>Ga0105251_10003858_pt1 | contig 10680 bp, 8 predicted proteins | sample KBSS64metaG_FD_80424 | JGI IMG/M metagenome (GOLD analysis project Ga0105251, IMG submission 80424) | Switchgrass rhizosphere microbial communities from Kellogg Biological Station, Michigan, USA - KBS S6-4 metaG | ecosystem: Host-associated > Plants > Roots > Rhizosphere > Soil | place...
AGCGGCTCGAGCAGGTGCTGATGGCTCTTGCGCTCGTAGCCTGTGGCCAGGATCACGGCATCGTAGCGGTGGGTCTGCTGCTGCCCGGTGGCGAGGTCGCGCAGGGTCAGTTCGATGCCACCCCCGACGTCGACCGCCGCCGCCACGTGCTGCCGGCAGAGCACCGCGTGGCGGGGCTGACGGGTGATCTTCTGCCGGTACAACACGGCATAGATGCGCTCGATCAGCTCCAGATCGACGACGGAGTAGTTGGTATTGTGGTATTCGCCGATCAACTTTTCGCGGTCTGCCGCTGCTTGCTGGAAGACCAGGTCGGTGTAGGCTGGGGCGAAGATCTCGTTGACGAAAGGCGAGTCGTCGGCGGGCTTGAGGGCTGAGCTGCGCAGGATCATTTCAGCCTGCACCGAAGGAAAGCTGTCGTTCAGGTCGATGAACGCCTCGGCGGCACTCTGCCCGGAACCGATGATCGCGACACGCATCGGCTTGCCATGGACGGGGGCCAGGTTCTGCATGCCGGAGAGGTAGCGAGAATGGTGGAAAACCCTGGCATCGTTGCGCAGCGGCGCGAAAATGGCTGGAATCTTCGGTGAGCCACCGGTGCTGATCACCACCGAACGGGTGCGACGGGTCCGCTGCATGCCTTGTGCATTGCGCGAGATCAGTTTGAGGTGATGAATGACCCCGTTATCGAATTCGGGCTCGATGCGCAGCACTTCTTCGCCATACAGTGCCTGCTCGGCGAACTGCCCGGCGACCCAGCCCAGGTAGTCGTTGTACTCCAGTCGGCACGGGTAGAAGGTGCCCAGGTTGACGAAGTCGACCAGGCGGCCCTGCTGCTTGAGGTAGTTGACGAAGCTGTACGGGCTGGTGGGGTTGCGCAGTGAAACCAGGTCCTTGAGGAACGAAATCTGCAGTTCGCTCTGCGAGGACAAGGTATCGCCATGCCAGCGATAGTGCTCCTGTTTATCCATGAACAAGGCATCAATGGCCTTGCCATGGCTCTGGGAAAGCTCTTGCAGGGCGATGGCCAGCGCCAGGTTGGACGGGCCGAAGCCTACGCCGATCAGGTCGTGGAGAGTTGAGGCGCTCATGTCGTTGACTCCTTGTGCGGGGGGTGTCCACAGGTGGGTAAAGATCCTTCTCTGCAGTGGGTCAGTTGTATTCGCCGTCCTCGAGCGCGCGCGCTACGCGAAAGCCCAGCCAGTCACCGCGCACTTCAGGTTTGCGCTCGTTACGGTTGCCCGAACGCGAGAAGATCGGGGGTTCCAGGTAGTCGTTACCGCGGATCTGCCGGTGCGTGCAGGTGTCACCGGTGGTCCAGGCGCTACCGTCGGTGGGCGCGCCGACATAATCGGTATGCCAGCAGTCCTCGACCCACTCGTAGACATTGCCATGCGTGTCATACATGCCGAACGCATTGGCCGGGAAGCTGCCGACCGGTGCCGTATAGGTGAAGCCATCGCGCGGCCCGTAGGTGTTGGCATGCTTGCTGATCTGATACTCGCCTTCCTCGTCGAAGGGGAACGGGAAGGGGCCGGTGGAGCCGGCGCGACCGGCGTACTCGCGTTCGGCTTCGCTGACCATGCGGTAGGGCTTGCCGGTTTTCTTCGCGAGCCAGCCGATGTAGCCGCGTGCTTCCTCCCAGGTCATGCAGACTGCAGGCTGGCTCGGGCCTTGCGGGTAGCTGGGCTTGCCGTTCTTGCACAAACGGCCCGGGCGGTTGTCGCCGTCGGGCAGCACAGTGTGGGTTTCCCTGGCATAGGCCTGCCATTGCCCGGCGGTCACATGGAAGCGACTCATGGCGAAGGCCTTGGCGAATGTCACGGTGTGCAGCGGACCTTCATCGTCCTGTTTGCCCAGTTCGTCATCGGGCGTGCCCATCACGTAGCTGCCGGCGGGCAGTACGACCATTTCCGGGCAATCCTTGCAGTCCTTGAAAACCTTGCCCGGTACCGCCGGGTCGGCAGCGAGGGCTTCGAGCGAAAGCGAGAGGCAACCGAGGGCAATCAGTGAGGTCAGCCGTTTCATGGGGTTCCTTGCAGGTTGTGGGCAACGGGAGGAGGGGTCGGCCTGGCGGCCTTCTGGGCGGCTTCCCACACACGCAGGAAGTTGGCTCCCCAGAGCTTGGCGATGTCTTCATCGGAATAGCCACGCTGTATCAGTTCGGCGGTGACGTTGCGGCTCTGGCTGGCATCTTCCCAGCCGACCACACCGCCGCCGTCGTTGAAGTCCGAACTGATACCGACATGGTCGATACCGATCTTCTTCACCGCGTAATCGATCGAGTCGACATAGTCGGCCAGGGTTGCCTTGGGCTCGGCGCCGACGATGTCGTAGAAGGGCGTGAGGTATTCGCCGAACTTCTTCTCCGACCAGATCGAGAACACCGGGTCGGTGGTGGTGCCCATCTGGGTCTGGCTTTGTATGTCGGGCAAACCATACCTGGCGCGCAAGGCGTTCATCTTCTCGATGGTCGGGCGCGAGAAGGGCTTGAGGTAGTGGGAGTAGGCCACGATATTGACCAGCCCGCCGGTAGCCTTGATGTGTGCCAGGTCGGCGTCGCTTAGGTTGCGGCGGATGTCCATCAGGCCTTGCACGCCGGTGTGCGAAGCCATCACCGGTGCCCGGCTCAGTTCGGTGACCTGGGTCAGGGCCTGGCTGGACATCTGCGAGACATCGATGACCACGCCGAGGTCGTTGAGCCGGGTGATGGCGCGCCGACCAATGTCGGAGAGCCCGCCCAGCGGGTCGACCGAATCCCCCAGGAAGGGCAAGGGGCGTGCCGAGTCGGCCCAGCTGTTGTTGCCGACGTAGCCCGGGCCGAACACCCGCATGCCGCGTGCGGCCCAGTGGTCGAGCTTGTCGATGTCATCGCCAAGGGGCGCGGCGTTGAGCAGGCTGATGATGATGGCGAACTTGCCTTCACTGGCCAGTCGGCGGAAGTCGGCAGGTGTGTAGGCGATCCCCGCCTGTGCCGGGAAATCCTTGGCGATGCTGGTGATGATCCGATAGCGCACTTCCAGTTCGTTGGCCATCGCAGCCTTGAACCCGGGGGTGGGCCGGTGCGGCCAATTGGGCCCGCGCCAGAACTCCGGCCATGACCAGATCGCGATCGACGCGCCACTCAGGCGGCCCTTGGCAGCTTTCACCAGGTCGAACTGGGTCGGGCCGTCACGATTCGCTTCCCTGCCACTGGCGCCGTAGTTCAACGGCACGTCAAGGTGTGCATCCAGCGCCGGGATGCGCGCCTGCAGGGCGTTGGCTCGCTCTTCGATTTCGCGGCTGTACGGGTGCTTGGCAAGGTAGGCCCGATACCCCCAGGCACCTGCGGCTATCAGGAGCAGGAGCAGAAGCAGAAGTGCCAATGCCCATGGCCATCTGCGCGATAACAAAGCCTGTTTCTTCATTGCGTACTCGGTCGCCTGCACGACGGCCCCATGCCGTTCGAACTTGTTGGGTGAAACGAGCCGACGCCAAGAGAATTTAGCGTCCCTCTAAATCGCTTCCTCAACCATTCGTTTTTGCAGCAGGAGTCACGTCATGAGTACAGTGGATGAAAGTGTCACGTCGAAAGATCCTGGCCGGCCTGGTGGCCGCTGGTGTTGCACTGCCTGCCGCCTATTACGCACGGCAGGAGTGGGAGCGGGCCCAGGAAGCGGAGCTGAGCAGTGACGAACCAGCGGTGCCGGTCGACGACCTGCCCAATGCGCTGTTGGGTGAGCGCCTGGTCGGGATCTGGGACTGGCGCCTGGTGGGCGATCACCCGGCGCTGGCCGAGCTGGCCGGGCCGCAACAGCTGTTGCTCGACGTAGGGCAGGGTGCCCGTGCCGTGCGCGGTTACCTGGGCACTGCGCCATATGGCGACCAGGGTTTGCAGGTTTACGGTCCGCTGGCGGCCGACCGATTGCCGAACGTGCGGCTGAAGATGATTGCCGGCTCTGGCGAGGCCTATGACTGCGATGCCGTGCTGGATGAGATATGGGGCGACTGGAGCCAGGGCGGAGGCAGCGCAACCCTTAGCGGGCAAGTACGCCTGGCAGGGACCCAGGCAGGGCATTCTGGTGCAATGGCGGGCTTTGTCGCTGTGCGCCGACCCTTCGTGCTGGCGCGTGAGCGGCTGCCGTTCGTGGCGGCCCTGCACGAGGACCTGATTTCGCCGCAGCGTCGTTACTATCATCAGCTCTGGCATGCCAGCCGTGATCGCTGGCACCGCATTGATGAGTCTCGACGGCAGATGGTGCGTGCGCTGGGCTGGCAGGTCGGCCCCCTGGGCAAGGAGCGCAACGCCCGCGGTCATGACCGCCATCGCAACGGCTCCGGCGAGGATTTTCTGTTCATGCACCGGCACATGCTGCATGGCGTGCGCGAGGTCCAGGACCTGCGCTCCTGGACAAGCCTGCCCGCGGCACGTCCATCGATCGGGCAGGGTACCCAGGCGTTCTTCGATTACCTCGATAACCGAGACGGCTACAGCGTCCCGCCCAATTGGCAGGCGGCCGGCGATGATGCTTTCAGCCAGTGGCTGTACTACGTCAAGAGCAGTGAGGGGCTGCACGCCAACTTCCAGCTGTGGGAAGCCCAGCTGCATGACCCGCAATACCTCAGCAGCTTGTGTCTGGGGGAGTTGGGGTCGCGCATCGAGTTGGGGGTCCACGACTGGCTACACATGCGCTGGGCATCCCTGGGGCGAGATCCGAACTCGGATCTTCCAATGCCCTACGGGCGTCGCAACTATGATTTTTCCGAACGCTGGTTCCGCGCCGAGAACGACTTCCTTGGCGATCCGTTTTCCTCCCACGTGAACCCGGTGTTCTGGGCCTTTCACGGCTGGATCGACGACCGCCTGAACGACTGGTACCTGGCCCACCAGCAGGCGCACCCGGGGGAAGTGAAACTGCGGATGATCGATGGCGTTCCATGGTTTGCCCCGGGGCGCTGGGTGCGTGTGGCCGAGCCTTGGCTGGGGCCCACCCGTGACGGTTGCGGTGCCTGGGGGCTGGGCAATGGTGGCGGCACCGGGAAACTGGACATCGAGACCATGAAGCTTGCCTTGCAGGCCATCTTCAGCCCGGAAGAAGATGCCGATCGCCTGGCCGACAGGGTGCCACAGCGGCCCTGGTACGCTCGCCATCTGGCACCCGGCCCGAGACGTGACGGTTTGTAGCGCACTTGGCGCTATTTGCTGGTTTTGTACCAGGTAGGCCCCCGGACAGGGGGCATGCCTACTTCGCCGTCATCAGCGTGTCGGACGCTGTCCAGCCGCCGCCCAGTGCCTTGTAAAGGGCAACACTGGCCTGCAGGCGCGCCTCGCGCAGTCGTACCCGCTCGGACTGTGCGGTGAACAGGCTGCGTTGCGCCTCCAGCACGCTGAGCAGGTCCTCGGCGCCGGCCCGATAGCGGTTCTCTGCCAGATCGAAGGCACGCTGGGCCTGGGCAAGCTCTTCATTCTGCCAGCGTGTCTGGCGGTCCAGGCCATCGACGTTGTTCAGCGCCTTCTCGACTTCGCCGAAGCTGGTGATCAGCACGCTGCGATAGGCTTCGAGCAGTTCGTCCTGGCGGGCGATGGCGCGATCGCGCTCGGCGCGCAAGGCGCCATTGTTGAAAATGGGGGCTGTCAGGCCGGCACCGAGGTTGAACGCCGGATTGCGCAGCAGGTCGATGGCCTTTCTGTCGCCGGTGGCCAGGCTGGCCGTCAGGCTCACCGTGGGGAACAGTGCCGCCCGCGCAACGCTGACATCCGCCTGAGCCGCCGCCAGGCGCGCCTCTGCGCCGGCGATGTCCGGGCGGCGAGTCAGCAACTGGCTGGGGATGCCGGCGGCAATGCTCGGGCCGCTCAGTTGATCGAAAGGCTGATCGGCAAGCGCGAGTGCCTGCACCGGCACACCAAGCAGGGTTGCCAGGGTGATCTGCGCATCCCGGGCTTCTTGCTGGTAGAGCGGTAACTGGCGTTGCTGACTGGCCACAAGGCTTTCTTGCTGGGCCAGTTCAAGAGCAGTCGACGACCCTGCCTGGAAGCGCGTGCGCACCAGTTTGAGGATCTTTTCGGCGTTTTCCAGGTTGAGCGCGGCAATGCGCGCCTGCTCACGAGCGGCGAGGGCGCTCAGATAGGTATCGGCAACGCTGCTCGTCAGGCTCAGCTCGAGCGTGTCACGATCAAGTGCAGTGGCTTGCAGGCCCAGACGGGCACTGTCACGAGCAGCCGCATTCTTGCCCCAGAAGTCCAGCTCGTAGCTGGCCGTCAGGGCGGTGTTGAAGTAGCGGTAGGTCCGTTTACTGCTCGAAGTATCCTGTTCGCTGTAGCCTTGGCCTCGCAGCAAGCGCTGCTGATAGGCGTCGGCACTGGCATCGAGGCGCGGCAGCAGAGGGCCGCCGGCAATGTGCAGGTCGGCCCGTGCCTGCCTGACCCTGGCCATGGCGGCGCGCAGGTCATGGCTGCCTTGGCGCGCCTGCTCAATCAGCTGGCTCAGTTGAGCGCTGTTGAAGGTTGTCCACCATTGCGCCGAGGCCGCCGTGCCGCCAGTCGGGCCTTGCCAGTTGGTGGGCGCAACGATGCCGCTGTCCAGGGGGGCAGCAGTGTGGCTGCAAGCGCCAAGCAAGGTCAGCAGCGGCAGCATAAAAAGAGCGGTTCTGGTCATGGTCATTCACTGGTCAGGGCGGCGACAGGGTCGAGGGCGGCAGCCTTGCGCGCGGGCATGAAGCCGAAGATGACGCCGGTGGCTACCGAGCAGGCGAAGGCACCCACTATCGCCAGGGCGGAAAACGCCACGGCCACCTGGGCCAGGCTGAGTACCAAGCCGATCAGCAGCGCCAGGCACACGCCGATAAGGCCGCCGGTCAACGAAAGCACCACGGCTTCGGTCAGAAACTGGCGCAGGATGTCCCGCTGTCGGGCACCGGTGGCAATGCGGATGCCGATCTCGCGGGTGCGTTCGCGGACGGTCATCAGCATCACATTCATCACGCCGATCCCGCCGACCAGCAGCGAAATGGCGGCGATGGCGCCAAGCATCAGGGACAGCCCGTTGCGCGTCGCTGCTTCGGCCTGGATCATCGCCGCGCTGTTGTCGATCTCGAAGTCTTCCATGCCATCGTGCAGGCTCAGCATCAGTTGGCGTATCGCCCGTTCGGCTTCATGCACCTGGGTACTGTCGGCGGCGCCGATGATCACGTACTCCGGGTGTTGCGTGCCGGACAGGCGTATGGAGGTCGCAGAGTACGGGATGGCGATGCGCAGGTCGTTGCGCTGGTTGGCGCCGCTGGAGCCTTTGCTGGCCAGTACTCCGATCACCTGGAAAGGAACGTTCTCGATAAGGATGTACTGGCCGATCGGGTCCTGGCCGTCGACAAACAGCTTCTTGCGTACTTCCGAGCCGATCACGGCCACGGCCGCAGCCGTTGCCTGGTCGTTGTCGGTAAAGAAGCTGCCTTCGCTGACGGGCCAGCTCATCAGGGTCGGGAACACAGGCGTATACCCACCGATGGTCGATTCCAGGTCGCGATTGCCGAAGCGTACCTGCGCTTTCACTGTCATGGCCGGCATTATGGATTTCACTTGGGGCAGCTCGGCCAGCGCCTGCACGTCGCTGAGGCGAATGTTTCCGGGCGGGGCGCGCGGTGCCGGAGGGGCACCGTTCATGAAGATGATGTTCGAGCCGAACGCGCCCATCTGGGCCATGACCTGACGCTTGCTGCCTTCGCCCACCGCCAGCATCACGACCACCGACGCGACGCCGATGATGATCCCCAGCAGGGTCAGCGCGGTGCGTGTGCGGTTGCTCCACATGACCCGCCAGGCGGCCTGCAGGGCGTCCCGGGTTTCGCCCAGCCAGGGGCTGCTCTGGTTGTCGGCGCGGACCAGGCGCCGGGCCAGATCTTCGGCTTGCAGCGCCCCCGGGCGAGCCTGTGGCGGCGCCTGGTCGGCGCCGCTGTCGCTGATCACTTCACCGTCGCGGATCTCGATGATGCGGTGCGCGCGAGCGGCCACATCGCGGTCGTGGGTGATCAGGATCACCACATGGCCTTGCTCGGCCAGCTCATCCAGCAGGCGCATGACCTCGGTGCCACTGTGGCTGTCCAGCGCGCCCGTTGGCTCGTCCGCGAGGATGATATGGCCGCCGTTCATCAACGCCCGGGCAATGGATACCCGTTGTTGCTGGCCACCGGAAAGCTGGCGCGGGCGATTGCCGGTGCGTTCTCCCAGGCCCAGGCGTTGCAGCAGCGCCTGGGCCCTTTCGGCCCGTGGGGCGGCGGTGGTCCCGGCATAGATAGCCGGCATCTCCACGTTCTCCTGCGCAGAGGCGGAAGGGATCAGGTGATAGCCCTGAAACACGAACCCGAACGCTTCGCGGCGCTACCAGGCCAGTTCGTCATTGTTCAGGCCGGCAACGTCCTGGCCCGCGAAGCGATAATGCCCGGCGCTTGGGCGGTCGAGGCAACCGAGGATGTTCATCAGGGTCGACTTGCCGGAGCCTGAGGTGCCGACGATGGCGATGAACTCCCCGGCATGGATCTTCAGGTCGATGCCACGCAACACATCGACCTGGGGGCTGTCGCCGCCACCATAGGATTTACGGATACCGATCAGTTCTATCAGCGGGGTGTTCATGTCAACCCTCGCCGCCGACAGGGCCGATCAGCAGCTTGTCACCTTCTTCCAGCCCGTCGAGTATCTGCACGCGCAGGCGGTCGCTAAGCCCGGTGCGTACCTGGCGCTTCTGAACGTCGCCCTTGCCGGTCAGGACGTGGGCGGTCTGCAGGCCTTCGCCTTGGCCGCGCCCCTGAAGTGCGGCGATGGGCACGGTCAATACATCCTTGGCGGCCCCGGCGACGAAGAACACCTGCGCGGTCATGTCGGCCATCAGCGCGTTGTCATCGTTGTCGACGTCCAGCAGCACGGTGTAGAGCACCACGCGGCCGGTCCCGCTGCCGCTTGCGCCACCGGCGGCAACCGGGCTGCCGCCGCCTTGACTGAGCTGGTCCAGCGGCTTGGGCGGAATCGGCAATATTTGCCTGACGGTACCGGTCCAGCGCCTGCCGCCACTGCCCAAGGTGGTGAAGTAGGCCTGCATGCCGGTCTTGACCTGGCCGATATCAGCTTCCGAGACCTCGGCCCACACCGTCATCGGCGACAGCTTGGCGATCCGCAGGATCAGCGGGGTGCGCTGTTGCGCGTTCAAGGTCTGCCCTTGACGTGCATCGACAGCCACCACCGTGCCGCCGATCGGGGCATAGATACGTGTGTAGCCAAGCTCGGCCTCTGCGCTGCGCAACGTGGCCTGCGCCTGGAGGATCTGCGCCTCATACATGTCGATACGCGCCTGGGTCGTCAGCACCTTGGCCTGGGCTGTTTGCACATCCTCTTCGCGGGTGGCGCCGTCGGTGGCCATCCGCTGCTGGCGACGCAACTGCTGCTGGGCCAGGACATGTTCGGCGCGCTGCTCCTTGACCTGTGCTTTCAGGGTCTGGATGGCATAGCGCTCGGCATCCAGCCGGGCCTGTTGCGTGGCAGGGTCGATTTCCACCAGCAACTGCCCCTGCTTGACGGTGTCGCCTACCTCGACGTGCAAGGTGCGGATCTGCCCAGAGGCCTGCGCGCCGACATCGACGTACTGGCGGGGCTGCAGGGTGCCCAGCGCGGTGACGCTGGCTTCGATGTTGCCACGGCTGACGCTGACGGAAGGCCGCTGATCAGCCTCGCCTGGCAACAATTGCCAGGTGGCGAATGCGGCCAGCGGGATCAGGCACAGCACGAGGGTTACAGCGCGACGGGGAAGGCGTTGAGGCATCATGCAGGGGTTCCGACCATGAGAGGGCCGCTGTCACCAGGGAACAGCTAGGGAGGCTGCCGATTAAACGAAAGCGACAAGGACGGATTTAGCGGTAAACGCCTGTTGCGGGCGGGGGAAATGTAACAACGTCTTTAAACTTGATGAGAATTATTATAATTTAAGCGCCGGCATTGCCACTACTTGGCCTGCATCAGATTTCTATCATCATCGGAAAACAGGGAAAGCGCTTCGATGCCGTCTTCGGGTGTATTGCTAGAGCATTACTACCAGGAACTGGTCCGGTACCTTCGTTCGCGTCTCGGCAGCCGCCATGCGGCCGAGGATATCGCTCAGGAAGCCTATCTGCGGATAATCGAGCGGTGTGACGACACACAGATCTCCCATCCGCGCGCTTTCCTTTATCGCACGGCCCTGAACCTGGTGACCGATGGCCATCGGCGTAGCAAGGCCCGTCGCGCCGAGCCCCTCGAAATACTGGAAACCGACGAGCGATTCTTCGTCACGCCCGTGCACGGCGTCTGTCGTCAGGAAGAACGCCTGGAGTTGCTGCAGCGTGCGCTGGCGGAACTGGGCAACACCTGCCGGGAGTGCTTTTTGCTGCGCAAGCTCGAAGGCCTGTCCCATGGCGAGATTGCCACGCGTATGGGGTTGTCCAAGGCCACGGTTGAAAAGCACATCGTCAACGCCATGAAACATTGCCGCCTGCGCATGCGCGAGTGGGCCGAGACCTGAGCACGTGCCCGGCAGCGCAGCCCACTTTCCGATAGCTTCAGTTGCCTGACGATGTACCGAACGTCAGGGCACCTTTCATCATGGTCGAATGGAACGGGTAGGAGCAGAAGAACTCGTACGCCTGGCCTGCCTGCAGCACGCGGGTGTCGAAGGTGACCGA
>Ga0105251_10003862_pt1 | contig 10676 bp, 9 predicted proteins | sample KBSS64metaG_FD_80424 | JGI IMG/M metagenome (GOLD analysis project Ga0105251, IMG submission 80424) | Switchgrass rhizosphere microbial communities from Kellogg Biological Station, Michigan, USA - KBS S6-4 metaG | ecosystem: Host-associated > Plants > Roots > Rhizosphere > Soil | place...
ACAGCGTGTCGGCGTCACCGGCGCAATAGGCCGAGCCGTCGTTGCCATACACGGCGATGCCCAATTGGTTGGCAGGCACATCGGCCAATGCCGGGATGTAATCGGCGACTTTGCCGAGGCCGATCAGGGGGCGCACTTCGTCGAGGATCGACTCCAGCAGCGCCTGCATGTCTTGTCCAGTCATCTGTCTTTGAATCGGTGGTAAGCGGGGCGCGGAGGATACCTGAAACACGCAGGTCAAGCTTCATCAGGGGCGCTTCGCCCCCCAACGCGGGACAAGCCCGCTCGCCACAGAGGGAGTGGGGACTCCCTCGCCACAGCTCGATGTTGCGCGCGTTCAAAAGTGCGCCACATCCGACACCCGCTCATCCAGCACATCCCGCGCCAGTGCCCAGGCCCGGTCACGGGATTCCACCACCAGCAACGGATAACCCCAGGCCTTGCCGAACATCGCGGCAAACGGCTTGAGCGCCAGGCGCTGCGCGGCACTGGGCTCGACCTGGATCATGCCTTTGACGTAGGTATGCAGCGCCTGTTTGTTTTTCTTCATCCAGATCGACGCTTGCTTGCGCTCCTCATGGGAGTGTTCGTGATTGTTCTCGTCCACGGATTTTTCGTGCAGCAGCAGGAAGGGTTGCTGGCGGGCCAGCAGGCTTTCGAACACGGCGAAGGCATCCTCCGGCCCACCTTCATTGGGCGCATCAAAGACGATTTTCACCACCGGGAATGTTGAACTGTCGAGTCGCATGGCCGAGCTCCTTGTTGAGAATTGATCTCACTATAAGGTTCAAGCCACTGGACGGCATTGCACAGAATAGCCAGACTGTTTCGCAATTCAGCCAACCTGCGATCCCTTGTCATGAAACACCATCGCCTGGAAATGCACGATCCGTCACTGTCCAGAGACGCCGACGTATTCCCCCGCGCCGTAGTGGCCGTAGGGGCCACCGCCACGTCGGATACCTGGGAACATACCCAGCATGCCCATCGCAAAGGCCAACTGATGTACACCTTGCGCGGGGTCATCCATTGCGAGATTGAGGCCGGTATCTGGATCGTGCCGCCGCAATGCGCGCTGTGGATTCCCGGCGGAACGCCCCACGCGGCACGGGGGGCTGGCGCTGCGGAAGTCTATTGCCTGCTGATCGACCCCGATGCCGCCTGCGCCCTGCCCCGGCAATGCTGCACACTGGCGGTGTCGGCCCTGTTGCATGAGCTGATCAGCAAGGCGGTGAGTTTCCCGCAACTGTATGACGAGCACGGCGCCCAGGGCCGTTTGATCAGTACCTTGCTGGATGAATTGGCCGTCGCGCCTGTTGAAGCCCTGCACCTGCCCATGCCACAAGATCCGCGCCTGCGTCGCCTGGCCGACAGCCTGCTGGCTGAACCGGCGGACAAGTCCACCCTCGGTCAATGGGCGGTGCGCATCGGCATGAGCGAACGCAGCATGACGCGTCTGCTGCTGGAGGAACTGGGCCTGAGTTTTGGCCGTTGGCGCCGGCAGTTGCATGTAATCCTGTCGCTGCAACGCCTGGCCAGGGGTGAGAGCGTGCAACGCGTGGCCCTGGACCTGGGCTATGAGAACGCCAGCGGTTTTATCACCATGTTCCGCAAGACGGTAGGCCAGCCGCCGGCGCGTTACCTGGCGGACCGCGCCGGGGCGTTGAGCTCGCTGGCCCCGGCGACGATTGCGCTGAACTGAAGGGGCGGCTACCCGGATCTGCAGGCCTGCTCGCCACACAGTCAACTGTCCAGATCAGCCAAGCCCAAATGCTCACGCAACGTCGCCCCTTCATACGCGGTGCGGAACAGCCCCTTGCGCTGCAAATGCGGAATCACGCTCTCGACAAACTCCGTGAACGAGCCCGGCAAATACCCCGGAGAGATCACAAACCCGTCGCAACCGCCCTGCTCGAACAGCTCGGCCAGTTGATCGGCAATCTGCGCGCCGGTACCCACCAATTGCGGCACGCGCACGCTGCTGGCGAAGATGCGCCCGAGTTGTTCCAGGGTGGTTTGCGGGCCTTGCATCAACAGCTTTTCCGCCGCAGCCGGGTGGATCAGCGACGACTGGGCGATCTCGGCCAGTGTCGCCGAAAGCGGGAATGGCGACAGGTCCACATTCAACTGCGAGGCCAGTGTCACCAGCCCCAGTTCCGGACGGGCCAGCGCATTGTGCCGATCGCGCTTGGCGCGGGCCTCGGCCTCGCTGCCCCCCATGAACGGCATCACCGCTGTCAGCACTTTGCAGCTGTCGGCGTCGCGCCCCTGCTGCACCACCTGGGCACGCACGTCATCGCGGAATGCACGCATGGCCGCCAAGTGCGGATGGATAGTGAAGATCGCCTCGGCCCAACGCGCACCGAAGCGCCGACCACGCCCGGAAGAACCAGCCTGGATCAGTACCGGTCGGCCCTGGGGCGTGCGCGGGATATTCAGCGGGCCTTCGACCCTGAACCACTCGCCCTGGTGCTGCACCGAACGGATCAATCCAGGGTCTGCCAGCACGCCGCTTTCGCGGTTCAGTTTCAGCGCGTCCTTGCCCCAGCTGTTCCACAGTTTCAGCGCAACTTCAACAAACTCATCGGCGCGGTCGTAGCGCAGGTCGTGCTCCAGGTGCTTGTCCTTGCCGAACAGGCGACCCTCGCTGTCGTTCATCGAGGTGACGATGTTCCACGCCGCACGGCCCCTGGACAGGTGGTCGAGGGTGGCGAATTCACGGGCGATGTGCGCCGGTTCGTAATAGGTGGTGGACCGCGTTGCGCCCAGGCCCAGCCTGCTGGTCTTGCCGACCAGGTAAGACAGGATCGGCAACGGGTCCAGACGCGTGGCGTCCTGGGCGCCGTAGCGCAAGGCCAACTCGCGCGAGCCGCCCATCTGGTCGCCCACGGCCAGGCGGTCGGCGAAGAACAGGAAGTCGAACAACCCCTCTTCCACCACCTTGGCGACCCGCGCGTAGTACTCCGGGTCGAGGTAATTGCCGACGGTTTCAGGATGGCGCCACACCGCGTGGCTGTGCACCACCGGCCCACTCAACAGGAACGCGGATAAATGGATCTGGCGGCTCATGGCTTGGGCGTCCACACGGTGATGGCGCTGACCTGCAACGGCTTGGGAATCAGCTTGGCGGCGTAATAGGTGTCGGCGATGCGCTGTTGCTCGGCGAGGTTGTCCAGCTTGACCGGGATGATGTCGTAGCTGCGGCGGCTATTGGCGCGCTCGACCGTGGCCGGGGCGATATTGCCCCACAGCGGGCCAAGGATGGCGGCGGCTTCCTTGGGATGGGCCTTCACCCATTGGCCGGTCTCGCGCAGGGTGTCGAAGGTCACCTGCAACACGTCCGGGTGGGCCTTGGCGAACGTCGTCGTCGCCAGATAGAAACGGTTGTAGTCGGCTAGGCCGTCCTTGCCGTCGGCGATTACACGCACATGGTGATCCAACTGTTGGGTGGCGAAGAACGGGTCCCAGATCACCCACGCGTCGACACTGCCATTAGCGAAGGCCGCGCCGCCATCCGGTGCTTCCAGGTAACGCGGAGTGATATCGGCCAGGGTCAGCCCGGCCTTTTTCAACGCCGAGATCAGCAGGTAGTTGCTGCCCGAGCCCTTGGACACGGCAACGGTCTTGCCCTTGAGGTCGGCGATGCTGTGGATCGGCGACGGGTCCTGAACGATGATTGCCTGGGCGCCCGGCGATGCGTTTTCCTGGGCGTAATAGGTCAGCGGTGCATCGGCGGCCTGGGTAAACAGCGCGAAAGCGTCAGCCACATCGGCGTGCAGGTCGACGCTGCCGGCATTCAGCGAGCTGAGCAGGCCGGTGCTGAATTCATGCCAGTTCACCGTGAATCCCAGGGGCTTGAGGCGCTGTTCCAACTGGCCATTTTGCTTGAGCAGGATCCACAGGGTGGATGAGCGCTGGTAGCTGATGTCCAGGGTTTGCTCGGCCTGGGCCGCCGTGGCGGCGAACAGCAGGCTGGCGGCGACGATTAGTTTTTTGAACGTCATGGGAGGCCTTGGCGAGGAAGAAATGAAGGGCGCTGCTTATGCCAAAAAACCGCGTCAGGCCTGGCAATAAAGCTTGTTCGATTATATTAACGATGAGCAATGATGAAAGAATCTTATAATTCTATGGTTATGCCCAATTCATAGGCGGCAGGGAAAAGCGTCCTAAGCTCAGATCGAAAGAGTATTTAACGAATAGTTTTTAGAACTTTAAGCTCAGGCCTATTTCGTCACAGATCGAGCTCGCCATGTCCCTACGTCACCCCTTCGCCGCACTCCTCGGCTTGCTGGCTCTGTCCGTCGCCATCAGCGCGCAGGCCCAGGAAACCGTACGCATCGGTTACCAGAAGTCCTCGACCCTGATCACCTTGCTGAAAACCCAGGGCACCCTGGAAAAAGCCCTCAAGGCCGACAACATCGACGTGAGCTGGCACGAGTTCCCCAGCGGCCTGCCGCTGCTCGAAGCACTGAACGTGGGCAATGTGGATATCAGCGCCGACGTGGCCGACACCGTGCCGATCTTCGCCCAGGCGGCCCAGGCCAAACTCACCTATTTCGCCCAGGAAGCGCCCTCGCCCGCGGCCCAGGCCATCGTGGTACGCAAGGACTCGCCGATCCAGAACCTGGCGGACCTCAAGGGCAAGAAGATCGCCGTGACCAAGGCCGCTGGCACCCACTACTTGCTGATCGCCGCACTGGCCAAGGCGGGGCTGGCCTTTTCAGATATCGAACCGGCCTACCTGTCACCCGCCGACGGTCGCGCGGCGTTCGAGAACAACAAGGTGGACGCCTGGGTTACCTGGGAACCCTTCCTGACCAGCGTGCAGCGCCAATTGCCCACACGCACCCTGGCGGACGGCGCAGGGCTGGCCAGCTACAAGCGTTACTACCTGACCGGTACACCGTACGCCAAGGCGCACCCGGAAGTATTGAGGGTGGTGTACGAGCAGTTGGAAAAAGCCGGGCAGTGGGTGAAAACCCACCCCCAGGATGCGGCCAAGGTGCTGGGGCCGTTGTGGGGCAACCTGGATGTAGCGACGGTTGAAGCAGCCAATGCGCACCGCAGCTACCTGGTGCAACCGGTGACGCTCGATCAGTTGGGCGAACAGCAAAAAATCGCCGATGCGTTCTTCAAGGCGGGGTTATTGCCCAAGGCGGTGGATGCCAAGGATGTACAGACCTGGAAGCCTTGAGGGCGTAACAGGGAGTACTGCAACTGTGGCGAGCGGGCTTGCCCCGCGTTGGGTTGCGAAGCGACCCTGGAAGGAGGAATGCGGTGAGTCAGGCACTCTTCGGCCGCTGGTGTGGGGGCTGCTTCGCAGCCCGACGCGGGGCAAGCCCGCTCGCCACAGATTTGGATCACGATGGTCACAACAGTGTGCGGGCCAGGGCCTTTTTCCATTCGCTGTAACGCCCCGCCATCGCGGGATCATCCTGCGGCTCAAACCGCTCCCGCTGCCGCTCCAGCGCGCCCAGCGCTGCATCACTCGCCCACACCCCCGACGCCCTCCCCGCCAGGTGCGCCGCGCCCAAGGCCGAGACTTCGGGTGACAGGCTGCGCACCACCGGGCGTTGCAGCAGGTTGGCCAGGAACTGCATCAGCCAACGGTTGCGCGTCGCACCGCCGTCCACCCACAGCTCTTTCAACGGGCTGCCGATGTCCTGCTGCATGGCCTCGAACACATCGCGGATCTGATAACCGATGGACTCCAGCGACGCCCGCAGGATATGCGCACCAGAGGTGGCCTCGGTCAGCCCACAGATCAGGCCCCGTGCATCGGCCTTCCAGTGGGGCGCGCCCAGCCCGGACAACGCCGGCACGAAATACACGCCGCCGTTATCCGACAGTTGCGCCGCCTGTTCGGTGAGGGCATCGAGGGATTCCCCCGCCACCAGGCGCGAGGCCCACTGCACGGCGGCGCCGGTATGGACGATGTTGCCTTCCATGCCGAACGTCGGTTGACCACCGTCGTGCCAGGCCAGGGTGGTGGACAAGCCGTGAGTCGAGGCAATCGGGCCGCCCATGGGCGTCATCAACGACGACCCGGTGCCCAATGTCGCTTTCACCAGCCCCGGTGCAAAGCCGCCCTGCCCGTACAGCGCGGCATGGGAGTCGCCAATCATCGACATTACCGGGATGCCGGCGGGCAACCCGCCCGCCGCAACGGTTTCGGCAAAAAAGCCTGCACTGGGCTGGATGGGGGCCAATGCGGCCAATGGAATCTTGAACAGCGCCAGCAGCGCCGGGTCCCAGGCACAGATGTGCAGGTTGAACAGTTGCGTGCGGGCGGCATTCGAGTAGTCGGTGGCGAACGCCTGGCCGCCGCTGAGCTTCCACAGCAACCAGCTGTCCACCGTGCCCAGGCAGATATCACCGGCAGCGGCGCGTGCGTGGCCATCCTCAAGGTGGTCGAGAATCCAGCGGAACTTGCCGGCCGAGAACATCGGGTCCAAGGCCAACCCGGTTTTTTCCAGGATCAGCGCTTCGTGCCCCTGCTCATGCAACTGGGCACACAACGTGGTGGAGCGCCGGCATTGCCAACTGATGCACGGTGACAGCGCTTCGCCGGTATGCCGGTCCCAGGCCACCACCGATTCTCGCTGGTTGCTGATGGCCAGCGCGGTGATCGGCCGGTCCACCTGGGCCAGGCACTCCTCAATGGCGGCCAGGGTGCTGTGCCAGATCAGCAGCGGGTCCTGCTCGGAAAACCCCGGCTGCGGATGGGTAATGCTCAGCGGCCGCGAGCCCCGCGCAATCACCTGTCCGCGCTCGTTGACCAGCACCGCCTTGGCGTTGCTGGTGCCTTCATCTATCGCCAGGATCAGCGGCGTATTGTCTGTCATCGCATTCACCGCAACCGAGTGGCAGCCGCCACAATCCCAGCCGCGTCGATGTTATGCAAGGCGCGGGTCGGTTCGCGAGCGCCGGCGGCGGCATATTCACCATCGCCGATGCCCAGGCGCACCAGGGCAATCCCCAGCCCGGCTTCGGCCAGCACTTCGGCCACCAGGCTGCCCACGCCACCGTTGATGTTGTGCTCTTCAACCGTGATGACCGCCCGCGTGCCACGCAGCGCGCTGAGCAACACGTCACGCTGCAATGGCCGGATCGACGACAGGTTGATCACCTGCGCCTGGATGCCCTGCTCCGCCAGCACCCGTGCCGCATCCAGCGCTTCATGCACCACCGAGCCCAGGGCGACGATGCTCACGTCCGCGCCCTGGCGCAGGATATCCACCTGCCCTGGGGCAAATTGATAGTCGCCCGTGTGCAGGTCCGGCAACGCTTTGCCGTCGAGCCGGATATACACCGGGCCGTGGTAGCGCAGCGCGTAGTCGACGATCTGCCGGCATTCAAGCGCGTCGGCCGGAGCAAAGATCTGCACGTTGCCAAAGCCGCGCATTACCGAAATATCGTCGAGGCTGTGGTGCGTGCTGGCCAACGGGCCGTAACTGGCACCGGCATTCAGGCCGAACATCTTCACGTTGGCCTGGTTGTAGCAGACGTCGACTTTGATCTGCTCATTGGCCCGCGAAATCAGGAATGGCGCTGCGTTGCAGGTCGCAGCGATCTTGCCGCCCAGGGCCAGGCCCGCCGCGACGCTGACCAGCGACTGCTCGGCAATGCCCACATTGATCAGACGCTCGGGAAAGCGCTGCACAAACGGCCCGATCTTGGCCGTGGAGGTGGAATCGCTGACCACCGGCACCACGTCCAGCCCGGCATCGACGGCGGCAATAAAGGCTTCCACCATGACGCTCGCCAGATGTTCACTCGCCATGATTCAACTCCTCCAGTGCCGCGTTGATTTCATCACCCTTGGGCACGCGGTGGTGCCATTCGGGACGGGCTTCGATAAACGACACGCCCTTGCCTTTGATGGTGTGGGCGATCAGCACCTGGGGCGCGCCGGTCTTGGCCTGCATGCTTTCCAGGGCTTCGATCAACTGGTCCGCATCGTTGCCGTCGCACTCGCTGACACGAAAACCGAAGGCCGCCCATTTCACGTCCAGCGGGTCCAGCGGCATGATGTCCGCCGTCAGGCCCGCCAGTTGCAGCTTGTTCTTGTCGACGATCACGAACAGGTTATCCAGGCCGTATTTGGCCGCCGCCATCGCCGCTTCCCAGTTGGAGCCTTCAGCCAATTCACCGTCGCCGGTCAGCACATAGATGCGTTTTTTGCTGCCGGACATCTTCGCCGCCAGCGCCAGCCCCACCGCCACCGGCAGGCCGTGGCCGAGGGCGCCGGTGTTCAGTTCGATGCCAGGGGTTTTCTGCCGCACCGGGTGACCCGGCAGGTGGGAGTTGAAGTGCTGGTAGGTGGGCAGCCAGTCGACGGGGATGTAGCCCGCCTGCGCCAGGCAGCAATACAAACCACCGACACCGTGGCCCTTGCTCTGGATATAGATATCGCGCTCAGGGTCTTCAGTGCGTTCCGGCCCGGTATTGAGAATGCGGAAATACAGGGTGGCAAGAATATCGGTTTCCGAGAGATCGGCCCCGGTGTGGCCGCCGGCCGGTGAGTCGGCATTCAGGCGGATCACATGGCGCCGGATCAGGCGGGCCTGTTCTTTGATCTGGTGGGCGTCGTACTGGAAGGCATTCATGCAGCGGCTCCTTTGAGGCTGACCACGCGGGGTAAAAGTGTGCAAAGCTGTGTTTGAATATTTATTCAGCAGTGACAATATATTTCTATTTAGACGCCGAACGCTCGACAGGTCAAGTGAATGACCGGTGGAAAAATGAAATAAAACCTGGAAATGTCCCTCGGACAAACGGCCGAAATCCCACACGCGCGTATCTATCCCGTGGCTTTGCGCTGGATGAAAGTCGCGATCCAGAGGCCTGTTGGAAAAATTAAGCGCTTGACATTGACACGGTGGCACTGGAATCTGAATTAACAGTCAAGCACGCATAAATATTCAGCGCACTTGAAAGCACTCCAAAAAAAATAAATCAGGAGAACACTGTGGACGCCAAAGCTACTGTCCAGCACCCGGCCGAACTCAAGCCGCCCCACCGCCCCCGGTTGGTGAAACTACTTCCCAGCAATATCGGCGGCCCGCTGATCGGCCTGGTGTTGCTGGTGCTGGTCTTCTCCTTCAGTTCCGAATTCTTCTTCTCGCTGCGCAATGGCCTGAACATTCTTGATCAGGTCACGGTGCTGGGCATCCTCACAATTGGCATGACCGCCGTAATCGTGATCGGCGGCATCGACCTGTCGGTGGGGTCGGTGCTGGCCTTCTCGATGATGATGCTCGGCTGGCTGTACCAGGACCAGGCGTTGCCACTGGGGTTTGCGATCCCGATCTCGATAGCCAGCGGCATGCTCGCCGGGCTGGTGTCCGGCGCCTTGATCACCTATGCCAAGCTGCCGCCGTTCATTGCCACGCTGACCATGATGTCGGTGGCCCGTGGCCTGGCGAACATCCTCACCGAAGGCCGGCAGATCGTCGGTTACCCGGACTGGTTCACCAGCCTGGCCACGGTGCGTCACTTCGGCTTTCTCTCGGCAACCGTAGGGCTGTTCCTGGTGATGCTGGTGGTGGCCTGGGTGTTCCTGCGCTTTCGCGCCGGCGGCCGTAACCTGTACGCCATGGGCGGCAGCCCGGAAGTGGCGCGCCTGTCCGGCATCAAGGTGCGGGCGATCACCCTGTGGGTATACGCCATCAGCGGTGCGCTGGCCGGCATCGCCGCCGTGACCCTGGCCGCGCGCCTGGACTCGTCCCAACCCAGCGCCGGCCTGAGCCTGGAACTGGACGCCATCGCCGCCGTAGTAATTGGCGGCGCCAGCCTCAGCGGTGGCGTCGGCAGCATCGGCGGCACCCTGGTCGGTGTGCTGATCATTGGCGTGCTGCGCAATGGTCTCAACCTGCTGGGCGTTTCGCCCTTCATTCAACAAGTGGTGATCGGCGTGGTCATCGCCCTCGCCGTGACCATCGACACCCTGCGACGCCGCTCCAGCACTGCCCGTTAAACCTGTTCGACAGTTGACACCCTCCAACAATAAAACCAGGAGTCACCGACATGTTCAGCCCCAAGAAACTGCTGTTGGCCACCGCCCTCGCGGCTGCCACCCTCACCGCTGCCGGCACCACCTGGGCCAAGGACCTGACCATCGGCCTGGCCGTGGCCAACCTGCAGGCCGACTTCTTCAACCAGATCAAGCAATCGGTGGAAGCCGAGGGCAAGGCCAAGGGCATCAAGGTGATCACCGTGGATGCCCAGGGCAACTCCTCCACCCAGGTCAGCCAGATTGAAGACCTGATCACCCGCCAGATCGATGTGCTGATCTATATCCCTGCTGGTGCCACTGCCGCCGGCGTCCCGGTAAAAGCCGCCAAGGCCGCCGGCATCCCGGTGATCGCCGTGGACCGCAACGCACCCGATGCACCGGGTGACACCTTTATCGCCAGCGACAGCGTGGCCGGGGCCAAGACCCTGGCCGAATACGTCGGCAAGATCACCGATGGCAAGGGCCGCATCGCGATCCTGCAAGGCCAGCTCGGCACCACCCCCGAGAACGATCGCGCCAAGGGCTTCGAAGAAGGCTTGAAAGCTTTCCCGGACCTCAAGGTCGTCGCCCAGCAACCCGCCGAGTGGGCCCAGGACAAAGGCTTCGCCGTGGCCCAGGACCTGCTCCAGCGTGACCCGAACATCACCGTGTTCTTCGG
>Ga0105251_10003866_pt1 | contig 10667 bp, 5 predicted proteins | sample KBSS64metaG_FD_80424 | JGI IMG/M metagenome (GOLD analysis project Ga0105251, IMG submission 80424) | Switchgrass rhizosphere microbial communities from Kellogg Biological Station, Michigan, USA - KBS S6-4 metaG | ecosystem: Host-associated > Plants > Roots > Rhizosphere > Soil | place...
GTGTTGCCGGTCATGTTCGGGTTCACGACATGGAAGCCGAGCCCCGCATGCCGGGCGGCATGTCGCACCGCTGCGAGCGCGCTGCCGCTATCTCCCAGCAGCACGACATCGGCCCTGCCGCCCTCAAGATGCGGAAGAGAGGCTTGCGGCTTTGCGAGCAGGGCGCGCACGGCTGAAGGAATATAATTGAGCAAGCCGTAATGTGCGATGATGTCCAACGCGTCGTCACCACCCGATGATGAGCGGATGGTCGGTCCGGACCCTATCGACCCATGGTCCCCGCTTGGCACGTCCGACAAGAGCAGCGTGAGGCAGGCGGCAGGCGCGATATGGTCTAGCAACAGCCCGCCCTTCACCCGCGACAGCCGCTTCCGCACGCGATTGATTTCTTCAATCGACGCGCCCGACCGAAGCAGGAGGTCGGTGGTCGCAGACTTTTCCGATAATGTGATGCCCGGCGCGGGCGCGACAAGCAGGGCGGACGCGCCGCCCGACAGGAGGACGATAACGCTGTCCCTCCGGGTCAGGCCGTTCACCGTCCTCAGCAATTCCGCCGTGGCCGCGACGCCCGCCTCGTCCGGCAGAGGGTGCCCGGCCTCCAGTTGCCGGATGCGGCGCAAGGGGGCGCGATGATCACGCTTCACGATGATGCAGCCATCATCGATCCTGTCGCCGAACAGGGTTTCGATACCCTGAGCCATCGCCGCCGCGGCCTTGCCCGCGCCAATGACGATCAGGCGCCCCCGGGGATCGATGGGCCAATCGATCGCCTGCCCGTCTTTCCTGATGAGCCACCCGGTTTCAGTGGGAGAGCCCAGGCTTTCGACCAGATGATCGCCTCGCACCGCGTCCAGCGCTTTGCCGAACAGCGACTTCAGAAGGGTTCGTGCTTCCTGCACCGTATCGATCGTCACTGGCATCAGGGGACAAGCAACGTGAAAGGATAGACATAGGCCTGCAACATCACGAATAGACCTATCAGCGATCCCAGCACCAGACTGTGCACGAAGACATGGCGCAGGATGCGTCCTTCCTGCCCGAACCATTGAGTGGCGGTCGAAGCCACGACGATGCTCTGCGCATCGATCATCTTGCCCATGACGCCGCCTGCGCTGTTCGCGCCCGCCATCAGCACCGGCGACAGGTTCAACTGCTCCGCCGTCACCTTCTGGAGACCGCCGAACAGGACATTGGACGCCGTGTCCGATCCGGTCACAGCAACCCCCACCCAGCCCAGCATCGTGCCGAAAAAGGGGTAGAGCACCCCTGTTGCCGCGAACGCGAGGCCCATCGAGGCATCGATCCCGCCGAAACGCGTCAGATAGCCAAGGGCCAGCATCGCGGCGATCGTCAGCAGGGACGGCAGGACCATTATCCAGGTGCGGGCATAAATGATCGCCAATTGGCGCGGCGAAATGCGCAGCAACGCTGCGCTCAGCAGCGCCGCCACCAAAATGGCCGTTCCAGTGGCCGACAGCAGGTTCAGATTATAGACGGCTTTCTCAAACTCAGGATGCGTGACGACCGGAGGCAGCCGCTGGATCACGCCGTCCAGCCCGGCAAAGGGCAGATGGAGCGCGAAGATGTCGTCGAGCGAGCCTTTCACAAATGGTACACCCCATATGAAAACGCAGGCGGTCAGGATTATCCAGGGCATCCATGCCCGCTTGACGGCCGCGGCCTCATAGCTTGCCGATGGCGCGCTCACGCTGTCGGTCGTAGCGGCTGCATCACGCTCATCACCAGGCGCCAGCGGTGCTTCGTTCACTGCCATGATTCGCGCGGGTTGCCATATCCTCAGGAAGAGGATGAGCGCGGCGATGGAGGCAAGCGCCGCGCCGATCGAAGTCAGCCAAGGCCCGTGAAGATTTGATATCGCGAGTTGCACCGCAGCAAAGCTGGTCCCCGCCACCAGCAAGGCAGGCATCACCTCCATCGTCCGGCGCCATCCGCAATAAGCGACGAGCAGCCAGATCGGCACGATAAGGGCGAAAGGCGTCATCTGCCGCCCAACCATGGCGGACAGTTCCAGAAGCGGAAGACCCGTGACCCCGGACAGAGTGACGAGCGGGGTGCCGAGCGCCCCGAACGCAACGGGGGCAGTATTGGCAATCAGCGACAAGCCCGATGCTTGCAGCCGGGTAAATCCCAAACCGATCAGCATGGCACCCGTCACCGCTACCGGCGTTCCAAAACCAGCCGCACCTTCGAAAAAGGCGCCAAAGCAAAAGGCGATCAGCAGCAGTTGCAGGCGGCTGTCGGGCGTAATCGTGGTGATGGCGGTGCGCAGCACATGGAACTGCCCGGTCGCTTCGGTCAATTGGTACAGGAAGATGATGTTGAGCACGATCCAGCCGATCGGCAACAACCCATAAGCCGCGCCAAAGCCGGCAGCGCGCAGGGCAAGCCCCGCAGGCATGCCGAACACCAGAATCGCCACCAGCAATCCAGCGGCAAGGCCCATCAGTGCGGCCACATGCGCACGGACATGAAACAGGCCGATCGCCCCAAGAAGGACGATGACAGGCACCGCTGCAACCAGCGCCGACATCGCGCCACTGCCCAGCGGATCATAATTTTGCGACCAGATCATCCCGAAACCTTTTGCGCTATCCTATGTCGGTCCTGTCGCCGCAAACGGGACGGAGCCGGTAAACTGCTCCGCCCGGACGCCCCCTTTGGACCATTCAGAACCCCGGCGCCAAATCCATCAGCACAATGCCTTGCCCCACACCCGCGTCGATGACGTCGGCGGAACCTACCTGCGCTGCGATCATGCGGCCATTGGGCCGAACCACCGGGTTGCCGTATTTCCAGCCGCCATATTGGACGATGTCGGTCATGCGCGTGTAGCGGGGCCTGCTGGGATCGAGATCGAGAACGCACAGGTCCATACCCTTTGCGCGATCCTGGGCACATTCGACCAGCGCACGGCGCCCGTCCGGGAAAATCCCCTCAACCTCGCCATAGAGGGTCGCGGGTGTCGGATAGCGGGTGATCTTCTTCGTATCGAAATCAACGGAAATCACCTGGGTCTCAACGCCTGCAGGTCCCTTACCATACCCATAGCAGGGCATCAGCAGCCCCTTGTCGCCCGGCAGGAAATCCTGTGCTTCCACAAAACAATCCGTGGTCGTCACGATTTCCCGCTTATCTTCGAGCTTGGCCGTGCCGTCCCGCACCGCGATGCGGCCGGTATAGACCGTCGTCGCGGCGGGTTTTCCCGCCGCCGCAGGACGCATCTCGCTCCAGGCAATCATGTTGCTGCGCGGGCTGGTCGCAATCCCTTCAAATATGGTGACACCCAATGGCACGGGCGCGCGGGTCGCCGATGGGTCCATCCAGAACAGTTCGATCCGGCTGAAACGGGTTTCCTCGCGCGTCTTGCCCAAAATGCGGGGGCCCAGCAGCGCGAAGCTGCCGTCCGCCATATAATGGACCCGCAGAAAACCCTCGCTCGGCGCGTGGCCGGTCAGATTGCGGATCTGACCGGTCGCCATGTCATATTCGAAGGCGTCGCCATAGGACTTGCCGATAAAAGCCAGCTTGTCTCCCTTTGGCGAGAAAACCGGACGCTCGCCGAAAGCCGAGATCAGGCGCTGTCCAGGCGGCATGTCCAGGATCGGATTGCCGGGCTTGTTGCCGAGTGGAAGGGTCACCGGAACCGGATCGCCGCGCGTGAATGTTTGCGCCGACAGCGCCGACGACAGCAGCATCGGCGCGGCCATCGCTGCCAGAAACTGGCTCACCTTCATAGTCATTCTCCCTATTTCAATCCCGCTCCAGCGTGGCAGTGCTCGCCAGTCAAGCAATGGCCGCGTCCATCCCACCATGCGGCAAGCCATTTCCCGCATGGTGGGATGGCTGATTGTGGCGACGCGGCCTTGGACTAGAGGGAGAGGACAAAGACGGACGTGGAGAGGGAGAGATCATGCCAGACATCATGCCAGTCAGCCGCCGCACCGCGCTGGCACTGAGCGGCGGAGCGCTTCTCTCCCGTCTCGACTCCGCCATGGCCGCACGCGCAAGCCGCGATGCCGCGCCGGACTGGGCGACCGAGCCGATGCGCTGGTTCCAGCTCGCCTTCACAGAGGATGACGTCGGCCATTTCGATCCCAAATTCTGGACCGATTATTTCCGCGACATCCACGCCGACGGGGTATGTCTGAGCGCTGGTGGCGGGATCGCTTTCTATCCGACGGCGATCGGCTATCACGGCATGGCTCCAGGGGTGGACAGGGGGCAGGACCCGTTCGGCGACATGGTCTTCGCTTGCAAGAAGATGGGCCTGCGCGTGCTTGCCCGCATCGATCCCCACGCGATGAATGCAGCGGCTGCAGCCGCGCATCCCGAATGGGCGCTCACTGGTCCAGATGGCAAGATCAAGCGCCACGGCAGCGCGCCCGATCTGACGCTGACCTGCGCTTACGGCCCCTATAATTTCGAACTGATGCCCAAGGTGATCGAAGAGATTGCCCGGCGGTATCCCGTTGACGGCTTTTTCGGCAATCGCTGGAACGGGAGCGGCACCTGTTATTGTGAAAGCTGCCGGACGCAATATCGGGCCGCGTCGGGGCTGGACATACCGCTTGATCCGGATCCATCGACACCCGCGGGGCGCCGCTATGCCGCCTGGGTGGAGATGCGCCTTTTTGCGCTCATCGAACGTTGGAACGCTGCAGCGCGCAAGCATCGCCCTGCGGCCAGCTTCATTCCCGGCAGCGACCGGCGCGGCTTGGTCGAGCTGGATGGCCCCGGTCTGTCGCAACGGCTTCCGATCGCCTTTTGCGACCGCCAGGCCCGATCGGTCGAAAACTCACCTTGGGCACCCGGACCTGAAGCATGGGGTGCCGGCCGATATACGCGCGAACTGCGCGCGTTCATGCAGGATAAGCCTGTCGGCCATATCATTTCCGTCGGCGTGGAAGAATCCTATCGCTGGAAGGATTCGGTGCAGGCCGCGCCCGAAATCCGCATCTGGGCGGCCGGCGCGATCGCGCAAGGCGCGCGCCCCTGGATCACCAAGTTCAATGGCAAGCCGCTCGACAAGCGCTGGATGGACGTAATTCGCGATATCTATCAGTGGCATCACATCAATGACCGTTATCTGCGCAACACGCATAATTTGGCGCGCATCGGGCTGGTGCTATCGACCCGCACGCCGCCTTTTCTCGGCGGATGGAAGCAACGGCACGATCTGGAGGGGCATCTGCGCGGTTTCTATCAGGCGCTGCTCGAATCCCGCGTGCCGTTCGACCTGATCGACGACGGATTTCTCGATGCGCCAAGCCTCTCCCGCTTCAGGACATTGATCCTCTCCAATGCCGCTGTGTTGTCCGATACTCAATGCGAACAGGTGCGCGCTTTCGTCGCCGGAGGCGGTCGCGTGATCGCAACGCATCAGACCTCGCTGTTCGACGGCGATGGACAGCGCCGTCCAGACTTTGCACTGGCCGACCTGTTCGGTTGTTCCGTCACAGGTGAGGAGGAGGGACCGCTCCGCAATGCCTATCTGACAATCCACCACGCGCACCCGGCGATGGCGAAGTTGCCAGAGATCAGCCGGACGATCGGGCCAATCCGGCGGCAACCGGTCAAGGCGCGCAATGCGTCGGAGGTGGCGCTGACGCTGGTGCCATCCTACCCTGACCTGCCGATGGAGCGGGTCTATACTGACCGCACGGAAAGCAACATCCCCATGGCGATCTGTCGCCAAGCCGGCAAGGGCCGTGTCGTCTATCGGCCAATGGATATTGATCGCACATTCGCCGAACTGTCGCACGGCGATCATCTGACCCTGATGCAATCAATGCTGGATTGGGCGCACGACGAGCAGCAGCCGCTACAGATTGATGGGCCGGGGCTGGTGGATATCGCATACTGGCGTCAAAAAAACTCCGTCACTGCGCATCTCGTCAACCTCAACAACCCCATGACCATGCGGGGCAGTTATCGTGCGGCCATCCCGACCGGCCCTTATCGGGTCGCGCTTCAGCTTCCGGCTGGCACCCGGCCCTCGCAGGTGCGGAGGCTATCCGATGGCGGCAATGTGCCAATTCAGGTCGATGGCGATCGCGTCATCGTCGATGTGCCGAGCGTCGATTATCATGAGGTTATCGCCGTCGATCTTGGCTGAACCAATTCCGGCCGATCGCAGCACGGCCGAATTTCTGAAGCCGTACAAGAGAAGTTTCGCACGCCAACGATTGATTCAGGAAGGATCTAGAGCGGGTTTCGATCTGATTGAATCAGTTCTCCGCTCTGGATTCTTTGTTTTCCGCGATTTCTTAATCAGCGATCGGTTCCGATCGCTTGGAAATCGCTCTAGGTGACGGCGGAGAAGCTTGGGATCACGGCATGCCTCGATCTGACGGATGAATTTCTACGGCCATCCGCGTGACACGGACGAAGCGGGAACTCTATGAACTGATGGATGCGGTCACCCGCGAGATGGGCTTTCGTCACTTCGCGCGCATCCATCATGAAGACCTGACCACGGACAGGTCGGACCGCATCGACGTCAGGGGTCATCCTGCCGCGATCGCGGAACGTTTCATCGGGCAGGTCGCGAGCCTGTCATAAGTGCCTGCTTGTTTGCCGGCAGTGCCTTCCTGTGGTCCGACCTCCCCAGCACTTGCCGACGATGAGCAGCTTGGCGCACCGCCCGGCGTTATCCTTGCGTCCCCCGCTGTCTGGCCGAACCAACGATCAGCGCCGCCTGCCCCTTTGACAGGCCATCGCCGTCAATGCTGACCGTGACGACGCCGGACTCGCCGGTAGGTCGCAGCACCGCTAGCGCGCGACCATGCCAAGTCTTCGCGACAGGCTGGCGAAAACTCGCCACGCCCCGGGGATTGGCGTTGCCGAAAGCCACCAATTCCATTGGGCCGACTATGTCAGCGCGAAGGACATGGACGGCATCGGGCACGATACTTCCTGACTTGTCCAGAATTTCGATCGTGACATAGGCCAACTGGTTCCGGTCGGGGCGAATACGCTTGCGATCGGCCGTCAGGCGCAGTGCAGTCGGCTCGCCTGCCGTCTCCAACTTGCGGCGGCCGATCTGTTTGCCACCCGCGAAAGCAGTGACCTGCAATATGCCCGGCTCATAGGGCACATCCACCTGCGTTATCGCACCCTTGTCAGTTTCGACAGCCTGATCGACGATAAGACGACCGTTCAGTTCGACTTTGAGTCTTTCTGCACGAGAAAAGATCGCAACGGAGAGATTTTTGCCTTCGGCGCCGGGCCAGGTCCAGCTCTGCAATTCATCGCGCCATCCCCAAAGAAATGGCGTTTCCCTCTTCCCGTCGGGAATAGGCCGCTGCACCGCAATCTCCAAAGGACTGAGGCCCCAGACGACGTCGCGGGCCAGCGACTGTGGCTTTTGCTGGCCGATCAGGTCTATGTCGCCGCAGCCCGCGCCGACCCAGGGATATTCAGCCTCTCCCCGCATGTCGCCACTCAAACCCGTGCGTGCGATGCCTGCCTCACCTAGATAATCCATCGCCGTCCAAACGAAGTCACCGATCAGATAAGGTAGTTTGTCTGTCAGTCGCCAAACTCTATCGACGTCCTTGGGGAAGCTCTCAGTTCCGACCATGACGCGATCGGGAAACTTGCCATGATCGCGCTCATAGGATGAGAGCTTGTAATTATAGCCTGACACGTCGAGGAACTGATATGCCGCCTGATCTGTCTTTCCATCGGGACCGGTAACCTCTGGACCTGGGCTGCCGGGGACTGCCTGCGTCACGGGGCGCGTCGGATCGAGACGACGGGTTTCGTCAGCCAGCATCTTTGCTGTGTTCACGCCGTCCGGCTCTCCCCGCTCCGGGATTTCATTGCCGATGCTCCACATGAAAATGCTGGGATGATTGGCGCCGCTCCGTATCATCGACGTCAGGTCTCGCTTCCACCATCCGTCGAAATAGAGGCTGTAATCATCAGGGTTCTTGGCAACCCGCCACATGTCGAAGCTTTCTTCCATCACCAGCATGCCCAACCGGTCACAGGCATCGAGGAAAGCGGGGGAGGAAGGATTGTGCGATGAACGCACGGCGTTGAATCCTCTGGCCTTGAGCAGTTCCACCTTGCGCTCTTCGGCCCGGTCGATGGCAACCGCACCTAGCAGACCGTTGTCGTGGTGGATGCATCCCCCGCGAAGCTTGCAGGGTTTGCCGTTGATCCGCAGTCCATTGACGGCGTCGGTTTCAATCGTGCGGAATCCTAGCGGGGCGGTCAACCGATCGACCGTCTCGCCACCTGCGATCAGCAGGCATTCGACCTCGTACAGGGCTGGGGTTTCGGGGGACCAGAGGCTGGGTCGAGCGACCTGAAGCTGCGCAGGGGAATCAACCGCACTGCTGCCCTCCGCGACGATCTTGCCAGCTGCGTCGCGAATACGGCTGTTGATCATACTGCCCGGCGCGGCGTTGGCCGTTCTGGCGACGATATGGACCGTCGCGGCATCCGCCGTGATCACCGGCGTCGTGACCGTCAGGCCCCATTGTTCGAAGCGGGCGGCGCGCAGGATGTTCAATCGGACGTGCCGGTAGATGCCGGAGCCTGAATACCAGCGGCTGTTGCGGCCAATATTCGCGACCCGCACCGCAAGCACATTCTGCCCCGAGGGATCCAGATGGGGCGTCAGATCGACGACGAAGGCGGTGTAACCATGGCGATGCTCGGCCACGAACTTGCCATTGAGCCAGATTTGCGCGTTCATATAAACGCCATCGAACTCAAGCTCGACATGCACGTCGGGGGCAAGCGGGGGCAAGGCGAAATGCTTGCGATACCAGCCTATGCCCCCGACGGTGAATGCTGTGGGAGCGCCGCTTGAACTGTGTGAAAGGGCTTGATTGTCGTTCAATCGTGCGTCGAATGGGCCAATCAAGAGCGGCGACTTTGTAGGCTTCTGCCAGAGGGGTGCGGTATCGGCATCGCGTATGACGCCATTCAATGCGGGATCGCTTCCCGGCAGATCCTCGATACTCCAGTCATGTGGTAGGTCGAGCGGGCGCCAGTTGGCGTCGTTTAAGGAACTGGCCGCCAGCCCTTCACCGTCGCCTCTGTAAAAACGCCAGTCGTCGTCGAATGGCTGTCCTCGAAGATCGGCTTGAAGCCGCTCGGACGGAACACGCGCGGGCGCAGCGGACAGGGAGGAGGCAAAGCCGAGCGTGCCAGCGGCGGTCGAGAGCTGTAAAAGCGTCCGTCGCGAGAAAAGCATTTCGTTACTGGCACTCATCAGTATTCCTTCCATTGCGATGGCTCTCAGCCGCGCATTGCTGTTTGATTTCAGGGGGTCGGACGTTCACTGGGGCCGTTGACCGTGCGGAGATCGGATAGCCCCATATCTTGTAAAGCGAGGCGCAACAGCTCTTCCATTGCCACGCGCGCGCGGACTGGATCAGCCGCCGCTATCGCCTCGAATACCGCATGATGATCGGCAAAGGATGGGCGGGGATCAGGACTGCGATCCTGTTTGAAGCGCGTCGTCCATGTTACTGCGGACTCGACCGAACTGGAAAGCGAGGCGAGCAGCTCATTACCCGCAGCCTGAAGAATGATGCTGTGGAAGCGCTGATCCGCGGCGCGGCCCTCAACGGTGCCCAGTCCCTGTGCATGCATGATTTCGAGCGCCCCACGCATTTGACGGACATGGTCTTCGGATCGCCGCGCGGCGGCCATGGCGGCGGCGGGCGGCTCGATCAGGCCACGCAGTTCGAACAGCTCCCGAACGAAGCGCGGGTCGGGCTTGCCGGAAAGAAACATCCAGGCGAGCAAATCAGGATCGAGCATGTTCCATCGAGAGCGAGGCGTGACGTACGTACCGGCCTTCGGACGACTTTCCAGCAGTCCCTTGGCCGTGAGAATGCGAATTGCCTCGCGATAGGCCGTTCGGGAGACCTTCAGCGCTTCTGACTCTTGAATCTCTCCTCCCAGGCCGTCGCCCGGCCGATAGAGCCCAGAAAGAATGGCAACGCCTATCTGGCGTGCGAGGGACTGGTGGATCCGTAGACCAGTTATCTGCTCGTGCGGCTTCTGCTCCTTCATCATCGCGCCTTCAGTCGTGGAAAACTCTGTCAGGAGCCGAACGGGGTTTCGGTCATGGAGGTCGCTCGCTCGCTATATGCCGGGTGGGCTTGCGGGTAACGGCATATACTCATACCAGATATACTCTTACAAGTGGCAGATGAACTGGCGCTGATTTACCGATGGGGTCCATTCGCCCTGGGAGAGACTGAGTGGACGAACCAGCAATCCGCAACATTCGGAGAGGCTTTGCCGGCCAGTACTCTGGCCACCGCTGGCGCGAGTCAGGCGCGGTCTTCTTCGGAACCGGCGCTTCCCGCTTCCAGAGTAACGGGGGTTCATGCCGACAGGGCGGTGCCGCTTGATTTGCAATTTCGTGATCCGCCGTCCTCTACCCGCCCGCGCGTATGGTGGCCCTGGATGGACGGCAATGTCACGAAGGATGGCATGGCCAGGGACATCGCCGTGCTGGCCGTGCCGATGTCAGGCGGAGCAGGCGATCTGCCAATACCCGCCATCAGCGGCCCCGATGGAAAGCCGCTGGATGCTGCCGCGTTGACCGGGACGAGTCTGGCACATGGCACAATAGATCAACCCGCCATAATCCTGGCCCGGTTCGATCAGCCGCA
>Ga0105251_10003869_pt1 | contig 10659 bp, 8 predicted proteins | sample KBSS64metaG_FD_80424 | JGI IMG/M metagenome (GOLD analysis project Ga0105251, IMG submission 80424) | Switchgrass rhizosphere microbial communities from Kellogg Biological Station, Michigan, USA - KBS S6-4 metaG | ecosystem: Host-associated > Plants > Roots > Rhizosphere > Soil | place...
ACCTGGTCGGCCAGGTCCATGGCGTTGGCATGGGTGAAGTTGACCTCCAGCTGCGCCGCGCCGGATTCGTGGATGAGCGTGTCCACGTCCAGCTTCATCGCGTCGCAGTAGTCGTACATCAGGTCGAGGATCGGGTCGAACTCGTTGACCGCGTCGATCGAATACGACTGCCGCGCCGTCTCCGGCCGGCCCGAACGCCCGGCCGGCGGCAGCAGCGGGAAATCCGGGTCGGTGTTCTTCTGCACCAGGAAGAATTCGAGCTCCGGCGCCACCACCGGGCGCAGGCCCAGTTCGGCGTAGGCGTCCAGCACCCGGCGCAGCACGTTGCGCGGGGCCAGTTCATGCGGCTCGCCGTGCTTGGTGTAGCAGTCGTGGATGATCTGCGCGGTGGGGTCGGTCGCCCAGGGCACCATGCGCACGGTGTCCGGGTCCGGGCGCAGGATCATGTCCGAGTCCGACGGCGAAGTGAGCTCGTAATAGTCGTCGGGGAATTCACCGGTGACGGTGGTGACGAAGATGCCTTCGGGCAGGCGGGTGCCGTAGTCGTGCGAGAACTTGTCGGCCGGGATGATCTTGCCGCGCGCATTGCCGGTGATGTCCGGAACCAGGCATTCCACCTCGGTGATGCGGCGCTCCTTGAGCCAGCGCAGCAGCACGCTTTCCTCGGGTACCTTCTTGGCGGCCGCCTTGCGCGCGGGGGCCTTCCGCGATGGCGCGGCTTTGCGCGACGGAGAGGTGGGCTTGCGCGGACGCGTTCGGGTGGTCATGCCGGCACGTTACCCCTGCCCCCTGCGCCGGCGCAACCGAACCCACCCCGTGGACGCACCTGCCCTCGACACCGGTTGCTGGCATGCTGTTCCCATGAGCCACGCCTCCCCCCTGCCCCCCCCGGTACCGCCGATGAGCGAGGCCGGGCTGGCCCACGCGCCCAGCTGGTACGCCGACAGCGTGCCGGCCGCCCCGCTGCGCGCGCCCCTGCGCGGCGACCACGTTACCGATGTGTGCGTGCTGGGCGCCGGCTACACCGGCCTGTCGGCGGCCCTGTCGCTGGCCGAGCGCGGCTACCGGGTGACCGTGCTGGAGGCCCAACGGGTGGGCTGGGGCGCGTCCGGCCGCAACGGCGGCCAGGCGATCGTCGGCTACGGCTGCGAGGTGGACACGCTGGAGCGGCTGCTGGGCCCGGCCGATGCGCGGCGCCTGTTCGACTTCTCGCGCGACGGGATGGCCTTGCTGCGCCACCGTCTGCAGCACCATGCCATCGCGTGCGACTGGCGCGATGGTCACGCCAGCGTTGCGATCAGCGCGCGCCAGGAACGTGCCCTGCGCCACGGCATGCAGGCCCTGGTCGAGCGCTATGACTATCCCCTGCAGTGGTGGGACAAACAGGAGCTGCGCAGCCAGCTCGACAGCCCGCGCTACCGCGCGGCGATGTTCGACGCCGCCAGCGGCCACCTGCACCCGCTGGCGTATGCACTGGGCCTGGCGCGCGCCGCGGAACGCCTCGGCGTGGTCATCCACGAGGCCAGCCCGGTGCAGGCGCTGGTGCGCGGCCCCCGCCCGCAGCTGCGTACCGCCATGGGCACCGTCAGTGCCGGCCAGGTGGTGATTGCCGGCAACGCCTGGCTGCAGGGTATCGCCCCGGAACTGGAACGCCGGATCATGCCGGTCGGCACCTACATCGGCGCCAGCGCGCCGCTGGGTGAAGAGCGGGCGCGGTCGCTGATCCGCAACGACATGGCCGTGGCCGACGTGAGCTGGGCACTGGATTATTTCAGGCTCAGCGCCGACCACCGGCTGCTGTTCGGTGGCCGTGCCAGCTATTCGGCGCTGCCACCGCCCAACCTGCGCGGGGTGATGACCCGCCGCATGCACCAGGTGTTCCCGCAGCTGGCCGACGTCGGCATGGACCAGGTCTGGGGCGGCTACGTGGACATCACCCGCAACCGCGCCCCGCACTGGGGCCGGCTGACCCCGAACGTGTATTTCGCGCAGGGGTTCTCGGGCCACGGCGTGGCCGCGACCGGCCTGGCCGGCGCGATCATCGCTGAAGCCATCGCCGGGCAGAACGAACGGCTGGACGTGTTCGAACGCATCCCGCACAGACCCTTCCCCGGCGGAAAGCTGCTACGCACCCCGCTGCTGGTGGCCGCGATGTCCTGGTTCAAACTGCGGGACATACTGGGGTAAACACAACTGGGATGGATTCCTGAAAGTGGATGGCGAGCAGGTAGTGCACGCTGGCGCGCCAAAATTTCTGGATTTCGGATTGAACGATTTCAGCAGCAGACGCGAGGTTTCCTCCAGTGGTGTCGTAGTACGCACAGCACGACTGCTACGCACGGCGCAGGTCCCGTTGGTTTCGGACTTCAACGTTGACCTGCTTCACGTGAGTAACATGCCGGGATCGATCAAAGTTCCCCCGGACCAGTATTCATTGAATTCCGAGCGGCATGGCCATGCGCTGGCAGCCCTGCTTCGCACGCGGCGCGCCATCCAGTCGGGCACGGCGCTCTATTCGGTTGCCGAGGCCATCCAGGCGCTCGCGGAATCGACCTGTACCGGTCGCTTTGGAAGCGCTGATCGGCACCTGCGCGCCGCCATGGCGCAGCTGCCGGAACCGCTGGCCGGGTCGTTGCTGGCGATAGAACGACAGGTGGCAAACTCAAGCTCCCCGATCGAGCACCATGGCAATCCTGGTGAGGCGGGAGCGCAGGCGCTGGCTGGCCTGATCTGTGCCAGGCTGCTGCGCGACCCAACGCATCCCCTTTCACCGGCGCCCACTCTGCCAGCCTCACGTCGGGACAGCGCGGGGACGAGGCTGGCCGACGCGCTCGTTGAGCGCCTCATCACGTGCCGCAGCAAGGAACAAATCGGGAAAAGCCTGGACGACTTCGTAGCCATGTTCAGCCGGGGAGACCTTGCGCTTCCGCCAGGAAGGCTCAGCGTGCTCGATGAGGCACGACGTGCAAAAGACCGATGTGACACATTCAACGTGGAGGAGGCCGGCATGCGGCTTCACAGGCCGCGTGCCCTCACCGTGCTCGGAAACCTCGGCGTTGCTCGATGCATCGAGGGACACGCAGCCCGAAGGCCGGGGCGTGGCCGTACCTCATCCGCGAGAATTGGTCCCGCTGCGGTGGCCGGGACGGCATCCGCCAATGTTGATCGGCTGGTCCTGCCAAAGTTGGACACGCGATACGGCATCTGACGCACAGATCCGCACTTTGCCCCTAAAGTCCGGTGTGAAGACGCCGATATGGTTTCCGACCCTCTCGGATTTCGAGCGTACGCACCATGCCGGCAATGTTTCAGGGCGCCCTGGACGGCCCACCCGGGGATGACCTGCCCCGGCGGATCCTGCTGGTGGAAAACTCGCGCACGTTCACCAGCATGCTCAAGGAAGCCATCGAGCACCGGCTGGAGCTGCCGGTGTCGGTGGCGACCAGCCTGGCCGAGGCCGGCCGCCTGCTGGACGAGGAAAAGGGCTGGTTCCTGGTGCTGACCGGGCTGGTGCTGGCCGACGGCGACCGCGACAAGGTGGTGGACTACTTCCTGTCGCGCGGGCTGCGCACGGTCGTGGTCAGCGGCGTGTACGACGAGGACCTGCGCAAGCGCGTGCTGCAGCAGCAGATCATCGACTATGTGCTGAAGAACACGCCGGGCAGCATCGACTACCTGGTCTGGCTGGTGCAGCGGCTGGACCGCAACCGGCGCATTGCCGCGCTGGTGGTGGACGATTCGATGTCCGCGCGCCTGTACGCCGCGTCCCTGCTGCGCATGTATGGCCACGAGGTCCATGAAGCCGCCGACGGCGCCGAAGGCCTGAGGGCGATCGAGGCGCACCCGGCCATCCGGCTGGCGGTGGTGGACCAGGAAATGCCGGGGATGGAGGGGGTGGAATTCACCCGCCGCCTGCGCACCCTGCGCTCGCGCGACAAGGTCGCGGTGATCGGCATTTCGGGCAATACCGACCCGTCGCTGATTCCGCGCTTCCTGAAGAACGGTGCCAACGACTTCCTGCGCAAGCCCTTCTCACGCGAGGAGTTCTTCTGCCGGGTGTCGCAGAACGTCGACCAGCTCGAACTGATCGGCACCCTGCAGGACCTGGCCACCCGCGACTTCCTGACCGGCCTGCCGAACCGGCGCTGCTTCCTGGAACAGAGCCAGCGCCAGCTGCCCCGGCTGCAGCAGGACGGGAAGCCGGTGGCGGTGGCGATGATCGACATCGACCACTTCAAGCACATCAATGACAGCTACGGCCATGAAGCCGGTGACGATGCGCTGCGCGCGGTGGCCGCGACCGTGGCCGACCACGCGCGCGACCAGGACCTGACCGCGCGTTTCGGCGGCGAAGAATTCATCCTGCTGGTTCCCGGCATGGAGGAAGCCGAGGCGATCGACTACTTCGAAACGCTGCGCAAGCGCATCGCTTCGCTGCAGGTGTACCTGGGCGACAGCGTTTTGCGCATGACGGTCAGCATCGGGCTGTGCTGCCTGCGCCCGCAGAGCGACGCACTGCACGGGCTCATTTCCGAGGCGGACCGCCAGCTGTACCTGGCCAAGGCCGCCGGCCGCAACCGGGTGTGCAGCACCCGCCAGGCCACTGCCGCCCGCGAACCCGCGCTGGCGCCTTGATCCAGATCAACGCAGCGCCGCACCGCGCTGCCTAGAGTCGTTCCCGGCATACAGCTAAGGGAACGCAGCATGGCACTTCTGGTCTGGCAGGACGACCTGAACATCGGCATCGACGTGATCGACCACCAGCACATGCGGATCGTGGAAATGCTCAACCACCTGCACGTGGCGCAGACCAGCCTGCACACACTGGCAGTGGCCGAAGTGATCGACGAACTGGTGGACTACACCATGTCGCACTTCGCTTTCGAGGAAGAGCTGATGGAGGAAGCCGGCTATCCGTTCTGCGCCGCGCACAAGCGTGTGCACGAGATCTTCGGCAAGCGGGTGGCCGAGTATCGCCTGCGCTTCCAGGCCGGTGAAGACATTACCGACGAACTGCGCAACATGCTTTCGCGATGGCTGTTCAACCACATCCGGGGCGACGACAAAGCTTATGCCGAATCGGTGAAGCAGCACCTGAACCAGTTCGCCCGCGACCACCAGCAGGGCAGCTGGCTCGGGCGCACGCTCAAGCGGATCTTCCGCTGAGCCGCGCGGGCCGTCCCATCGCCAGCAGCGCCACGATGGTCACCACGGCAGTGAGGCACAGGTAGTAGCCGACCGCGACCAGGCCGAAGCGCCCGGCCAGCCAGGTCGCCACGTACGGTGCCGGCGCCGCGCCAAGGATGCCGGCCAGGTTGAACGACAGCGAGGCACCGGTGTAGCGCACCTGCACCGGGTAGATTTCAGCCAGGAAGGTGCCGCAGGGACCGTAGGTCAGCCCCATCAGGAACAGGCCCAGGGCAAGGAAACCGACCACCATCCATGGACTGCCGGCCTGGAACAACGGCGCGAACAGCACGCCGAACCCCAGGATCAGCCCACTGGCCACGATCATCGTGCGCCGGGTCCCCCAGCGGTCGCCGTACCGCGCCGACAGCGGAATGCCGGCCGCGAAGAACAGGATGCCGACCATCTGCAGCAGCAGGAACTGCTCGCGGCTGTAGCCCAGCACCGTGGTGCCATGGCCGAGGGTGAACACCGTCATCAGATAGAACAGCACGAAGGTGGCGAAGGCGCCCAGCGTGCCCAGCAGCAGCGTGCGCGGATGGTGCCGCAGCACCGTCCACATCGGCAGGCGCACGCGTTCGTTGCGGTCCAGTGCGGCCTGGAACTGGGGCGTCTCGTGGATGTTCAGGCGTACCCACAGGCCGACCGCGACCAGCAGCGAACTGGCCAGGAACGGCACGCGCCAGCCCCACTGCAGGAAGTCCGCATCGCTCATCGCGCGGCCCAGCAGCAGGAAGATGCCGGCCGACAGCAGGAAGCCGAGCGGCGCGCCCAGCTGCGGAAACATGCCATACCAGGCACGCTTTCCGGGGGGCGCGTTCTCGGTGGCCAGCAGCACCGCCCCACCCCACTCGCCCCCCAGCCCCAGGCCCTGGCCGAACCGGCACAGCGCCAGCAGCGCCGGCGCCAGCAGTCCGATGCTGGCGTGCGTGGGCAGCAGGCCGATCGCGACGGTGGACACACCCATGGTCAGCAACGCCGCGACCAGCGTGGCCTTGCGACCGATCCGGTCGCCGTAATGACCGAACACCGCCGAACCGACCGGGCGCGCGATGAACGCCACGGCGAACGTGGCCAGCGACTGCAGCAGCGCCGCTCCCTCACTGCTGTCGGGGAAGAACAAGTGCGGAAACACCAGCACTGCCGCTGTTGCGTAGATGTAGAAGTCGAAGAATTCGATGGTGGTGCCGATCAGGCTGGCCAGCAGCACACGGCGGGGCGAATTGACGGCAGGTGCGGCGGCAGGGGTCGACATCGTTCACGGCGGTAGGAATCAGCTGCCCGATTCTGCCACGGGGGTGCCTCGGTCCGGCGCTATGGTTGCAGACGTGACGTTTGCCAACGCGCCGCTGCGCTACATTCGGGGTATCCGGAACCACGGGAACCCCCCATGCCAACCGAATCGCTGCCAACTCCGCTGGACGCCTGGTGGATGCCGTTTACCGCCAACCGACAGTTCAAGGACGCACCGCGGATGCTGGTACGCGCCGAGGGCATGTATTACCACGACGCGGACGACCGCCCGATCCTCGACGGTGCGGCAGGATTGTGGTGCTGCAACGCCGGCCACGCGCGGCCGCAGATCGTGCAGGCCATCCAGCAGCAGGCGGCCACGCTGGACTACGCGCCACCGTTCCAGATGGGTTCGCCGCTGCCGTTCGCGCTGGCCAGGCGACTGGCTACGCTGGCACCGGGGCCGCTCAACCATGCGTTCTTCACCAACTCCGGGTCCGAAGCGGTGGATACGGCGATGAAGATCGTGCTCGGCTACCATCGCCTGCGCGGCGAAGGCCAGCGCACGCGCTTCATCGGACGCGAAAAGGCCTACCACGGGGTCGGCTTCGGCGGGTTGTCGATCGGCGGTCTGCCCAACAACCGCAAGGGCTTTGGCCCGCTGCTGGCCGGCAGCGATTTCCTGCGGCATACCCTGGACCTGTCCCGCAATGCGTTCAGCCCGGGTCTGCCGCGCCACGGTGCCGAACTGGCGGAGGACCTGGAGCGGCTGATCGCCCTGCATGACGCCTCCACCATTGCCGCGGTATTCGTCGAACCGATCGCCGGGTCGGCCGGGGTGATCCTGCCGGCACCGGGCTACCTGCAGCGCCTTCGCGAGATCTGCGACCAGCACGGCATCCTGCTGGTCTTCGACGAGGTGATCACCGGCTTCGGCCGGGTCGGCAACGCGTTCGCCGCGCAGCGTTTCGGGGTCACCCCGGACCTCATGACCTTGGCCAAGGGCCTGACCAACGGTGCAGTGCCGATGGGTGCGGTGATGGTCTCGGACGCCATCCATGCCGCGTACATGCAGGGGCCGCCGGCGGCGATCGAACTGTTCCATGGCTATACCTATTCCGGCCACCCGCTGGCGTGCGCGGCAGCGCTGGCGACGCTCGACGTGTATGCGGCCGAGGGGCTGTTCGAGCGCGCCATCGAGCTCGGCGAGTACTGGCAGACCCGCCTGCACAGCCTGCGCGGACTGCCGAACGTGGTGGACATCCGCAACTTCGGCCTGATCGGCGCGGTGGAGCTGGCGGCACGCGCGGACGCCCCGGGCCGCCGGGGTTACGAGGTGTTCGAGCGTTGCTTCCGCGACGGCCAGCTGCTGGTGCGCTGTACCGGCGATGTGATTGCGCTGTCGCCGCCGCTGATCATCGAACGGGCGCAGATCGACCAGATCGTGGATGTGCTGGGCGAGATGATCCGCGCAACCGGCTGAGGTGCCTGGCGTGGCCGGTTGGTAGAATGGACGGTCATTACCCGCGCGCCCCGGATTGCATGGACATCGTCGTCAAAGAAGAACTCAAGGCCTATATCGACCCGCTCACCGCGGACGAACACGAGGCGCTGGAGCGCAGCATCCTGGCCGAAGGCTGCCGTGATGCCCTGGTGCTGTGGAACGACGTACTGGTCGACGGGCACAACCGCTTCGGCATCTGCCAGAAGCACGGCCTGCCGTTCCAGACCGTACAGAACACCCGCTTCCAGTCGATGGACGACGTGCACCTGTGGATGATCGAACAGCACCTGGGCCGGCGCAGCGTCTCGGACTTCCAGCGCGGCGTGCTGGCCCTGCGCAAGCGCGACATCCTGGCCCAACGCCACCGCGCCGACCAGGCCCAGCTGCAGCGCGAAAGCGACGGCGAGATCGCCGATGCCGCGCCGGCGGGCGATGAAGACAGCCTACCGTGGGCGCCGGCGCCGAAGGTCAGCCGTGCCGACATGGCCCGCGAGGCCCGGCTGAGCAGCAGCCAGGTGACGATGATCGAACGCATCCACAAGCAGGCCGCGCCGGAGCTGGTGGAGGCGGTCAAGAGCGGCGTGATCTCGATCAGCGCGGCGGCAGCCGTGTCCGCCCTGCCTGAAGAAGAGCAGCGCGCGGCGGCCGTGGCAGGCAAGGATGAACTGAAGCAGGCGGCCAAGCGCGTGCGCGACGCCAAGCGCAAGCCGCGCAAGCCGGTGCAGGAGGTGCTGCACAGCGCCGACGGCGAGCTGGAGGTCGACCCCAGCCGCGAAGCCGAGATCGCCGATGCACTGAACGCGCTGGGCGAAGGCCCGGCCGAGCTGCGCCAGCGCGTGATTGCGCTGACCCTGGAAAACGACGCGTTGAAGCGGCAGCTGGCCGCCCTGCGCGCGTAGTGCCGGCCTCTGGCCGGCACCTTCGATCCTGCGTCAAGCGACGATCATCCACAGGTGGATAGACTGGCCGCATGAACTACCCCGCGCCTGCCGTCGACCCACGCCGCGCCCAGCTGCGGCGCCTCAAGGTCATCGCCCTGCTGATGCTGGCCACGATGCTGGCCGGCTTCATCGTCAGCCACCTCAATGGCGAACGCGGCATCTGGGCCTGGGTGTCGGCGTTCTGCGAGGCCGCCGCGGTCGGCGCGCTGGCGGACTGGTTCGCGGTGGTGGCGCTGTTCCGGCGTCCGCTGGGGCTGCCGATCCCGCACACCGCGATCATTCCGCGCAGCAAGGCGCGCATTGCCGACAGCCTGGCGGTGTTCGTACGCGACCAGTTCCTTGAACCGCAGGCATTGCTGGCGCGGCTGCAGGTGTTCGACCCGGCCAGCCGGCTTGGCAGCTGGCTGGCGGACCCGGAGCGCTCGCGGCTGCTCGCCGAAATGGCCCGCGGCTGGGCGTTGCAGGCACTGGATTTCCTTGACGAAGCGGCGGTACGGCGCAGCATCCAGGCCTTCGTGGTCGAGCAGCTGCGACAGTGGAACGCGGCAGCCACGGCTGGCGAGCTGCTGGGCCTGCTCACCGCCGACAACCGCCACCAGCGGGTGCTGGACGAAGGCCTGACCCGCATCAGCCGGTGGATGGACAACGACGCGGTGCGGCAGCGCGCGTCGGAACTGATCGTCCGCTACATCCAGCGTGAGTGGCCAAAGCTGGCCAGCACGGTGAACTGGGTCAAGCCGATCGACGAGATCGGCGACAGCCTGGCCGAGCGCATGGCGCATGCGGTGCTGGCCGAACTGCAGCAGATCCTGGCCGAACCCGAGCACCCGCTGCGCAGGGATTACGAAGCCTGGCTGGGCGACTACATCCAGCGCCTGCGCAACGATCCCGCGCTGGCCGAGAAGGTCGAGCAGCTCAAGCAGCAGGTCATCGACCACCCGGCCGTGCAGGACTACGTGCAGGGGCTGTGGGCACGCATCCACGCCAGCCTGCGCGCCGACCTGGCCAGCGAGGCGTCCGCCCTGGCCGGCCACCTGCGGCGCAGCCTGGCCAAGGTCGGCCAGGCATTGCAGGACGATCCGTCGCTGCGCGAGGCCTTGAACCAGCACCTGATGGACGGCGCCGAGCGCCTGACCAGCCGGTTGCGCGAAGGCGTGACCACCCACATCGCGCAGACCGTGAAGGGCTGGGACGAACGCCACCTGGTGGAACAACTGGAACTGAGCGTCGGTCGCGACCTGCAGTTCATCCGCTTCAACGGCACCCTGGTCGGCGGCCTGATCGGGCTGCTGCTGCACGCGCTGACGGTGTGGATGCACTGGTCGTGACCCGGCGGTCGTCTGGTTGACAGTTTGACCGGGTGTTTTTGCGACGTGGTTCGCGTATTCTGCCGCGCATTCCGGGCTGGAGTGGCCCGCGGGGGGAACGATGAAAAGGACGATCATGACGCTCGCGCTGTGCGCGCTGGCCTGCACTGCCCATGCCGGGCGCGTCTACAAATGTGCGGTGGGCGGCCAGACCGTTTACCAGACCGTGCCCTGCGCGCCCGAGCACGATACCGGGGTGACGCGCCCGATCACCCGGGACCCCAACCTGAGCTTTGAAGAGCGCAGCCGCGCCCAGCGGGACCTGTACCAGGCGCGCCGCCGCATGCAGGCCGATGCCGGCCGCGGCCAGGCACCGGTGCGCGGCACCGTGATCGACGGCGCCGCAGATCCTGACAAGTGCCAGGAACTGCGCTCCCGGCGCGAGATCAGCGAGATGTTCGGCCGCTCCGCACCTGCGCGCATCGAC
>Ga0105251_10003870_pt1 | contig 10659 bp, 1 predicted proteins | sample KBSS64metaG_FD_80424 | JGI IMG/M metagenome (GOLD analysis project Ga0105251, IMG submission 80424) | Switchgrass rhizosphere microbial communities from Kellogg Biological Station, Michigan, USA - KBS S6-4 metaG | ecosystem: Host-associated > Plants > Roots > Rhizosphere > Soil | place...
GCTGGCCTGCCCGTGCTCACTAATGATATCAAGCACATATTTTTGTCTGGCCGTTTTGTGCATGGGTGAATCCCGCAAAATGTCGCAATAAGTTGCATATTACAGCATTTTACCGCAGAGGGAAGGGTGTTGATCGAAAGTGAGTATCAATGTCCGGTATTGTTCACATTGGTTATTATTAAAATGTTATTAATACGGTGTGAGTGATTCATTCCAAATGTTAACAGCAATGTTATTGTTGTGTTTTATTAAACACACTGGCGGATATAACCATTGTGATACTAATATGCAACCATTAATGCTTTAATGAAATTAATAAATAGCAATAAATTCTGTGTATATTTATATACACAGATATTAATGTTGTATATGGCATTATGGTTACTTAAACTGACATTTCTTTGAAAATCTTTGTGTCTGACGCATGCTGAAATTAACGCAAAAATGTGCATCCGGCGATTCTGAAATTTTACTTAAATAACAAAGACTTTATTTGTTTCATTTGAAAGCCCCTTTTTAAGGTTTTGTCCAGAAACCCCATCTTTTTTCTTATCTGTAACACCACATTAACATTGTGGGTGTAGTTGCCTATAGCGCATTTTGTTATGCTGCAAACCAGTTAAAGAAATAAGTAAATTCTTATTGTCATAAGAATATGGTCGGCTCTCATCTCCAATGGAAATGGGGTTGGGGAGCGTTTGTCCAATATTTATTCGGACCCAGGTAAGATATTTGTCGAATTATTTATACCCCTTTAGGGGTAAATATTTAAGCGTCATTCAGAGTCAGGGAGATAAAAATGACTATCATGCGAAATAATATGTTGCTGAGATTTCCAGTCGCCCTGGCATTAATTTCGTTGGCCTTTAATACGGCCTCTGCGAATAGCCGCCAGGTGGGGATTGCTCCAATTGCCGCGACAACATTAAAAGAGAGTATTCTTTTTGCCATCGATCGCGATCCGTCGATTAGCCTGCAGGCCGCGCAACTGGGAATAGGTCAGGCACAAATAGATGAAGCACGCAGCGGCTGGATGCCACAAATATCGTTAAACGGTAGCACCGGCCATAGCCAGACCACCGATTCCAGCGGCTCGCTGCGCAATTCTGCGGCCTGGGGATTGAGTCTGACGCAGCTGGTATACGATTTTGGCAAGACCAACAACAGCATCGACCAGTCCACGGCGCAGCGCGATAGCTATCGTTACCAGTTGATGAGCACCTTGTCTGCGGTGGCGGAAAAAACGGCGCTCAGCTACGTAGAAGTCAAACGCTATTCCGATCTGTTACAGGCCGCCAAAGAGAACGTTCAGGCGCTTAAAAACGTTGAACAACTGGCCAAACTCCGCGCCGACGCAGGCGTCAGCTCAACCTCTGACGAGCTTCAGACGCGCACGCGCATTGCCGGTATGCAGGCCACGGTCGAGCAGTATAACGCGGCGTTAAACAGCGCCCGCGCACGGCTTGCGGTGTTGACTGGCATGGAGGCCGAGCGCTATTCACCTGTACCGGCGAAGCTTGCCGTTGAGCAAGATTCGCTTAATCGCATTGATTACTCGGCCATTCCCGCGGTCATGGCCGCGCAGAATATGGAGCGTTCAGCTCAGTATGGCGTGGCAACGGCAAAGTCTCAGCACTGGCCGACGTTAAGCCTGAAAGGAGGCCGCACCCGCTACGAGTCCGACAACCGTTCTTACTGGGATGACCAGATTCAGCTCAATATTGACGCACCGCTATACCAGGGTGGCGCCGTTTCAGCCCGCGTTCGCCAGGCCGAAGGGGCAAGGGCCATGGCATCGTCTCAGGTTGACCAGGCGCGGTTCGATGTCCTGCAAAAAGCCTCTGTTGCGCAGGCTGACTGGACCGGCGCGCAGGGAAGAATGCAGGCGGGGAGGCTGCAGCTGGAAAGTGCATTACGCGCCCGGGATGTTTACAGAAATGAATATACCCTGAGCAAGCGGAGCATTAACGATTTGCTCAGCGTTGAACAGGATGTCTGGCAAGCCACCTCAGCCAAAATAATGGCTGAATATGATGGCTGGAGTTCGGCGATTAATTACGCATCTGCCGTTGATAATTTGATGCCGCTGATCGGAATAGAGAAAAACGCAGCCGCAAAATTACCTGATTTGAGTTAAAAAACACGCGTCTTTTTGTGCGAAATAAGTAAGAAAATAATGGGTGCTTTTTCCCAGGGATAGCTACATCCATTTGGTGGACATATCCACAGGAATCCGGACACCTGCAAGGAGAGGAAAATGAGTAACGTAAAAATTGTTGATGTCATCATTCGCAAAACGGCCGAGAAAACGAAATTAACCGGTGAGGGTAATTTGTCGGTTTCTATTTCTTCGCCGAGTGTGATTGAAATTCAGGGTTCTGCTCAGGATGTTGTGCGTTATGTTCGCCAGGGTAAAGACCTGCTTATTTATATGAAAGACGGCAGCGTTATTCGCTGCAATAACTATTTTGTTGAAGATCCACAGACCCATAATCAATCAGAACTGGTCTTCAACGATCAGCAGGAACTGACGCATATTTCTTTTGCCGATGCCGGGGAAGCGTCTGGCGTTGCTGTTACCGAGTTAACCGCGCAGGCTACGCCGGTTGCCAGCATTGAGCCTTTCCTTGAGCAGGGAAGCGTTCTCAATGACGCGCCATGGGGATGGATTGCAGGCGCTGCGTTGGGCGGCGGTGCCATTGGCGCACTGCTGGCGCACGGGGGTGACGGCGAAACCAAAACCAAAGTCATCGACAACACCAAAGATGTTGAAAGCGCGACGCCGACCTTTTTGCTGACGGACAACGCGGGTGATAAGCAGGGTGTGCTGAGTGGAAAAGCGATCACGGACGACAACACCCCAACCTTTAGCGGTACCGGGCAGCCGGGCGCGACCATTCAGGTTAAAGACAGCAGCGGAAGCACCATTGCCAGCACCATGGTCGGGAAAGAGGGTACCTGGACCGTAAAACTCCCGACTCAGGCTGACGGCGAACATACCTGGTCTGTCGTGCAAATCGACGGGAGCAAAACGACGCAGGCGGGCAGCATTACCGTCACAATTTCTACCGCTGACGCCAGCATCACGCTGGGGACAACGGCCGGTGACAACGTGATCAATGCCAGCGAACACTCCGCTGGCTTTACGCTGTCCGGCACCAGCAAAAATCTGGCGCAGGGAACCGGGCTTACCGTCACGCTGAACGGCAAAACCTACACGGCGGAAGTGGGGGCCGGCGGCGCATGGAGCGTGAACGTGCCTGCCGCGGATGCACAGGCGCTGGGTGACGGCACCTGGACGGTGAACGTCAGCGGTAAAGACGCCGCGGGCAATACCGTGAGCGGCAGCCAGACGATAGGTGTGGATACCAACGCGCCAGCGCTTTCTGTTGATACGATTGCGCAGGACAACATCATCAACGCGGCTGAGCACAACCAGGCGCTGACGCTCACCGGTAAAACCGATGCGGAAGCCGGCCAGATTGTGACGGTAACGCTCAACGGGAAAAATCATACCGCCACGGTGGGGAGCAACGGCACGTGGTCCGTTACGCTGCCCGCCAGCGAGGTGCAATCGCTGGCGAATGGCGACCATACGCTAACGGTGAATGTCAGCGATAAAGCGGGGAACGGATCTTCCACGACCGTCGATTTCACCGTGGATACCGCCGCCCCGGTCGTGACGATTAACACCGTTGCTGACGACAATATCCTCAATACCAGCGAGCAGGGCCAGGCGCAGATTATTTCCGGTACGGCGAGCGGCGCCGCAGCAGGGGATGTCGTGAGCGTAACCGTTGGCGGTCAGACCTTCACCGGTGTGGTGCAGGCGGACGGCAGCTGGAGCGTGGGTGTGCCTGCGTCCGTGGTGGGCTTGCTGGGAGAAGGCAACCACAACATTACGGTTTCCGTTACCGATGCCGCGGGCAATACCGGCAGCGCCACACACGGCATTACGCTGAGCGGTAACCCACCGGAATTTACCGTTCATGCCATCAGCCAGGATAACGTTCTCAATGCTCAGGAGGCTATGCAGCCGCTGAGTCTGACCGGCACCAGCACGCTGCCAGACGGCAGCGCCATCACCGTGACGCTGAACAACGTCAATTATCAAACCGTTGTCGAGAACGGGAGCTGGTCAGTTCAGGTACCGGTTTCCGACGTCCTGCAACTGGCGAACACGCTGTACACCGTCAGCGTCAGCGGTACCGACAGCGTGGGCAACAGCGGCTCAGCGGAGGCCACACTGCTGGTTGATGCCGTGTTGCCACAGGTGGTCATTAATACCTTTGCCGGCGACAACCGGGTGAATAACGCCGAAGTGGCCGCCGATCAAACGATCAGCGGTCGTGTCACGGGTGCAGCGGCAGGGGATACGGTGTCTGTTTCCGTTGGCGGCAAGCATTACAGCGCCACCGTGGGTAGCGATCTGACCTGGAACCTCACTATCCCGTCTGCGGATCTCAGGGCATTCGGCGACGGCGACCTGACCATTACCGCGTCAGTCACCAACAGCCACGGCAATACGGGCAGCGGCGAGCGCGATATCAATATCAACGCGGCGCTGCCGGGTCTGCGCGTTAACACCCTTTCCGGTGATGACGTGATCAATGCCATTGAGCAGCATCATGATCTTACCGTGACCGGCTCCAGCAGCCATCTGGCCGCAGGCACGCAGATCACCGTCACCATCAATAACGTCGACTATGTCACCGTGGTCAACGCCACCGGTGGCTGGCAGATTGGTGTCCCGGCGAGCGACCTCCAGTCCTGGACGCCGGGCCATATCGCGGTGCACGTCAGTGCAGAAGATGCGTGGGGCAATGCCGTTGCCGCTGAACATCCGATCGAACTCGACCTGAACGCCGTGGCGGTGACTGTTGATGTCATCTCCGGTGATGACCGGCTGAACGCGGCGGAAAAAGGCAGCGATCTCACGCTCTCTGGCCAGACGCAGGGCGTGGAAGCCGGGCAGACTGTGGTGGTGAAATTCGCCGATCGGACCTATACCGCGCAGGTGCAGCAGGACGGCTCCTGGAGCCTGACCGTACCGGCCAGCGCCATGGAAACGTTGATTGACGGCCGCGCGCAGGTGAGCGTCAGCGTGACGAACGTTAACGGCAACAGCGCCGATGCGTCGCGCATGGTGACGGTCGATACGCTGCCTCCGGACATCACGATCAATAATCTGACCGATGACAACATCATCAGTGCCGCCGAAGCACAGCAGGATATCGTGTTAAGCGGTAGCAGCACGGCGGAAGCGGGCCAGACGGTCACCGTCGCGCTGAATGGTAAAACCTACCAGACCACCGTTCAACATGACGGTAGCTGGCAACTGACAGTACCTGCTGCGGACGTCGGCGCACTGGCCGATGGCACCGTCACGGTAACGGCAACCGTGAGCGATGTGGCAGGTAACAGCAGCAGCACGGATCGCGTCGGGCTGGTGGATGCCACCGTACCGCAGGTGACCATTAACGATTTTGTCACCGATACCAATACCATTAACCAGCTTGCCCATACCCAGGCGCAGGTCCTCAGCGGCTCCGTGACCGGAGCGGCAGCGGGTGATTGGGTCACGGTGACCATCAATAACGTGGATTACACCACCGTGGTGGATGCGGCGGGCAACTGGAGCCTCGGCCTGCCTGCGTCTGTGGTACAGGGCCTGGCGGACGGAACCTGGACGATTACGGTCTCTGTGACCGATCAATCTGGCAACACCGGCAGCAGCACGCTGGAGGTGGTGGTTAATACCGTGACGCCGGAGATAGGTATTCACACTCTGGCGGCGGACGACGTGATTAACGCCACCGAAAAAGGCGAAAACCTGCTGCTTTCCGGAACCAGCAACCAGCCAGAAGGCACCCCGATCACCGTGGCCCTGAATGGCATTCACTACACCGCCATTACGGATGCCAGCGGTAACTGGCGTGTTACCGTACCGGCCTCCGCAGTAAGCGCGCTGGGCGAGGCGCACTACACGGTGACGGCGAGCGTCACGGACAGTGTGGGTAATAGCGCGTCGGCCACGCATGATGTGCTGGTAGACAGCTCGCTGCCGGTGGTCACGCTCAACACGCTGGCGGGCGATAACATCATCAACGCGGCGGAACTGGCGGCAGGCCAGACCCTGACGGGGAAAGTCGCCAACGCGGCGGCAGGCGACATTGTCACCCTTACCCTGGGCGGCCAGACGTATACCGTTGCGGTGCAGGACGATCTTACCTGGAGCCTGCCGTTAACCCAGAGCCAGTTAACCGCGCTCGGTAACGGTGAGCTGACGGTTACGGCCAGCGTGACGAATGCGCACGGAAACACCGGTTCTGCCGCGCTGGACTTCACCATCGACGCCCAGTTGCCTGGTCTGCGTATTGATACCGTGGCGGGCGACGATGTTATCAATATCATCGAGCACGGTCAGAATCTGATTGTTTCCGGTACCAGCACCGATCTGGCCGCGGGCAGCACCGTTACCGTGACCATTAACAACATTGAGTACGTCGCCACGGTCCTGGCCGATGGAACCTGGAAAGCGGCTGTGCCTGCGGCGGATGTCAGCCAGTGGCCGGACGGTCCTCTCAACATTAAAGCCCGCGCACAGGATGCTTCCGCCAACCCGGTGAATATCGGGACCGTGGTGGATGTCGATCTCGCCCCGGTCGCGATAAGCGTTAACAGCGTGACCCCTGATAACGTGCTGAACGCGGCGGAGAAGGGACACGATCTGGCGCTCTCCGGCACCACGTCTGGGGTCGAAGCCGGTCAGACGGTGACGGTCACCTTTGGTGGCAAAAGCTACACCACCACCGTGGATGCGAATGGCAACTGGGCTTACACCGTTCCGGCTGCGGATGTAAGCGGCCTGAAAGAGGGCGATGCCCGCGTTCAGGTGAGCGTGAGCAACGTGAATGGCAACCCGGCCTCTTCGTCACACGAATTCAGCGTCGATACCACTGCGCCGGCGGTCACCATCGATACGGTCAGTCACGACAACATGCTCAATGCGGCAGAGGCGGCACAGGATCTCACCCTGAGCGGTACCTCGACTGCCGAAGCGGGGCAGACGGTCACGGTGACCTTTAATGGCAATCAATACACCGCACAGGTACAGGCTGACGGCAGCTGGACGCTTGACGTGCCGGCAGCCGATCTGGCCGGTATCACCGACGGCACTGCCGTCGTTACGGCGACCGTGTCGGATAAAGCCGGTAACCCGGCCAGCACGGATGCGTCTGTGCTGGTGGATACTACCGTGCCGCAGATCACCTTCAACACCGTTGCCGGTGATGACATTCTGAATATTGCTGAACACGGTCAGGCGCTGATCGTTTCTGGCACAGTCACCGGGGCACAGGCAGGCGACGTGATCACCGTGACGCTGAACGGTAAAAATTACAGCGCAATGCTGGACGCGTCCGGCAACTGGAGTATGGGTATTCCGGCGGCTGACGCGGGCGCGCTGGGCAATGGCGACCATACGATATCTGCGACCCTCACCGACAAAGCGGGCAACAGCACCACGCAGACGCATGAGATTGCGGTTTCCCTGACCGCTCCGGTTATCGCTATCAATACCGTTGCGGGCGATGATGTGATCAATGCCATCGAGAAAGGCGAAGATCTGCAACTCTCCGGCACCAGCAACCAGCCGGACGGCACCACGATCGTCGTGACCCTGAATGGCATTAACTACACGGCCACGACTGACGCCAGCGGCAACTGGAGCGTGACGGTACCGGCAGCAAACGTCTCGACGCTGGGCGAAGCGAACTACACCGTTACCGCGAGCGTGACCGATACCGCAGGCAACAGCGCGAGCACCAGCCATCAGGCACTTGTCGACAGTGCGCTACCGGTGGTGACCATTAACGCTGTCGCCATTGATGATGTCATCAATGCGGCGGAAGTGACTGCGGGACAGACCCTGAGCGGAAAAGTCAGCGGTGCCGCAAGTGGTGACACTGTCACGATTTCAATGGGGGGCAACACCTGGACCGCCACTGTTCAGGATGATCTGAGCTGGTCGGTCAATGTGCCGTCTGAAGTCTTAAAGGCCATTGGCAACGGCGATTTGACCGTGACGGCAAGCGTCACTAACGGTCACGGCAATACCGGCTCCGGCAGCCGCGACATCACCATTGATGCCAACCTGCCGGGTCTGCGGGTCGATACCGTGGCGGGCGACGATGTGATTAACAGCATCGAGCATGGTCAAAACCTGATTATTAGCGGCTCCAGTGATGGGCTGAAAACCGGCTCTGCGTTGACGGTGACCGTCAATGGTAAAACCTATGCGGCGACGGTTCTGGCAGACGGGACCTGGGCGGCAGCGATCCCGGCCGCCGACGTCAGCGCGCTGAACGCAGGCAAGGTGACGGTAACCGTTGAGGGTCAGAGCACCGCAGGAAACCCGGTGACGATTGCGCATGACGTCACGGTCGATCTGGCCGCGGTGGCGATCAGCGTCAACGCGATTGCCACCGACGACGTGATCAACGCGGCGGAAAAAGGCGCGGATCTGGTCCTGTCGGGTACCACCACCCACGTCGAAGCCAACCAGACCGTGTATATCACCTTCGGCGGCAAGTCTTACACCGCGACCGTGGATGCCAGCGGTAACTGGACCGCTACCGTGCCTTCTGCTGATTTAGGCAGCCTGAAGGAGGGCGATGCCAGCGTGCAGGTGAGCGTCACCAACGTGAACGGCAACAGCGCGTCAGCGGGCCGTGAATACAGCGTGGATACGACCGCGCCGACGGTCTCTATCGACATTGTCAGCGACAACAACATCATTAATGCGTCTGAAGCGCAGCAGGATTTGGTGGTTAACGGCATCACGAACGCGGAAGCGGGTCAGACCGTGACCGTGACGCTGAACGGCAAGGATTACACCACCACCGTGCAGGCGGATGGCAGCTGGAGCCTGAGCGTACCGTCAACCGACCTGAGCGGCATTATCGACGGAAACTACACCATCACCGCGGCGGTATCCGACAAAGCGGGTAACCCGGCCTCGGTGGATCGTGACGTGCTGGTGGATACCACGGTGCCGCAGTTGACCATTCACACCGTTTCGGATGACGACGTCATCAACAGCGTTGAGCACGCGCAGGCGTTGATTGTCACCGGGTCTGTCACCGGCGCGGCAGCGGGTGATGTGGTCACCGTCACCATCAATAATAAATCTTACACCGCCACGCTGGATGCCGCGGGCAACTGGAGCGTGGGAGTGCCTGCGGCCGACGTCACTGCTCTGGCCGCCGGGGATCACACCATCACCGCGACCCTGACCGATAAAGCGGGTAACAGCAACAGTGCGACGCACGACGTGGCCGTCAACCTTACCGCTCCGGTGCTGACCATTGACACCGTTTCAGACGACGATGTCATCAATAGCACCGAGAAAACGCAGGATCTCACCCTCACCGGCACCGCGTCAGGTCTGGCGGCGGGCGCGATCGTCACCGTGATGCTGAACGGCAAAGCCTACAGCGCGACGGTGGATGATAACGGGCTGTGGACGGCTACCGTACCGGCGGATCAGGTCGGCGCACTGGGTGAAGCGATCTACACCCTCACCGCGTCTGCAACCGATGCTGTTGGCAACAGTACCAGCGTGACTCACACCGTGAACGTGGAGTCTGTCCTGCCGGGTGTCACCATCAACACCGTGGCTGGCGACGATATTATTAATACCGCGGAACTGGCGACCGGCCAGACTCTCAGCGGTACCGTGGTGAATGCCGAAGCAGGCAACACCGTCACCGTGACCCTCGGCGGTAACACCCTGACCGCCACGGTGCAGGATGACCTGACCTGGTCCGTCAACGTACCGCAGTCCGTGTTAACCGCACTGGGTAACGGCGAACTGACCGTCACCGCCAGCGTGACTAACGGCGTGGGCAACAGCGGCACCGGCGAGCGCGATATCACCATTGACGCCAGCCTGCCGGGCCTGCGCGTGGATACCGTGGCGGGTGACGATGTGATCAACAGCATCGAGCATGGTCAGAACCTGATCGTGACCGGCACCAGCGAAGGACTGGCGGCAGGGACCGCACTGACCGTAACGGTAAATAATAAAACCTATCCGGCCACCGTGCTGGCTGACGGCACCTGGAGTGCGGCTATTCCGGCGGCCGATGTTGGCGCGCTGGCGGCAGGCACGGTAGCGGTCACCGTTGAGGGGCAGAACAGCGCCGGTACGCCGGTGTCCATTACCCACAATGTGACGGTGGACCTTGCGGCGGTCGCCATCGGGATTGACGCCATTGCCACGGATGATGTGATTAACGCGGCTGAGAAGGGCGCGGACCTGGTGCTCTCTGGCACCACCTCCAACGTGGAGGAGAATCAGACCGTCAGCATCCTCTTCGGCGGTAAAACCTATACGGCGTCGGTGGATGCCGACGGCAAATGGACGGCGACGGTGCCGTCTGCTGACCTGGCCGGTCTGAAAGAGGGCGATGCCAGCGTGCAGGTGAGCGTCACCAACGTCAACGGCAACAGCGCGTCTGCGGGCCGCGAGTACAGCGTGGATACCACCGCGCCGTCCGTAACGATTAACACCCTGGCGGCTGACGACATCCTGAATGCGACCGAAGCGAAAGCTGACCTGACGGTGTCCGGTACCAGCACCGCTGAAGCGGGTCA
>Ga0105251_10003874_pt1 | contig 10645 bp, 9 predicted proteins | sample KBSS64metaG_FD_80424 | JGI IMG/M metagenome (GOLD analysis project Ga0105251, IMG submission 80424) | Switchgrass rhizosphere microbial communities from Kellogg Biological Station, Michigan, USA - KBS S6-4 metaG | ecosystem: Host-associated > Plants > Roots > Rhizosphere > Soil | place...
AGGGCATGAAGATCCGCGTGCAGGGCAACCCGCTGTTCATCGACATGATGAACGCCATGGGCGGCAACGGCATCGCCATGGACACCGGCGAGATCTTCAGCGCCCTGCAGACCGGAGTGATCGACGGTGCCGAAAACAACCCGCCAACCCTGCTCGAACATAACCACTACCAGAGCGCCAAGTACTTCACCCTGACCAATCACCTGATCCTGCCGGAGCCGGTGGTGATGTCCAAGACCACCTGGAACAAGCTCACCCCCGAGCAGCAGGCGTTGGTGAAGAAGGTCGCCCGCGAAGCACAGATGGAAGAGCGCGCGCTGTGGGACGCAAAATCCGCCGCCAGCGAAGAGAAGCTCAAGGCCGCCGGCGTCGAGTTCATCACCGTCGACACCAAGCCGTTCTACGACGCCACCGCCCCGGTGCGCGAGAAGTACGGCGCGCAGTACGCCGACCTGATGAAACGTATCGACGCGGTCCAGTAACCCCGGCCCTTTTTCAAGATGACCTCGGCAGCGCGACGTCCGTCGCCCTGCCGCTTTGGTGATGCCTATGAAAACGCTTTTCCTGCGCCTCAACGACACGCTCTACCGCGGCTGCATCTGGGTCGCCGGGCTGTCGATCCTGACCATGTCGCTGATCATTCCCTGGGGCATCTTCGCCCGTTACGTACTCGGTACCGGCTCCAGCTGGCCGGAACCCGTGTCGATCCTGCTGATGGTGCTGTTCACCTTCATCGGCGCCGCCGCCAGCTACCGCGCCGGTGCGCACATGGCGGTGGCGATGGTTACCGACCGCCTGCCGGAGCCGCTGCGCCGGCGGGTGGCGGTGTTCACGCAACTGCTGATGGTGGGTGTCTGTGTGTTCATGACCTGGTACGGCTTCAAGCTGTGCGTCACCACCTGGAACCAGTACATGGCCTCGCTGCCCAGTGTGCGGGTGGGCATGAGCTATGCACCGATCCCGGTCGGCGGCGTGCTGACCCTGATCTTCGTGCTGGAAAAACTCCTGCTGGGCGACCAGAGCCAGCGCAAGGTGGTGCGGTTCGACCTGGTGGAAGAAAACGAGGGAGCGGCGTAAATGGATGCGTTCATTCTGTTGGGCAGTTTCATTGCGCTGATCCTGCTGGGCATGCCGGTGGCCTATGCCCTGGGCCTGTCGGCACTGATCGGCGCCTGGTACATCGACATCCCGCTGCAGGCGATGATGATTCAGGTGGCCAGCGGGGTTAACAAGTTCTCGCTGCTGGCGATTCCGTTCTTCGTCCTCGCTGGCGCGATCATGGCCGAGGGTGGCATGTCGCGGCGCCTGGTGGCGTTTGCCGGGGTGCTGGTGGGCTTCGTGCGCGGTGGGCTGTCGCTGGTCAACATCATGGCCTCGACCTTCTTTGGCGCGATCTCTGGCTCGTCGGTGGCCGACACGGCGTCGGTCGGTTCGGTGCTGATTCCGGAGATGGAGCGCAAGGGCTACCCACGCGAGTTCTCTACCGCGGTGACCGTCAGTGGCTCGGTGCAGGCGTTGCTGACCCCGCCCAGCCACAACTCGGTGCTGTACTCGCTGGCGGCCGGCGGCACGGTGTCGATCGCTTCGCTGTTCATGGCCGGAGTGATGCCCGGGCTGTTGCTGAGCGCGGTGATGATGGGCCTGTGCCTGATTTTCGCGAAGAAGCGCGACTACCCCAAGGGCGAGGTGATCCCGCTGCGCCAGGCGCTGAAGATTGCCGGTGAAGCGCTGTGGGGCCTGATGGCCATGGTGATCATCCTTGGCGGTATTCTGTCGGGCGTGTTCACCGCCACCGAATCGGCTGCAGTGGCGGTGGTGTGGTCGTTCTTCGTGACCATGTTCATCTACCGCGACTACAAGTGGCGCGACCTGCCCAAGCTGATGCACCGCACCGTGCGGACCATCTCGATCGTGATGATCCTGATCGGCTTCGCCGCCAGCTTCGGCTACGTGATGACCCTGATGCAGATCCCGTCGAAGATCACCACGGCGTTCCTGACCCTGTCGGATAACCGCTATGTGATCCTGATGTGCATCAACTTCATGCTCCTGCTGCTGGGCACGGTGATGGACATGGCGCCACTGATCCTGATCCTCACGCCGATCCTGCTGCCGGTGATTACCGGTATCGGCGTGGACCCGGTGCACTTCGGCATGATCATGCTGGTGAACCTGGGGATCGGGCTGATCACACCGCCAGTGGGCGCGGTACTGTTCGTCGGGTCAGCGATCGGCAAGGTCAGCATCGAGGCCACGGTGAAGGCGCTGCTGCCGTTCTACCTGGCGCTGTTCCTGGTGCTGATGGCGGTGACCTACATTCCGGCCATTTCGCTGTGGTTACCGAGCGTGGTCTTGTAACTGCAACGGGGTGACCTGCAGGAGCGGCCTTGTGTCGCGAAAGGGCTGCGAAGCAGCCCCAGGGTATGTGCACCAATGCCGAATCCTGGGGCCGCTTTGCGGCCCTTTCGCGACACAAGGCCGCTCCTACAGAGCCCCAGGTGCTCTCAGCAAACGGATCCTGCACATGGCTGTCGTCTCTTCTACTGCAACCTTCTTCCCGCGCAAGCTGGCCATCACCCTCCTCGCCCTGCTGGCCTGTTCGTTCGCCGGCAACCACATCGCCGCACGCATCGCCTTCGACGACGACACTGGCGTGCTGCTGGCCATTCTCTGTCGTTCGGGCATCACCTTCCTGGTGCTGGCCAGCCTGGTACTGTGGCAGCGCCAGCCGCTGGGCCTGCCAGCCGGCACCTGGCGCTGGCAACTGCTGCTGGGCCTGCTGATCGCCACCCAGAGCCTGTGCCTGTATTCGGCAGTGGCACGCATTCCGGTAGCCCTGGCGCTGCTGGTGGGCAACACCTTCCCCATGCTCCTGGCGCTGCTAACCTGGGCCCTTGGCGGTGCCCGCCCGAGCGGGCGCACGCTGCTGTTCATGGGGCTGATCCTGTGTGGCCTGGTGCTGGCGCTGGACGTACCGGCACGGCTGGCCGGCGGTAGTGATAGCAACCCGCACTGGGCCTTGGGCGTGGGCCTGGCGTTCTGCGCCGCCTGCGTGTTCGCCTGCGCCCTGTGGATCACCGACCACAAGCTGGCGACCGTGCGCGGCCCGGTACGCAGCCTGCTGACCTTGCTGATCGTGTTCAGCAGCATGCTGGTCGCCGGCATCAGCGGCGTGATGCCCGCCGGCTTGTCGTTGCCGGGCAGCGCCAGCGGCTGGATGGCGCTGGCCAGCCTGGTGGTGTTGTATGGCGTGGCCTTCACCTTGCTGTTCGTCTGCGTGCCGAAACTGAACATGGCGCAGAACGCGCCGGTGATGAACGTCGAACCCATCGCCACCTTGCTGCTGGGTTGGGCATTGCTCGACCAGCAACTCAGTGGCTGGCAATTGATTGGCGGCGCCGTGGTGGTGTGCGGCATCGTCCTGCTGACCTACCGGAGGCCCTGATGAGTGTCACCCTGCTGCACCTGCAAGACCGCCTTACCCGCCTGAGCATCGCCCCCGAGCTGGGCGCCAGCCTGGTCAACTGGCAGGCCCGCGCCACCGGCCAGGCGCTGCTGCGCACTGCCGACGATGCTGCACTGGCCAGCGGCAGCCCGCGGCGCCTGGGCTGCTACCCGCTGGCACCGTGGTCCAACCGCATCGCCGAGGGCGGTTTCCTGCGCCCTGATGGCTGGCAGGCCCTGACGCCGAACACCGGGCATGACCCTTACCCGATCCACGGCAGCGCCTGGCAACAGGCCTGGCAGGTGGAGCACCACAGCGAGTGCCGTGCCCGCCTTGGCCTCGACAGTGCCGTGCCGTTCGCCTACCGGGCGACGCTTGATATTCACTTGCACGAAGGTTGCCTGAACATCGATCTGCACGTGACGCATCGGGATTCGGCTGCCACCTGGTATGGGCTGGGGCTGCATCCCTACTTCCCACGCTACGCCGATACACGGCTACGCGCAGAGGCGCGCAGTGTGTGGCTGGCGGATGATGGAGGCTTGCCTTCCCGGCAAGCTGCGGTGCCTGAAGACTGGGACTTCGCCACTGCACGAACGCTGCCGGCAGCGGTGGTCGATCACGCTTTCAGCGGATGGCGCGGTGACTGTGTGATCGAGCAACCGAGCGCTGGGTATCGGCTGGCCTGCAGTGCCAGCGGCGCCGAGCATTTTCTGTTGTTCTGCCCGCATGAGCAGCCGTTCTTCTGCTTCGAGCCGGTGAGCCACCCGATCAATGCGCATCATCTGCCGGGGCGGCCAGGATTGAGATTGTTGGAAGAGGGAGAAACGACCAGCCTGGGGTTCAGGATGCAGTATCAGGCAGTGTAATTGGCTTGCCTGCGATGGGCCGCAAAGCGGCCCCAAGATTTCAAGCCTTACGCCAATGCCTCGGTCGACGCTGCCAGCGGCCTTTGCGAAGCAGCCCCTTGCACCTCACGCGCGACCTTCCACACCAACACCGCCGCCACGATATCGAACGCCGCAAGCACCACGAACAGCGGGCTGTAGCCGATCTGCGTGACCAGGATGCCGAACACCAGCGTGAACAGCGCCGCCCCCAGGTAGCCGCACATGCCGCCCATGCCGGTCGCGGTCGCCACCTGGTCCTTGCTGAAGGAGTCCGAGGTGATCGAGTACAGCGCACCCGACAAGGTCTGGTGGGCAAAGCCGCCAATGCACAGCAACAGGATCGCCGTGTACGGGCTTTCGACCAGGCCGATGCAAGCCGGGCCGATCATGCAGCTGGCGCCGAATACCAGCACCATCTTGCGCGAGGTGAACAGCGACACCTTGAAGTAGCGATGGAACATCGGGCTCAGGTAACCACCCAGCACGCAGCCGATGTCGGCCGCGAGGAACGGCAACCAGGCAAACATCGCCACTTCCTTGATGTTCATGTGCCGCTCGGTCATCAGGTACAGCGGGATCCAGGCGTTGAAGGTCTGCCAGGCCGGCTCGGACAGAATGCGTGCCGAGGCGATGGCGTAGAAGTTGCGGGTCTTGAAGATGCGCTTCCAGGCGCCCTTCTCACGCTGGTCGGCTTTGAAGTGAGCTTCCTGGCCGGACAGGATGTAGTCACGTTCCTCGTCGCTCAGGCGTTTCTGGTCACGCGGGTGCTTGTACAGCAGCATCCACAACAGGGTCCATAGCACACCGGATACGCCGACGATGACAAAAGCCAACTGCCAGCCACTGTGCAGGATCGCCCATACCACCAGCGGTGGCGCCAGCAGTGCGCCCAGTGACGAACCGATGTTGAACCAGCCGATGGCGACCGAGCGCTCCTTGGCCGGGAACCACTCGGTGGTGGCCTTGACCCCGGCCGGCAAGCCGGCGGCCTCGGTCATGCCCAGCAAACCGCGCAGGAACGCCATGCTCTGCCAGCCGCTGGCCAGCGCCGCACCCGCGCAGGCCAGTGACCAGGCCAGGGCGAACACGGCAAAGCCCAGTTTGGTACCGATGAAATCGATGAGCCAGCCGGCGATCGGCTGCATGAGCGCATAGCACATCTGCCAGGTCGCGACGATCTTGGCGTATTGCTCGGTGGTGATGGAAAGGTCGGTCATCAGCGTGGGCGCTGCAACCGAGAGGGTATTGCGGGCGAGGTAGTTGACGACGAGCCCGGCCGTGACAAGGCTGACCATCCACCAACGGATGCCTTTGATCTTCATTGTTCACCTGGATTTTATTCTTAGATTTACGGGTGATCTGCCTCATGCGCCGGCAGGGCCAAATGAGACAAATTGTTTCAGGCGAAGAGTGCCACTTCATAGGTCGTCGTACAACAACAATTATTCATGACGAGCAAAAACGGGCCTCTGCATCGAATCCAAGGTAAATCCAGTTGCGTTGTACGACCTCAAAGGTCAATCCAATTGCCGAGCCCGCAGGTCCTGCGCCAGCATGTCGATGAACGAACGCACCTTGGCCGAGCCGTACTTGCTCTCGCGGTGCAAGACGTGGATCGGCCAGGGCGCTTCTTCGTACTCGGCAAGAATCACCTTCAACTGGCCGCTGGCCAGTTCATCGACCACCTGATACGACAGCAGCCGGGCGATGCCCAACCCGCCCACTGCCGCAGCGATCGCACCGTCGTTGCTGGTAACCGTCAGCCGTGGCTTCATGCGCACCAGGGTCGGTTCGTCGGCCAGGCCGAAACGCCAGCCGGCGCGTGGCGAGAGATTGGTGGTAGCGATCACCGCATGTTCCGGCAAGTCCGACGGGTGCTGCGGCTCGCCCATGCGCGCGAGGTAGTCGGGCGATGCACACAACATTCGTCGTACCCTGCCCACACGCAGGGCCTTGAGGCCGGAGTCGGGCAGTGGCCCGATGCGCACCGCCACGTCCATCCCCTCCTCGACCATGTTCACCACGCGGTCGAGGAAGTACGCCGATACGTCGACTTCGGGGTACTGCTGCAGGTAGCGCACGATGCAGGGCATGACGAACTTCTTGCCGAACAGGATCGGCGCAGTGATCGCCAGCTCGCCTTTGGGCTTGGCATTGATACCGGCCGCGGCTTCGTTGGCTTCATGGATGCTGGCGAGGATGTGCCGGGTGTCTTCCAGGTAGCGGCTGCCCGCCTCGGTCAGGCGCACGCTACGGGTGGTGCGCAGCAGCAGCTTGACCCCGATCTGTTCTTCGAGGGCGCTGACGGCACGGGTGACGGCAGCAGGTGAGATGTCCAGGCGACGGGCCGCTGCGGCGAAGCTCTCCAGCTCGCCAACGGCGACGAACACCTTCATCAGGTGGATCTGGTCCATGCGGGCTCCTGGAGATCGGGGGTGCGGGGATTATCAGCCATGTGTCCAGTTTTTGCTGCCTGCACTGGCCACTTCAAAGGTCCAGCACCAACGCCTGTGCCGGTACCGAACAACAGATCAGCGCAGTGCCCTCCTCTGGCATTTCTGCGGGTGGATTCGGGTAATGCACCTGCCCGTTCAACACCTTGGTCTTGCATGTCCCGCAAGACCCACCCCGGCAACTGAAGTCTGGTGCCAGCCCGCGCGCCTCGGCCAGCTCCAGCAAGGTGCCGCTACCCGGCGCCCAACGGGCCTCCTTGGCAGACCCGGAAAAATACACGGGCACTGGCCCGCTGGAAGCCGGTGGCTGCTGCAGCGTCGACCGGTTGTCATCGCCATGCCGGCGCAGCGTCGAGGGCCCAAACGCTTCGGCATGAATACGCGCATCTGGCACATGCACCCCGCGCAGCCCCTCGTACAAATCCTGAGTGAAGCTGGCCGGGCCGCACAGGTAGAAGTCATAGTCACCCAGCGCCAGGCCCGCCTGGATCTGCTCGATACCCAGGCGCCCGACATGCTCATAGTCACGCCCCGGCACGGCATCGGCTTCCGGCTGGCTCAACGAACGATGCACGCTCAACAGCTCACCGGCCTGCTGGCGCAAGGTATTCAGCTCCTGCTGGAACGGCAGGTCGGCCAGGCTGCGCGCGCCATGGAACAGGTAGATACGCCGCCCCCGCCCCTGCGCCAACTGCTCGCGCAGCATCGCGATCAGCGGCGTGATGCCCACCCCCGCGCCAATCAGCACCAGAGGTCGGCTGCTTTCGTGGTCCAGGGTGAAACTGCCCATGGGCAAGCGCACTTCGAGCACATCGCCCACGCTCACCTGTTCGTGCAGGTAACGCGATGCAGGGCCCTGGGCCTTCACACTGATCCGCAAATAACCGTCCGACGGCGCGCAGGACAGGCTGTAGGTACGAATCAGCGGCGCACCGTTGCCCAGCGGGATGCGCACGGGAATGTGCTGCCCCGGCACGAAGCTCACCGGCGTGTCCGTCGCCAGGTAGAACGAGCGGATATCCCGGCTCTCCTGTTCCACCCGCTCGACCCGCCAGCCCTGCCACTGCCGTTGCCGCTCGCGCTGCAGCAGCCGTTGCTCGGCCTCGGACCAGGTGCCCGTCATCAGGCTGGTCGGCGCATATTCCTCGAAGGCCCAGCGTAACGACAGCGCCGCGCGGCGCAGCACCGCCTGGGCGATGTCCAGCGTCCACAAGCGCTCAGCGCCCTCGAAGGCCTGTATCAGCGGACTGTCGAGGATCACCGCGGCATGCCCCGTCACCTGCAGCACATTGCCGTTGCTGAAATCGACGAACAGCAACCCTGCCACCGGGTTCTCCAGCAGGTTGCCCAGGGTGTTGAAGTGCAGGTTGCCGGCGTAGTCGGGAATGGTCAGTCGGTTGCCCTCGACCCTGACGAAGCCGGGCCGGCCGCCGCGATGGGAAACGTCCACCGCACGAGGGCCATCCGGATGATCGATGTAGCTGGCAACGAAGAAGGTGTCAGCCTGCTCGATCATGCCGGCAGTCTCGGCATCGAGTACCCGGGCGTCGAACCGCCCCTGCGCCGGCTCGTCGACGCGGCGATAGTCACGCAACTGGATGTACTGCGGACAATTGCCGAAAGACTGCTGCACCGACACGCTCAGCTGGCCGCCGTTGGCCTGGCGAATCAGCCCGTTCATGCGGTTGCGGCGGCGCGTGTGCAGCTCGATTCCGAGCAGGCCGATGGCCTCCCCGGCGGCCAACCCAGGCGCCGCCGGGTCATCGGCAGGCAGCCGCGTATCGATCAGCAGTTGCCGAGGGTCGGGCGAGTGGATGAAACCTTCCGGGCCTTCGAGCAGTGTCGCCCACGGCTTGCCGTCGGCATCCACGGCACCCGCCACGATGAACGGCAACTGCTGGTAGAACTGCCGGTGCTGGTCGGGCATATGGTCGCGTATCACCTTCTGCCCGAACACCTCCATGCGCTCCGACACACCGACCTTTTCCTGCAGGGTTTTCTCCCCGGCGTGCCAGGGCGAAGTCAGCTTTTGCATGACGGCAGTCCTCAGGTTGTCTGCGCCTCAGGCGCTGGCTTGCAAGCCGACGGCGGTGCGTGGCATGGCGACGAAACCAGGCAACGCTTCGATCCGTGCCAGCCAGGCGCGCACGTTGGGGTAAGGTTCCAGCGAGACATTGCCCTCGGGCGCGTGGGCGATATACGAGTAGTTGGCGACATCGGCGATGGTCGGTTGATTGCCGACCAGGAACGCCGACTTGGCCAGTTCGGCGTCCATCACCTTGAGCAAGGTGTGCGCGCGACCGATGACTTCGTCGGTGTTGAACGAAGCGCCGAACACGGTCACCAGGCGGGCGGCGGCTGGGCCGAAGGCCAATGGCCCGGCGGCAACCGACAGCCAGCGTTGTACGCGGGCGGCATTCAGCGGGTCACGGGGCAGCCACTTGCCAGCCTTGTCGTAGGTGCTGGCCAGGTAAACCAGTATGGCGTTGGAGTCGGCGATGACGGTGCCGTTGTCATCGATCACCGGCACCTGGCCGAACGGGTTGAGGGCGAGGAAATCCGGCTGCTTGTGCGCACCTTTGGCCAGGTCGACAAACACCAGTTCGGCTGAAAGGTCGAGCAGCGACAGCATCAGCTCGATACGGTGGGCGTGGCCAGACTTGGGGAAGTTGTAGAGTTTGATCATGGGCTGGGCTCCAGGAGGGCACCGGGGTGGTGCCAGCTGGAGCCCATCCTGCGCTGATTCGGCTGGCAGCAGAATCAGTGCAAGGAGCAAACCATAATTTCGCTTTGCGAAATAATCGGAGTGTCAGTGCCGCGACTGCTTCTGGTAGCGATACAAGCCCCGCGCAGCTTCGACCACGTGCGGTACGCAGGCCTGCAACTCATCGAAGCTCATGGCATCGAGCAACTCGAAGTTGTCTTCCAGACCATGCAGTGAAATCGCCTTGAGCCGTTGATCCTGCTCCGGTGGCAACTCGCCCCAGGCCGCTACCTGGGTACCGCGCATGTAGCCGAAGCACCACTCCTCCATGATGATCGCCGTCCCTTCCTCGGCCTCGCTCTCCTCGAACAGCGGCTCGAAGCCATCGAGGTTATCCGCGAGTTGCTCGGCGACCTGGTAGGCATAGCGCAGCATCAAGGCGGTGTAGGCCTCTTCATGGGCGGGTTTCTTGAATTTCGGTACCTTGCCACCCGCGACCGTGGGCAGCCATTGCTCTGGCAGCACGTCGACCGGGGAACTGGCCAGGGCAGTGAAAAAGCCGTTGAGCTCGGCCAGGTTGAGCACCGAATAGTCGTTGCCGTAGGTGATCAGCAGGTCTTCGAGGCGGGCGAGTTCTTTTTCGCTGAGGGCGGGGAGCATGTGCGGGCGTCCTGGGTGAAGATTTGCGTGCACCCTAGCACAAGGGGGATCAGATCTGCAGAAAGCATTCGCGGCGGATCGGCGCCCCGGTGAACCCGCGCCCACAGGGATTGCACAACAATCGAACGCTGTGCGGTCCCTGTGGGCGCGGGTTCATCGGGGCGCCGAACCGCCGCGAATAGGCCGTTGAGCCTTATACCGCCAACGCGCGCTCACGCAGCTCGCTGTTGAGGATGCGGTCGTTCTCGCTGTAGTCGACCGGGCAGTCGATCACATGCACGCCTGGGGTCTTGATGCAGTGCTCGAGCAGCGGCAGGAAGGCTTCGGCGCTTTCCACGCGGTGGCCATTGGCACCGTAGGCTTCGGCGTACTTGACGAAGTCCGGGTTGCCGTAATCCAGGCCGAAATCGGTGAAGCCCATGTTGGCCTGCTTCCAGCGGATCATGCCGTAGCCGTCGTCACGCAGGATCACCACGGTGATGTGCATGCCCAG
>Ga0105251_10003876_pt1 | contig 10642 bp, 10 predicted proteins | sample KBSS64metaG_FD_80424 | JGI IMG/M metagenome (GOLD analysis project Ga0105251, IMG submission 80424) | Switchgrass rhizosphere microbial communities from Kellogg Biological Station, Michigan, USA - KBS S6-4 metaG | ecosystem: Host-associated > Plants > Roots > Rhizosphere > Soil | place...
CATTCGCATCAGTGACCTGCCGGCGCTGTTTATCAATCCGCAGGCGCGGGTTGGCTTGATCGCCGTGCTGCTGATCGGCCTTGCGCACTTTGCCGCCTACACTTATGTCGCACCGTTCTTCAAGCAGAGCTCCGGCTTCGATGGGCCGACCATTGGCTCACTGTTGCTGCTCTACGGCGTGGCCGGGGTGATCGGCAACCTGTTCGCCGGCTTCGCCGCGAACCAGAGCGTGCGCCACACGCTGATGCTGGTGGCGGTCATGATCGGTGTCAGCACCGCCCTGTTCCCCTACTTCGCCACCGGCCTGACTGGCGCGGCAATGCTGATTGCGCTGTGGGGCTTCGCCTTTGGCGCGTTCCCGGCCTGCTCCAGCATCTGGATGTTCGTGGTGGCGCCCAAGGATGTCGAACGCGGCATGCCGCTGTTCGTGGCGATGTTCCAGGTGATCATCGCGTTGGGTTCGTTCTTTGGCGGGCGCATCGTCGACCAGCTGGGCAGCTCGGTGCTGTTGAGCCTGGCCACCGCCCTGGTGGGGTGTGGTTTTGTCACGGTGCTAGTGCTGGGGCGTAATGTCAGCAACAGCCTGGCGGCGCAAGCTGGCTGAAGCGTTGTGCGCGGGGTTGTATGAGCGATTTCAGCCTGCCGTCGCTTGTGCTACCCGGCTACGCGCTAGAGCAGGCTATTCAACCAACGCACGTACTCGTTCAACCATCTCATTGGCGTTATCAGGTACACACACTGAAATGCCCAGATAGTGCTCAAGGTGCAGGGTAAGCGTCTGCTCGCCCACGGCCAGATCCCAGTAGCGCTGGTCCAGTGCGTCGATTTTTCCCTTCCAGTAACCGCCCAGCCCTTGCTCAAGTTTCTGGGCCACCCTCTCGAAAAGTTTCCCGTCGGCGTCTGCAGATATCTCTATGGTCGTCATGTGACACCTCACCAGGCGAATGCAGATTTTTGTGGTTCTCGCAAACGGCTGCAATAGGCCAGCCGTTCGCGACTGACCGCTATCGGCCCGTAGCTACAATTGCGAGAGTACTGCTATTGCTCATTTTCCGAGGCCGGCGCAAACCCTGTGGGAGCGGGTTTACCCGCGAAGCAGGCGACGCGGAGGATGGCACGGGCTTCGCCCGTGTTCGCGGGTAAACCCGCTCCCACAAAGATCACCTCAAAGTCGACTGTCCGCTACGGGTTGATAGCGGTCATTCGCGACTGTCTGCTTCCGGCTTGAAGCAGGCAGCAAGATCAAGCGCAGCGCGCGATACATCGCGCTCTGCACTCGATCTCTCAGGTGGAGCGAATGCAGGGGCAAGTCCTCCAGGTGTGCATCAAAGCTAGGAATGATGGCTCAAAGCCATTAATCTGATGACCAACACATCTATCGAGGTAAAAGCGTTGAAGGCCAAGATCAATCAACTGTGTATTTCGCTGACTTTGATCGCAGGCCTGGGAGGGTGTGCTTCTCCTAACACGCTGGCTGTGTTTGATGAAGGTCCGGTCCATGTCCAATCGACCTTCGTAAACAGTTACCTGCGAGATCCCGATGGCTGGTCTGGCACGGTCAATGCCAAGTCAACTGATGGCCACGACGAAGTCGCCCAGCGCGTCAACCAGGCACTGGAAGCAGCGGGCTACACAGTGCCCGACCAAGGCAAAGCTGGAGTGACTTACTCCATCACCGAACTCTATGCAGGGCCTGCCTCGGGCTACGTTGAAAAAAACGGCGCAGTAGCGGACACGATTTTCCAGACGGGATTGTCAGTGCTCGGATCCGTGGCGGCCTGTGCGGCGCTCAATACTTGTGGGTCATCCGCTGTTGTCGGCAACGACGCTGCTCAAGCGCTCACCACTGCATCGGTAGCATCCGCCAATGGGCAAGGGCAGCGTAATCAGGACGACACGGCAGCCAATATTGTTGTGCACAAGGTTTGCCTGTCTGGGTCCTGCGCGAGCACTATCGCCACTTCAGCGGATCCTGCCGTTACCCTCGATGACCTTCGGCAAGTCAACGCCTCTAAAGGGATACCGCGAGCGATGCGCCTGAAGTGTACGTTCAAACGATTCGGGCCGATCACGCGCATTGACCAATGTTGAGCCAATAGCGCTCAGATCGAGCGCTGGTTCACACGGACTGTCAGTTGCTCGGCGCTTTCCTTGCGTTCCGAATAGCGATCCACCAGGAATTCCTTGCGGTCGCGCAGCAGGACGGTGAACTTCACCAGTTCTTCCATGACATCGACCACCCGATCATAGAACGGCGAAGGCTTCATGCGACCCGCGTCGTCGAACTCCAGGTAGGCCTTGGGTACCGAAGACTGGTTCGGGATGGTGAACATGCGCATCCAGCGGCCAAGCACGCGCAGCTGGTTGACCACATTGAACGACTGCGAGCCGCCACAGACCTGCATCACCGCCAGCGTCTTGCCTTGGCTGGGCCGCAGCGCGCCCAGCGCAAGGGGAATCCAGTCGATTTGCGCCTTGAACACCGCAGACATTGCGCCATGGCGTTCCGGCGAGCACCAGACCTGGCCTTCCGACCACTGCACCAGATCACGCAGTTCCTGCACCTTGGGGTGCTCCACCGGCACATCGTCCGGCAGCGGCAGGCCCGACGGGTTGAAGATGCGCGTCTGGGCACCGAAGTGTTCGAGCAGGCGTGCGGCCTCCTCCACCAGCAAGCGACTGAAGGAGCGCTCTCGGGTCGATCCATACAGCAGCAGAATGCGCGGTTTGTGCTCGCTGGAACGGGTTGCCGCAGGCGGCGTGTCGAATAGCGCAAGGTCAAGATTGGGCAATTGCTCGGACATGTCTTCCTCCTGTTCAGAGCGTGCCGATGCGATCCAGCTCAAGCTTGAGCTGATCACGGTCGAGGCTGTCGAAAGGCAGTGTGAAGAACGCTCGGCAGCGCGACTCGATGCGGGCCAGCGTGGCGTGGAACGCCGCCTCGACCGCTGCTTCATCACCGACGACATCGGACGGGTCTTGCAGCCCCCAATGCGACTTCAGCGCGGGGCCGAAATACACCGGGCAGGCCTCGCCGGCCGCCTTGTCGCAGACGGTGATGACGATGTCCGGTGGGTTGCCTTCGAACGCATCGTTACCCTTGCTGCTCAGGCCCTCGGTCGAAATACCGGCCTGACGCAGCGTGCTCAGGCTACGCGGCAATACCTGCCCCTTGGGGAAACTGCCGGAGCTGACGGCCTGAAAGCCTGCCGGGGCCAAGTGGTTGAACAGCGCTTCGGAAAGAATGCTGCGGCAGCTGTTGGCCGTGCACATGAACAGGACTCGCATGGTGGGCTCCTCCGCTGGGTCGCGGACGTCAGAGGCTCAGGCGCAGTGCCAGGGCCGAAAGGGTAATCAGCAAAACCGGCAAGGTCAGCAGGATGCCGACCCTGAAGTAGTAACCCCAGGTGATGCGCACACCTTTGCGCTCCAGCACATGCAACCACAGAAGTGTGGCGAGGCTGCCAATCGGGGTGATTTTCGGGCCGAGGTCGCAGCCGATCACGTTGGCGTAGATCATCGCATCACGGACCAGGCCCTCTGCGCCGCTGGCCTGGATCGACAAAGCGCCGACCAGAACGCTGGGCATGTTGTTCATCACCGAGGACAGCAGTGCAGAAACAAGACCGGTACCCATGGCGGCGCTCCACAGCCCCTGTTGCGCAAGCCAGTCGAGCAGCTGGGTGAGCATGTCGGTGAGACCGGCGTTTTTCAGGCCGTACACCACCAGGTACATCCCGAGGGAGAAGATCACGACCTGCCACGGTGCCTCGCGCAGCACTCGACGGGTAGCAATGCGGTGGCCGCGAGCGGCGACGGTAAAGAGGATTGCTGCACAGACAGCGGCCACCGCACTGATCGGGATACCGAGCGGCTCAAGCGCGAACAAACCTGCCAGCAGCACCACCAGTACCCAGCCACCCACCTTGAACGTGGCGCGGTCGTGAATCGCCTCGCTCGGGTTCTTCAATGCATCGAGGGCGTACTGCCTGGGGATGTCACGCCGGAAAAACAGCAACAGCACCAGCAAGGTGGCCGCCACGCTGGCCAGATTCACCGGCACCATCACCGAGGCGTATTCAGCAAAGCCCAGGCCGAAGTAGTCAGCCGAGACGATGTTGACCAGGTTGGAGACCACCAGCGGCAGGCTCGCCGTGTCGGCAATGAAGCCCGCGGCCATGACAAAGGCCAGCGTCGCTGCGGGTGGAAATCGCAACGCCAGCAACATCGACATGACGATGGGCGTGAGAATCAGCGCCGCACCATCGTTGGCGAACAGCGCCGAGACGGCAGCACCGAGCAGCACGCAAAAGGCGAACAGGCGGTAGCCGCTGCCGTTTGCCCATCGCGCCACATGCAGCGCGGCCCATTCGAAGAAACCGGCCTCATCCAGCAGCAGGCTGATGATGATCACCGCGATGAAGGTGGCAGTGGCGTTCCAGACAATGGCCCACACGGTTGGAATGTCGTGCATGGACACTGCACCGACCGCCAGCGCAATGATTGCGCCCAGCGCGGCACTCCAGCCGACCCCAAGCCCTTTGGGCTGCCAGATGACCAGCGTGAGGGTGAATACAAAGACAGCGATGGCTACCAGCATGAAAATCTCGCTCGGTGATATCAGCAGCAGGCGGCATCACGGACGGGGCGACCATCCATGTTTTTCAGCCGAAGGGCGTTGTCTGCCAGCCACTGCGAATTGGCCTGCAAGGTGACTTGCAGCATCTCGTGTACCCAGGCGGGTAGCGCTGGATTGAGGCGGTAGTACACCCACTGCCCCTGGCGGCGATCGAGCAGCATGCCGTTGCTGCGCAACTGCGCCAGATGGCGGCTGACCTTGGGCTGGCTGTCGTCCAGCGCGTACATGAGTTCGCAGACGCAGAGTTCTCCCAAGCTGGCGATCAGCAGGGTGGCGCGAGCACGGGTCTCGTCAGAGAGGCTCTTGAAGACATCAGGCGGAGAAATCATGGCTGCACCAATACATATGGAAAGCCGAATATACGTATTTCCATATATCAAATGCAAGCACATCTGCCCTGACCGTCCACTATCGTCCCATAGCTACCCTTGCGAGCGTACTGCTATTGCTCATTTTCCGAACCGGCGCGAACCCTGTGGGAGCGGGCTTGCCCGCGAAGCAGGCGACGCGGTGGATGGCACCGGCTTTGCCGGTGTTCGCGGCCAAGGCCGCTCCCACAGGTCCGTGCAAACCAGCATGTCATGTGCAGTTCGGTGAGAGCGAGATCGCGCAAGCTTTGCAAAAATGAGCAGGACAATCGCCCGTAATGGCAACTATGGGTCAATTGCAGCCAAAGGTTGCAGGCACCCCATTGCCATACCGACCAGAGCGTCGAGCAAGGCCGGATGTTCCAGCTGCGCCGGCATGTCCTCCAATACCGAGCGGATCACACTGCGTAACCCCTGCCCTAGCAAGTAAGCCGCCAGGGCGGGGTGCTCGGTAGAGATCTCGTGCTGGTACAGGTGCAAGAGCGGCAGCCAGGTCGCTTCGATGAATTCGCCTACCGTTTGGTAGGGGCCGCGCCACATGCCCAGGTGAAGTGCGCAGTGGTAGCGCAAGTGAAAGGCGTTGTTCAATTTGAACAGGCGTGTTTCAACACGAATGATGTTGGCCAGAATATCGCGCAGCGCCGCTTTCAACGGCACGCCGACCAAGCGTTCGCGCACCCGCAACAACTCTTCGGCTTCTTCGTCGAGCATGCGCTCGTACAGCAAGGCAACGATCGAGTCTTTGTTGGGGAAGTATTGGTAGATCGAGCCGACGGCGACCCCTGAAACCTCCGCGATGCGGGCGACAGTCAATGAGGCTTCGCCGGTTTCATCCAGGATCCGCAGGCACGCTTGCTCCACGGCCTCCACCAGTGAGCGCGAACGTGATTGCGTCGGGCGCTTGCGTAATGCGGGAAGCTGCTCCCGCGTCGCGAGTGGGTTCATTCTGGTTTCCCTGCCTGTTCTGCTCATGAGAACCCGAGCCCTGCGTTTCTCGTGACCCGATATCTCAATAATTAATAATATAAATCAATTACTTACCTGCAAATTTGCACATGCCAGGAATGCGAATATCTGTGCCTTGGCGACCTGAGTATGATCGTTTTCGTCGATCACACATCGTCTGAACGCGCCATGTCGCGCCCTCAAAGATTGGATATTCAGCCCTACCGGGAGATTACTCATGTCGCCATCGTTTACTGTCCGGCCCCTTGGTCCAAGCCTGGGCGCCGAAGTGCTTGATCTTGATCCCGCAGAAATCATTTTGCCTGCAACGCTGGCGGCGCTGGAGGCGGCGCTGATCAAGCATCAAGTCATCGTACTGCCTGTGCCTGAGCTGCAACCCGAGCAACACCTGACGCTTGCCCGGCACTTTGGCGAACCTGAGGTTCACACCTTCTATCCCAACCTGGGCAACGGCTTCGAACAGATCACCGTGATCGACTCCAGGCAGGGTGATCGAGCCGACATGTGGCACCACGACGAGAGCTTTCTGCCCAGCCCGCCGATCATCACCATGACCCATGCGCAGATCTTGCCACCCTGTGGCGGCGATACCTGCTGGATCAGCATGACCACCGCGTACGACGCCTTGTCCGAGCGCATGAAGCACTACCTTGAAGGCCTGAGCGCCTGGCACGACATGAACGGGCCAATGACGGCAGCGCTGCGCCAGAACGTCGTCACGCATGAGCGCTATGCCGAGGTCGTCAACATGAACCGCAGGCACCTGCACCCGCTGGTCACCCGGCACCCGGTTTCAGGTTGCAAGGCGCTGTACCTGAGCCCGACCTACACCACCCATATCGACGGCCTGGCCAGTGCCGAAAGCGAGGCGATTCTCGGCTTCCTCAATGCCCATTGCCAGCAGGTTCACTTCGGCTTTCGCCATCGCTGGCGTGTCGGCGACATGCTGCTCTGGGACAACCGCAGCGTGCTGCACAACGCCATCCTGGACTATCAACCACACCAACGGCGCATGCACCGTACTTCGGTTTTCGCACCAGGCGTTTCCCACGCCTGACTGGCGGTTGGGGTGATCAGCATCAGCAGCGCCATCTGCCGCTCACGAGGAATAGCCATGTTGAACGATGAACTGAACCATGACTTGCTGGCCCGCTTCATTCCCAGGCCAGGTCGCTACGCACTGCTACCCGAGTTGACTGCACGCCAGCGCGTGGCGTTGCTGTGCCGGGTATTGTCCCGCGAGGGCTACAACGACCATATTGCCGGCCACATTACCGTTCGCCAGGACGACGGCACCTACCTGGCCAACCCGTGGGAACTCACCTGGAGTGAGGTGACCGCCTCGGACATCGTGCGCCTCGATCAGCAAGGCAAGGTCATCGAGGGGGACTGGAACATCACCCCAGCCATCAACCTGCACATGGACATACATGCGGCGCGGCATGATGTTGGCGTGGTGATCCACAACCACCCGCAGTGGGGCTCGGTATGGTCGGCCGCTGGGCGCATTCCGCCGATCTACGACCAGACGTCCGCCTTGGTTGACACTGACCCGGTGCTCTACGACGAATACCGCGGCACGGTCGAAGACATTGAGCGGGGGCGAGCCGCCGTGGAGGCGTTGGGCACACACAAATGGGCATTGCTGGCCAACCATGGCGTTCTGGTAGTGGCAAACGGCATTCGCCAGGCGCACCTGCGCGCTATTACGCTGGAGTGGCGCAGCCGCCTGGCCTGGCATGTCGAAGGGCTCGGAGGCGGTTCACCGTTGCCCGCGAGCGTCGTGCGCGCGACCGGGGAGCGTACCGATGCGAACGGGTTCCCGTTCCTCTGGGAGGCCATGGCGCGAGAGGAGATCCGGCGCGATCCGAGCGTACTTGAATAAGCATCTTGCCTGGCCCTGCGCCTTACCTGTGGGAGCCGCGCTTGCCGGCGATGGGCCGCAAAGCGGCCCCGGTTCAAAGACGTGCCATCCTCCACTGTCGCAATGGCAGCCAAGTGCCAAGTCACAGCACTTCATCTAGCATGCTCTTGAAGGCCCATTGAGGTAGGCGCAGGCTTGGACAGGCGTTTCTGATTGCTCCTTGCTCAAAGGGCTGGATCACAGATGGATTTCCATACCCCGGCGGGTGAATGCGATGAATACACTGCCAGACAGATTCCAGCATTTCTTCCTTTGCCTGTTGCTGTTACTGCCTTTTTCCTTGAGCGCAGCGCCGTCAGCCGACCTCCCGAGCGTCGAACTGACCCCGGCTGAAGAGGCCGAAGTTCAAAAGCTGGTCTTGCCGATACCGGAGAACTGGGTCGGGGACTTCGAGGGCATGCGCGAGCGCCGGCTGGTACGCATTCTGGTGCCCTACAGCAAGACCTTCTTCGAGCTCGACCGCGGTCGCCAGAGGGGCCTGAGCTACGAGCTTGGCAAGGGTCTGGAGGCCTGGTTGAACAAGACCCAGCCCTACAGCAAAAAATCCATGCAATGGCGGGTGATGTTCATCCCCACGGCGCGTGACCAGTTGATGCCAAACCTGGCCAAAGGCGTTGGCGACATTGCCGCCGGTGGCCTGACCATCACCGAGGAGCGCCTGAAGAACGTCGATTTTTCCGATCCGTTTGCTGTGGACATTCCGGAAATCCTGGTCACCGCACCGGGTAGCAAGGCCTACGAGAAGATCGAGGACCTGTCGGGCCTGGAGATCACCGTGCGCGCGTCCAGCAGCTACTACGAACACCTCAAGGCGCTGAACGCCAAGCTGTTGGACCTGGGCCTGCCACAGATCGACATCAAGCCCGCCGACGAGAATCTGGAGTCGGAAGACCTGTTGCAGATGGTCAATGCCGGCCTGCTCAAGGCCACGGTCGTTGACCGCTACATCGCGCGGATCTGGGCGCCGCTGTACACCGACATGAAGATCCACGACCAGCTTTTCCTGCACGACAAATCCGAATTCGCCTGGGCCATTCGCCAGGGCAGCCCACAGCTCAAGGAGCAGCTCGCGCGCTTCGTGCAGACCCACAAGGTGGGAACGGCGTTCGGTAACAGCCTGCGCAACAAGTATGTGACCAACAGCAGCAAGCGCGTCCTCAACGCCACCTCCGAAGCAGAAATGAAGAAGTTTCAGGCCATGGTGGAAATCTTCAACCGCCACGCCGCCACGTACGGCTTCGATCACCTGATGCTCATGGCCCAAGGCTTCCAGGAGTCGCAATTGAACCAGGGCGCCCGCAGCCACCGAGGTGCGGTGGGGGTGATGCAGCTGTTGCCCGCCACCGCGAAAGACCCCACCGTCGGCATCCAGGGCATCGACAAAAGCGCTGACCGCAACATCGAAGCGGGCAGCAAATATATGCGCCTGCTCGCAGACAAGTACCTGGACGACCCGCAACTGACGCAGATGGATCGCACCCTGATGACCTTTGCCGCCTACAACGCAGGGCCCGGCAATCTGCGCAAGTTCCGCGCCTTGGCGGAAAAGTCAGGGCTGAACAAGAACGTGTGGTTCGGCAACGTCGAACAGGCTGCCGCTCAAGTGGTGGGCCGGGAAACCGTGGACTACGTGGGCAACATCTACAAGTACTACGTGGCCTACAAGCTGGTCGAAGCAAAAGCCCGGGGAAAAACCGATACCTCTGCGCAATGACTTCGATGCCCGGCTCTGGCTGACGCCTCCCCCCACCATTCGTGGGGAAAATGTGCCCCCGCTGCTGGGCCCCGACCTGGGGTACTTGCGCCCCTTTATTTTGCGTACATCAAGCAGCACAACGACTTACCCGGCTAACTGCATGTGAAAAAATTGTTGGCATAGCCGTTGCTCGTGGCCTGTTAAACCAGGCAAAGCGCTATCAGTGGCCCACAGCCACCTAGCTTCGAGCGAGGCACCAGGCTATGCAAATACCTGTCGTGAACTACCCCAATACCCACGCATTCAGATTGTCTGCCTTGACTGCGCTGATGCTCAGCCTTTCAGCCGAGGCCTCTTCGCTGGATGATGTCAGCCAGCCGCCACCGACGGACCCGTCGTATTACACCGACCAGCCGGCCGACCCCGGCCCGGCGCTGCTCGAGCTGCACAACCTGCCCGAGGCCAACGAAGGGGCGCTGGAACTGCAAGACGGGGTATACGGTGATCGCGCGAGCACCCGCGTCGACAACGTGCTGCCGCCCCTCCTGCAGACATCACGCAATTACCCTACCAACGGCAAGCCGAGCCCATTGTTCGGTGCGCAGCCGTACACCCAGCAACTGCTGCTGTTCGAGGAATTCGGCCCGGAGAAACTCGACCCGAACCTGCCGCCACCTACCCTGACCTTCCCGGTCCCCACGCTGGGCGCCGCCCCTGCGCAAGACCCGGACGTGGTGGCCCGCAGCAGCCCCAACGGCAACGCCCTGGAAGCCTTCCTCAAGCAACCGGGCCTGTACCCGTTCCCGACCCAGTACGCCAACACCCTCGACCGCAACCCGTGGAAGGCGCAGATCGAGATGTTCCTCAACCGCAACTCGGTCGGCTCGCCGGCGGAAGGCCGGCCACCAGGAAAAGGCTGGTCGCACCAGCGCTGGAACGAGTTCTATCCCCAGGCTGCGTTCAAGACCGCACAAGCAGGTGCGCGTATCAACCAGGGGCTGCGTGACCGCAAGCAGTTGCACAACTACGCCGTCGGCGAATTCGCACCG
>Ga0105251_10003880_pt1 | contig 10635 bp, 10 predicted proteins | sample KBSS64metaG_FD_80424 | JGI IMG/M metagenome (GOLD analysis project Ga0105251, IMG submission 80424) | Switchgrass rhizosphere microbial communities from Kellogg Biological Station, Michigan, USA - KBS S6-4 metaG | ecosystem: Host-associated > Plants > Roots > Rhizosphere > Soil | place...
AATGCAAACTCTTCAACACCACTACCATCAGCCACACCATTACCATTGGTCACTTGAGTATTTTGTGTACCCGACTTCACTACATGTAAAATGCCTTGCGTCGTGCCAAACAGTATATAATCATCACGTTCAGCAGACCCCATAACACCACTACCATCAGCAACAATCGCACCTTTTTGTGTCAATAAAATTGGAGAAGAATGAATAATCGATCCGAGTTGATATCCTTTTGCAGCATTTTTCGTTTTTAGATATACCAATTGGTCATCATAGGATTTAGATTGTAATGTTGTAAGATCTGTGGCTGTTAATTTTGAATAACCTAATAGTCCATATAAATACTCTCGGTTTGCCAAAGTCCCCTCTTTGAGTATTGTGGTAGCTGATTTTAATTCACCTGCTGAACTATCACTATTAATAAACAAGTTTCTTTGAAGAACCAAATTATTTGAACTATCCAGTTTTGGCATCTTAGTACCCAATAACTGACTTAGATTTCCCCCATAACTAATCACTTCATCAGGATGAGTGACACTGGTATTTAACCAGTAGTCTTTCAAAGCATTATTGAAATCTGTTGAATTTCTATAAACTGCTTTATTGGTAATATCATAAAGAGAGCCATCAATTACATTATATTTTTTTAGATTACCGACCCATAATTGATCCTCAGTCTCAATTAACGGCTTAAACATAGGGAAATAAGCAAAAGGTTGTAATTGATTGGTATTTAAAGCATCTACGGGAATGGTACTACTTCCAATAGTTGACCCCTCAATTGGGATAGTTGTATCATTAATAAAGGATTTAATACTTTCAACTAAATCAGAAGAAGATTGTGCAGTATAAAACCCCCCCTCCCCAAATCCGCCCATATCTGTTCGATTTGGAATAGATTTAGCTCCCCATTTACACAAACTACGATGGTCTGTATCTCTTGATGATGATTGATCAATGTAACTACAATCAAAATATTTTTTATTATTGATTGTGATATTCGCAGAGTTTTCTTGGTCTGGAGTCAAATAATATCCTCCTCCGAAACCAACTGTTGCTGTTTTAATTAAAAATTTACTTCCTCTAATATTCTGAGAAAAATTACCAATATTGCTCCAATAAGTGGCATTATCTCCTGTCGATAAAGTTTTCAAAGCATTACTGGGTAATGCAGGAATATTATTACTTCTTAACGTAGAGGAGAAATTACCACTACCCCAACTAGTTGTAGGCTCACCATCAGTTAAAAAGTAAACGCCATTTCCAGTACAACTTTCACTTGCACCAGTTGCGGAATTACCTGCACGAATAATGGCATCTCCAGCAACATTATATGCTGGAGAAATAGGAGTACCAGAATTTGCTGTCAATTCTTGGATTGTCTTAATCAATGAGGCTTTACCTGTCGCACTCATTGACTGAAAACTAGAACGAGTTTGTCCCGTCTGTCCATAGGGATAAATTCCCAAAGCAAAATAAATTTTTTCATCAATTGACGCATCAGCAACAACAGAAATTAATCCCTTTTTCAAATTGGTTATTCGACTATAACAATTATAGGTATTCGTTGTACCAATACGGTCACACACACTAGAAATCTTTGTTTTATAGGCGTTATCATCATTGGTATTTCCTATAGAATCAAGATTCACGGCACAATAAACATCTGAGCTCGTTGCATAAGTATAAGACGTACTCGCTGTATTATCTTTATTTGGAATCGTTACAGTTAAATTATTAGGAAGATAAGCACTGTTACATGTATTTCTAGTAACATTTACCCAGCCACAATTACCCCACCTCCCACATTGCCATTCTTTATCAGTGTAGTAGTAAGTGTAATCTGTTCCTAATGACATATCACCCATACTTCCTGAAATATCCAGCATTAAATAAATTCTTGTTGCACCAGTCCCCCCAGCCTGATAAATATCAATATCGCTCGCCTGAATCTGTATAGGTAAGCTCATCAAAATCAATGAAGTGATAGATGCAGTTAAAGTCGATACTTTAAAACGCATCCAATGATTTGGAATCTGTTTCTTTTTATTCATAAAAACCTCTAACGTATCTTAACTTCAGGTCGAACCTGTGGATTTTTGGATAAATTGCCCGAGACTGTATTCTGAAACTTGTGTTGTAAATGGCACACTGAGCTGACTTAAGCATTCAGAGACCGTCACTTTATCCTCTTTACTAATTTCGGTATCAGCAGGGTCAATATAATTGGCACGTTGCATACATGCATTAACATCACCAGCTGAAGCATTGCTGAGTACAGGCATAACGGAAACAACTGTAACAATTAATGTTTTTGGCTCATCAACTTTCGCTGACTCAGAATCCGTTCCTTCAGGAATACCATTAAATGGTTCAACAGGTGTTATAGTTGAGTTTCCTACACGAATCGAAATTTGTGTCATTGTTGCTGAACGACCACTACTAAAAAAACCATCCGCATACTGACAATATCCACTTACACCCAATCCAGTCGTATTTAATGCAGAAGAATTGTCTATATAAACGAGGCTCGCCCTACGCAATGAAAAAAAATCTTTTTCAGAACCCTTGTAACAAAAAATTAATTCTTTGTTTCGATTCGCATCCATTTTGGGATAACCAAACAAATTCGTTCCCAACAGATATGATTCTATTTTTGTTTTATCCTCTACAGGTATAAAAGCAGCATCTGTATTTTGATTTAAAATTTGTATTGCTTGTGCATTTGTTGCAACTTTTAGTCCAAACAGCCCCGATTTTGCAGCCATCGCCCCAATAAGTGTAATGATAATCAGAATAAACAATACGACAATTAATGTTGAACCTGACTGTATATGGGATTTCATTTTCATTTGGTATCTCCTATTGCATTACGAATAGCAACAGTTTGTTCCAAAGGGACTCTCAAAAACTTTCCTGTTATATTTTGAGGATTACTCACTTTATAAGTTGTATTTAATAATGTATATGACGAGGGTATCACGGTATTATTGCCAGCATTGTCCACTGATCGAATCAGCACACCAATTTGAAGTGTAACTGGACGAATGGTATTAGCAGCTGCAACATATTGATCTAAAGTTAAATAACTCATTTTATTTGCTGAATCAACAACTCCAACCAATACTTTGAATTGATCGACACGTTGTAAAACCACCTGACCAAGACTTGTACTTGTTAAATTGTCTAGAGCAGGTTTATCAATTCCTATCTCATATCTACCAGCAGTACAAGCAAGTACCAAATCTCCATTTTTATTATTTTCATCTTTACGAATAAAATACTTCTGTACAATCATTGAATTAGTAGAGGTGATTTTTTTCCCTTCACAATCAAAACCATTGAGTTGGGCGGGTTTATATTGGATAACCAAAATATCACTTTTTTTATCTGCTAAAGTTAACCCTGTTGCGGTGCTACTTAATGCTAAATCTGTGGTTGTTATTCCAGATGGATAATTCTCTTTTTTTACAATCAACCCCGACAAAGTACTATTCCCCATCTTTCGTCCACCTGCATCTAAATTAGTCTGACGAATATCTGCAGTAATATAATTCATGCCAAAATTAGCATTATCCTGAACACTTTCCATCGCCTTTTGATATGTTAGTGTCGATTGTCCGCTAATGAGTAACTGTACAGCTGCAGCGACTATAATTAGGCCAAGTGCTAAAGCAACCATCAATTCAACTAGAGTAAAACCTTTGAAATTAGACTTCATCAGAATGCCTCCACCACAACACAGTGTGCACTAGGTTTGTATTTAAATTTCTTTTCTTCCGTGCATGCTGCATCATCAGTATCACTTTGTGATGCCTTCGTCTCATCCCAAGCAACATAGATACAATTTCGTAAATTTTTTGTATCCGGACATGAAAGTACAGCGACCGTCATATTTTTTGCTGTCGCAAGCTCACTAACATCAGCAATATCTTTTTTCGCAAACTCATCAGCAGTACAGTACGCATTTAAACATTTAGACGTTTCTGTAGAACTCACTCCCTTATAAGTACCTAAACGATTAAAATACATCCTCTCACTTAAATTACGAGCGACATTTACTGCTTCGATTTTACGTAAAGCTTGTTCTCCCATACTCAATGATCTGTATTGCAATAATGCAAAACCTAAAACAGCAATCCCCAATAAAAGCATCGCCACTATTACTTCCATCAAGCCTACGCCATTCTGATATTTCATCTTTTTCTCTTATAGCTTATTAACATGATGTTGTTGACTTAGTAACGAATCCCAATTGAGAAATAGTTACAGATTCAATTTTTAAACTCTTATTATGCTTAATACTTATACAGACAGGATATTCTTTCTCAGCAGTTTGTATTTGCCCATTTGCAAGGAAAGAAATTGCCTTAACATCAGTTACTAATGAAAGATTGGCTCCTAATCCTGTACTAATATCAAATTTTTTGTCAGTTGATGGCACACTATAAGAACTGTCTAACTTCAAAACAGAGGTTTGTCTGGTTAATCTTGCATTATTTTTAGTATCATTCAAAATAAACAGGACCTGATCAGTTCCTGTTTTTAGCTCATTTGCGTATATCACTGACTGAAAAGAAGGTGCTGCCATCATTGCAATAACCGCTAAAACAGCAATCGTCACCATCAACTCAATTAAGGTGAATCCTCGATTATTTTGCATTGTTACTCCCCTTGCAACAAAACCTTACCCTATCAAAAATCATAACTTAAATACTTACAAAACCAATACAAGTTGGATAAAAGGCATAAAAAAGCAGATAACTGAAATCTCAGCTATCTGCTTAAAAAATAAAGTTTAAATTTAAGCTTGCGTTACATGAATCCGTAGCTCTTTTGGTAAACTAAATGTGATGTTTTCCTCACGTCCATTTAATTCTTGCGGTGCTGTTGCACCCCAGTCCTGTAACCGTTGAATTACTTGTTTAATTAAAATCTCAGGTGCAGATGCCCCTGCTGTAACACCAATTTTATGATTTGGGTTAAACCATTCCTGTTTTAACTCATCTGCATTATCGATCAGATACGCATGTTTCCCCATACGTTCAGCCAACTCACGTAAACGATTCGAATTCGACGAGTTTGGAGAGCCAACCACCAACACCACATCACATTGTGTTGCTAAATCTCGCACAGCATCTTGGCGGTTTTGCGTGGCATAACAAATATCATCTTTACGAGGCCCTTGAATTTGAGGGAATTTATTTCGCAAAGCATCAATTACTTTGGCCGTATCATCTATAGATAAAGTTGTTTGGGTCACAAATGCTATTTTTTCAGGATGATGTACTGTTAATGAAGCGACATCTTCTTCATCTTCAACCAGATAAATTTCACCACCATTCTTTTTATCATATTGCCCCATAGTCCCTTCAACTTCTGGGTGCCCTTCATGGCCAATCAAAATTGCTTCGGTTCCTTCACGTGCATATTTCGTGACCTCAATATGTACTTTGGTAACCAATGGGCAAGTTGCATCAAACACTTTTAAACCACGACGCTCTGCCTCTTGTTGGACGGCCTTTGACACGCCATGTGCACTAAAAATAACAATATTATCGTCAGGCACTTCATCTAACTCATCCACAAAAATTGCACCGCGCTGACGTAAATCATCAACCACAAATTTGTTATGAACCACTTCATGACGGACATAAATAGGTGGATTAAAACATTCAAGCGCACGATTGACGATGGCAATTGCACGATCTACACCTGCACAAAATCCACGCGGATTAGCCAATACAATTTCCATAAAACCCTCAATGCTCACTTCAATGGTGGATATATTTTATCGATTAAACACAAACAATGTGTAAAAACAGTTTTGTTTGTCTTCGCTCTACTCTAAAATAGAGAAGATATTTTATCATATCAGGAAAAATATCATGTCGGGTCTATTGTTTGTCGTTTCTGCGGCATCAGGAACAGGCAAAACATCTCTCGTTAAAGCGCTACTTGAGCGTGTGAGCAATTTACACGTTTCAGTTTCACATACGACTCGTGGTCAGCGACCTGGCGAACTCGACGGTGTTCATTATCACTTTACCTCTAAAGAAAACTTTCTTGATCAAGTCAATCAAGGTGGTTTTATTGAGTATGCAGAAGTTTTTGGTAATTATTATGGTACTGCGCAAGCAACTGTAAAAGACCAATTGGCAAAAGGCCATGATGTGCTACTTGAGATCGATTGGCAAGGTGCTGAGCAAGTTCGTAAACTTTTTCCTGAATCTAAACAAATTTTCATTCTTCCTCCAACGCAGTTTGATTTACGTCAACGTCTCTCAAATCGTGGCACAGACTCTGTTGAAGTTATTGAACATCGCTTAAGTTGTGCAGTGGAAGACATGCAACAATATGTCAACTTTGAATACATCATCATCAATGATGATTTCAATAAAGCGTTACATGATTTGGAATCTGTTATTAATGCCAATCGCTTAAAAATAGATCAACAGGCAAATCGTCATCAGGCTTTAATTACCAAACTGATTACACCACAATCTTAGATCTAAATACTTATGATCTAAATGCTTTCTAAATAAGCTTCGATTAAAACTTGAGTCTATGATGAAAGCATTTTATACTGCACAGTCTATTTAAAAAATTTGTATTCAAACGAGAATTCTTATGGCACGCGTAACCGTTGAAGATTGTTTAGACCATGTGGACAACCGCTTTGAGCTTGTACTAGTGGCAAGCAAACGCGCGCGTCAATTGGCACGTCAAGGCATTGAACCGACTGTTGAGTGGGACAATGATAAGCCGACTGTTGTTGCATTACGTGAAATTGCGATTGGTCATGTGACTAAAGATATCTTGAAGCAACGTGATCAAGATTACCAAACGTCTAGTCTTGACCTTGCTTTATCAGCAAACAATCTTAATCTTGAAGGTTTTTCTTTCCAGTAAGCTAAGCCTTTGAAAAAAGCCTAGTTTTTCAACTAGGCTTTTTTATTTCAATTATTTTGCAAAAAGTTTTGCCAATCAATCGACAAAATTCAAAATATTTGTTAAAAAAAATAGATATATTTGATGTCTAGAAATTGACAAGCGGCTCAATATGCTTTTCATTAAAGCATTAGGAAAAATATTTCAAATTTGTAATTTAAGATAGGTGTTCTATGCCAGGCCAACAGGTCAGCCAATCCAAGCAACAGTTGAATGTAATTATCGACGCGTACTTAAAACCAAGCGATGTCGAGCGAGTACTTGTGGCTTGTGATTATGCTGATATTGCGCATGATGGTATTACACGTAAAAGTGGTGAACCCTATATTTTACACCCGATTGCGGTGAGTTGTATCTTGGCACATATGCGTATGGATGCCGAAACGCTCATGGCAGCCTTATTGCACGATGTGATTGAAGATACAGACTTTACCAAAGAAGATATCACTGAAAAATTTGGTAAAACCGTGGCTGAATTGGTCGATGGGGTCACCAAACTGAGTCATTCCAGCGATAAAGAATATAATAAAGCTGCGTCTTTCCGTAAAATTCTTCAAGCTACCCTACAAGACCCCCGTGTCATTATTATTAAACTCGCCGATCGTTATCATAATATGACGACTCTAGGTGCTTTACGGCCAGATAAACGTGCACGCATCGCACAAGAAACTTTTGATATCTTTGTTCCTATGGCACGGCTTGTAGGTATGAACGAGATGGCGGATAACTTAGAACATCTGTGCTATCAAAACCTAGATCTCGATATGTACAATGATGTACAAGAAAATTTACTCAAAACCAAACCTGAGCGCTGTAAATATCAATCGGTTTGGGAACAAAACTTAGCTGAGTTGCTCAATAATTATAATATTCAAGGGCGTATCAAAAAGAAAAACAACAATATTGAACTCTTACGCCACTTTGTAAAAAATGAAATCGACTTACAAGAGCTCACCCATAGCCATGCTTTTGAAATTGTTTTACAAAGCATCGCGGATTGTGATCGCTTGGTCGATGCCTTACGTGAAAATTTCCAAGTCATCGATTATGAAGACCATATCCGTCGCCCATTACCAGGCGGAAATCAGTCTTTAATGATCAAACTCAAAGGTGAACGTACCACGCTATCCTTAACCATTCAAACCGAGTTAATGCGTAAAGCTGCGCGCTTTGGTGTGGTTCTTGGTGAAAATGCACCACAAGCTTGTCGTTCTGCGATCCAAGCCTCGATGAAGAATTTAGATCTTCTTGTTGGGGGTGAGTGCGCAAAAACCACATTTAGCGATCTACTTGATTATTTACATCAAGAAAAGATCTGGGTATACACCCCACATGGACAACTACATGAATTGCCACAAGGCGCTACAGCCGTTGATTTTGCGTATTCTGCGAGTTTATTTTTAGGCAACCATGCGGTGGGTGCGAAAATTAATGGTGAAATTAAACCACTTTCAACCCCTTTAGTCAGTGGTCAGGTGGTTGAAGTTATTACTGATGTATTGGCAACACCAAACCCAGACTGGTTAAGCTTTATTAATACCCAAAAAGCACGTCGTGCGATTCAAAACATCTTGCGAGATCAAGATCCAGATGAACAGCGACTAGTAGGACAACAAGCACTCAACCGTGCTTTAAAACTGTTTAATCGCTCGACCAAAGACTTATCCGAAGCGGATTGGAAAGATTTATTAGAGTGGCGCCATGTGCCCGATAAAGACACCTTATTTGAGCAAATTGCAGTGGGGGACCTATTACCACAACTGGTCGCCAACCATTTATTTGCCCAATCTAAAGCCACTGAAGAACATGCTTCAAATCGCCTCATCCAAGGTACAGATGGTGTCGATGTAAAATATGCACACTGTTGTAACCCAGTATTGGGAGATCCTATTCAAGGACATTTATCCCGTCGTGGCTTAATTGTGCATCGTGCACGCTGTCATAACTTATTGCACGAGCAACATTTGCACCCTGAAAATATCATGTCTTTACAGTGGACATCGGAAGAAGAAGAAGATGTGAACTTTAATGCTTATTTGAGTATTGATCTTATTTTAACCGATGAACAAATTTCAGAATTGATTTACTTATGCCGTAAAGCAAAAACTGGGGTTGAATCAGTACGCTCTCATGAAGATAAAACCTATGTGAATATCGTGGTGAATAATCGCAAACAAATTGCGCAAATCATTCGTGAACTCCGTATGCAATTTGGTTTTCCTCGTATTAGTCGAATGTCTATGCCAGTTTCAATTAATGAGACGCTAAAAGCAAAAGCGTGCTAAATTAAGACCTGTAATGTTTATCGATAATCTTCGATGCACTTTGCATGCCATTCATGCTTTATGATGAAATGATTTGAAATCAAGGAGAAATCAATGTCCCGCCAAGTGATCCATACTGAAAATGCCCCTGCTGCAATTGGTACTTATTCACAAGCCATTTTAGTAGACAACACATTATATCTTTCAGGGCAAATTGGCTTAGACCCATATAGCATGGAATTGGTTGAAGGCATTGAAGCACAAATTCGACGTGTTTTTGATAACTTAAAAGCAGTCTGTGAAGCTGCAGGCGGTTCTTTAGCAGATATTGCAAAGCTCAATATTTTTCTTACCGATTTATCCAACTTTCAATTGGTCAACCAGATTATGGGCGAATACTTTGCTCAACCTTATCCTGCACGTGCAGCATTAGGTGTTGCTTCTTTACCTAAAAATGCATTGGTTGAAATGGATGGTATTGTGATTATTCCTCAATAATATCAGCCAAAACTAATTATTTGATTTTAAATAATTTAAAAAATGAAACTAAATACTACCGATCAGGTGGTATTTTTTTATTCAAAAAGCCAATAAAGATAAATGAGATTTCAAATGAATTTCATTGACAAATGATAACAATTATCAATAATATTAGATATCGCATTTAACCTTAGGGTTGAGTTTCATGTACGTTTGTTTATGTCGTGGTATTACAGATCAAGATATCAAAGATGCAATGGCAAATGGTGCAGAGAGCTACCGTGAAGTACGTGAATTATTAGACTTAGGCACGTGCTGTGGTCGCTGTGCTCCTGAAGCAAAAAGCATTATCAATGAAGAGCTATCGCTGATTGCAGCACGTATTTCTGTTGCCGCGTAGTTTTGATTTAAAAATTAAAACATAAAAATAAGTTCAGATTTATAACGACAATAAATAAGTTTTTTAATGATCCCCAGATCATTCTCCTCCCCCGCTTCGACTCAAAGCGGGTTCGTTTTTTCAATCAGTCTCTTTTAGCCAAAACGACATCCCTATTGTTTTTGATTGCGATTTTCATTTGCCGTTCCATAAACTACTCGTAACCCTGCAAAAAGTTGATTAATATAGAGCCATATCAAATTACCTTAATCATTAAATTTCAATGACTCAGTTTAAATTCACGTTAAGGTAAAAAATTAGAATGGAGTTTTAACCATATGCAAGGCAATCGAGACGTAATTAATCAGCTCAATCAAGTGCTTTATCATCATTTGACTGCGATTAACCAATACTTTTTACACTCGCGTATGTTTAATGATTGGGGAATCGAGAAACTTGGTTCGGCTGAATACAAAGAATCTATTCGCCAAATGAAGCACGCGGATAAGATCATTGAACGTATTCTTTTCTTGGAAGGTTTACCGAACCTTCAACATTTAGGCA
>Ga0105251_10003881_pt1 | contig 10635 bp, 9 predicted proteins | sample KBSS64metaG_FD_80424 | JGI IMG/M metagenome (GOLD analysis project Ga0105251, IMG submission 80424) | Switchgrass rhizosphere microbial communities from Kellogg Biological Station, Michigan, USA - KBS S6-4 metaG | ecosystem: Host-associated > Plants > Roots > Rhizosphere > Soil | place...
ATTAATCCCCGCCAGTGCATGCTGTAATACCGGCAATTGCGTGATCAGGTAGACGTCGATAAACATCACCATAAATACCAGCAGCAAACTCCAGTCGATACTCAGTAGCACCCGGCGTGCCAGTAGCAAAAAGCCCACCGCCACCACGGCCAGTCCCCAGATCTCCTGCTTAAACTCCAGCGAAACAATAAATACAACGTAAAGTGCCACGCAGCTCAGCACTAATCGCGGCTGCCAGTCATGGCGTTTATCGTGAGTCTGATAGATAAGCTTTTTATTGGGGAAGCAGAACCAGCACAACACAAGCAAACTGGCCATTATCACCAGCGCCAGCGGGGCCATTTGCCAGGTGAATTCGCCAAACGATAAACCCGACCGCCCCCACAGCAAAATATTCTGCGGATTGCCAATCGGCGTGAGCAACGACCCGGCATTCACCGCCAGGGCTTCAAATATGATGAGCCGACTGGTCGGTATTGCACATAGTTTCTTCAGCGTAATGGTCAACGGAACAATAATAAACAGCGCGACATCGTTGGTCAGAAACGTAGAAAGCAGAGCCGCTGCGCTGACCAAAAACATCGCCAGTGTTCGTTCGTTATCAAAACACTTCACCATGCGGCGGCCCAGCACATCGAAATAACCGCTTAGCTCCACGCCTTTGGTCAACATCATTAAACCTGCGAGCGTAATGATGGTATGCCAGTCGATAGCGTGGACCCAACGCTTCGGCTGAAATGGCGCAACCAAACTCAGCGCCACACCGAGAAGTAGCAATAGATGAAGAAAGCGGTCGCGAGCAAATGGCCGAACAAGGTTGAGCAACATTACTGCGTGAATCCTCGCTTCTCACTAAACAGGCGAAATGCTTCCAGCGTCTCTTCACTAACGTGGTGCTCAACACCTTCGGCGTCAATTCTTGCGGTTTCTGCACTAATACCCAGCGCGAGGAAAAAGTTTTCGACGATCTGATGACGTTCACGACTCATTTGCGCCAGTTTCTCCCCTTCCGGAGTCAGAAACACACCGCGCCATGGAATTTGTTCAATAAGCCCAACCGAGGCGAGTCTTTTTAACATTTTTGCAACCGTTGGTTGAGAGACTCCCAGACGTGCGGCCATATCAACCTGGCGCACCTCTCCAACCTCGCGAATCAAATCAGAAATCAGCTCAACATAATCATCAATTAATTCACGGCGATGCGCTTCCCGCACCTGCCTAAAGCCTTCGACATGCTCTTCAACATTTACCAACGGCATCACTTTCTGTTTATTTTTTTGGCCCGCAGTACGGCTCATGATGCTTCCTCTAACAGTGGCACGGCATCGTCCAATGACGACATTTGGCCCCATTGTAAACCAGCATCACGGAAGCACAAAAATTTAACGAATTAGCAATAGCTATACAATATAGCCTGTGCTATATCTGTATGTAATGCAGTCAGCCTTTAAAGGATCTAAGGGCAGCAGATGTTAAGAGGAGGAAAAAATGAACGAATTTAAGAGGTGTATGAGCGTGTTTACACATTCCCCGTTTCAAGTGCGGCTGATGCTGCTCAATATGTTGTGTGATTGGGTTTCCGGGAAACCACAGCAGGGCGAAAAACCGAAGTCATAGGCAGTCGCCCTGCCTTCTTCTCCTTCAGTCTCTCTGAATAGTTTCTTTCGCCTGTTTGTAATTTTTCATTTAAATAGACTCACTGAATATCCCGCGTTTTCGAGCTTTAACCTTATCATTTGTCGGATTTGTTACCGGCTTCGCAAAACACATTTCTCTTATCAGTTGATCTTCTTATCGTACCGCTCTATCTTCTTGCAGCCCTGAACATGAAGCGGCCCGCAGATGCGGTCCAGTTTCCTTTCTTTTCCGTCTGTCAGGCAGGTTCTTACCCTCGTCGCCAGGGTTTTCGCATGGCGTTTAGTAGATCTCGATAAACATGAATTTAACGGTTAAAGATACCCTGACGACCCGTGCAATTGCGCTCAATCCGTGGACTGGCTTTTATTTCCTGCAGTCATTACTGATTAACTTCGCACTCGGCTATGAATTTAGCATTCTCTATGCAGTCGCATTTAGTTGCGTATTAATGCTGCTGTGGCGCAGCGCGCCCAAATTACAAAAAGGTTTGCTGGCGATTTGCAGCCTGATTGCTGCAATGTATTTCCCTTTTGGCCAGGCCTACGGCTCGCCAAACTTTAATACCCTGCTTGCCTTGCACTCGACCAACTTCGAAGAATCCACGGAATTGATGACTATTTTCCCGTGGTATAGCTATTTGGTGTCAGTGTTTATTCTGGTGCTCGGTGTTATCGCCGTGCGTCGCAAAGTCACGCCGAAAAAAAGAGCATGGTGCCATTTCGACAGCTTATGTCTGGTGGTGAGCGTGGTCTGCTTCTTTGTCGCACCAGTACAAAACCTGGCTTACGGTGGCGTGTTTAAAATCAAAGACTCTGGTTATCCGGTATTCCGCTTTGTTAAAGATGTGGTGGTTAACAACCAGGAAGTCATTGACGAGCAAACCCGCATGCAGGCCTTCTCACAAATGAAGGACACCTGGAATGTGCTGGCGGTTAAACCGAAGTACCAAATTTATGTAGTGGTGATTGGTGAAAGCGCGCGTCGCGATGCGTTAGGTGCATTCGGCGGTCACTGGGATAACACTCCGTTCGCAAGCCAGGTGAATGGCAATATCTTCATGGATTATGTATCAGCCAGTGGTTCCACACAGAAATCGTTGGGCATGACGCTTAACCGCGTCATTGATGGCAAACCGCAATATCAGGACAACATTATTACGCTGGCAAACCGCGCTGGTTTCCAGACCTGGTGGTTCTCAAACCAAGGGCAAATTGGTGAATACGATACTGCCATTGCCAGCATCGCCAAGCGTGCTGATGAAGTACAGTTCCTGAAAAGCGGGGATTTTGAAGCGGATAAAAATACCCGTGACGAAGCGCTGCTTAAAATGACGGCTCAAGTATTTGCTACCCCGCGCACTACTCCACAGCTGATTGTGTTGCATTTGATGGGTTCACATCCCCAGGCTTGCGACCGTACACAGGGTAAATATAAAGATTTCGTTCAGTCGAAAGAGACCTCTTGTTATATCTACAGCATGACGCAAACCGACGACCTGCTAAAACAGCTCTATCAGCAGCTACAAAATAGCGGTGAAAGTTTCTCGATGGCTTACTTCTCCGATCACGGTCTTGCCATCAAAGAACGCGGCACTAAGGTGCAATATCTGGCGCATGATGATGAGTTCCAGCAAAACTTCCAGGTACCGTTTATGGTGCTATCAAGTGATGATAAAGAACATCGCCAGATAAAAGCACGGCGTTCAGCGAACGATTTCCTGAATTTCTTCTCGGCATGGACGGGGATTAAAACCAAAGAGTTAACGCCAAAGTACAAGTTCATTTCTGAGCAGAATGCGGGGCCTATCTACATCACCAACTTTAAGCTTAAGAAGGTGGACTATACTCATTTGCAGACGGATGTGTTTGAAACTAAAACGCGCTAACTCAAATTGCAGAGATAAAAAAATCCGCCACTTGGGCGGATTTTTATTTTCACTAGTTAAAGTGAAATTAGAAGCGGTAACCCACGCCTGCGATCCAGGTGCCAACATCAACATTACGGATGCGGCTCTGCTCGTAGGAAACGTCCAGAGCAACGTTTTCAATTGGGTTGAACTGCATACCTGCGCCGTAGGAGAAACCGTAGTCGCTGGTGTTTGTATCAGTTGCGCCAGTAGTCTGGAATTTACCGTAACCAACACCGACTACACCGTAGATGCTTGCCCAATCGTTGATGCGGTAAGCAGGACCAGCAGTGATGCCGTAGTATTGTGATTTGTTGTAAACGTCAGCTTCGCTGCGGTTTTTCTCGGTGTAAGTGAAAGAACCGATGTAACCCAGCGGGGTGTCGTTTTCATAACGGTATTTCAGGTTGAAACCGCCAGCTTTGTTAGCTTTGCCCTGCATATCGCTTTGTGCATAGCCACCAGTTACGGTGCTAGCTGCAGATGCGGTACCAACGGAAACGGCCAGAACACAAGCCAGTGCTGAAAGACATGCAATTTTTTTCATAATCCACCTCAAATGTGCTTCAAGTAACTTCTAAGTTTTTAATATATCAAAATTGTGTAAGAAACTCTGCGACATTTACGTTGTCTAACGATTCCTTTCCTGTAACAGAACATTTCCATTACATCGTAGTCCCTTCAATTTGCAGCGCTTTTAACCAAAAACGCGCTAATTATTGGCATGAATCGCAACATCGTCATCCAGATAATTCTTAAACTTACCTGAACAAAACTTACGCAATCAGGCTGTTATGGTACTGCATCAGACAATTATTTTTTTCAATGAATTCTCAACCAGCCATAACTTATTCATTTACACTGGGGTTACTTTTATTTTCTTGACCGAATTAGACACTGACTGACAGGAAGCAGGATGCCGCTATCGCCACGTAAAACCCCAGTTTGGTTACCCATCGTCGTTCTTTTAATTGCTATGACCTCAATTCAAAGTGGCGCTTCGCTTGCGAAATCGTTGTTCCCATTGGTTGGTGCGCCAGGCGTTACAGCACTGCGTCTTGCGTTAGGTACGCTAATTTTGGTGGTGATTTTCAAACCATGGCGTTTGCGTTTTAAAGCAGAGCAACGTTTCCCCTTGCTGATGTATGGCCTGGCTCTTGGTGGAATGAACTACCTCTTCTATTTATCTATTCAGACTGTTCCCTTGGGTATTGCCGTCGCCCTGGAGTTCACCGGCCCGCTTGCCGTAGCGTTGTTTGCATCGCGCCGTGCCGTTGATTTTGTCTGGGTAATTCTGGCAGTGTTGGGTTTATGGTTCCTGCTGCCGCTCGGGCAGTCGATTTCGAGTGTTGATCTAGCGGGTGCCGCTTTTGCTTTGGGTGCAGGTGGTTGCTGGGCGATTTACATTCTGTTCGGCCAAAAAGCGGGGGCCGATCACGGCCCGGCAACGGTGGCTTTCGGGTCGCTAATCGCGGCTGTTATTTTTGTACCAATTGGCGCCTGGCAGGCGGGTGAAGCGCTTTGGCATTGGTCACTAATACCGCTCGGTCTGGGTGTCGCAATTTTGTCGACGGCACTGCCCTACTCTCTGGAAATGATCGCTCTGACACGCTTACCGACACGCACTTTTGGTACGTTGATGAGCATGGAGCCTGGACTTGCGGCGCTGTCTGGCATGCTGTTCCTTGGTGAACATCTGACGCTTGTACAATGGCTTGCACTACTGTCAATTATCGCAGCGTCCATTGGTTCAACACTGACCATAAAACGTGAAGCTCAGATTACCAGCGTTGACGTAAATTAATTCCCCATATTATTTACCGTGGTTATTGTGACCACGGTAAATATTCTCCCGCGATCAAGTCTTTATATTTAGACTTATTCTTAGATACAAACAAAAATTATTCCCATTTAATAATCACACTTTGTTTATTCCAGTAACGCCTCGCAACAATAAATTTAAAATCCATTACTAACAATCAGTTACTAAAATCCATCCTGAAACTGCTATTTGTCTGATAGGTATAACCTGTTCCATTAAAATCAAAATCCGGTGCTATACTTATTTCCGGTAATTCAATTAGACATAACATCAAGAGGAAGAAAGATTATGACTACCGCTAAACTGGTAAAAACCAAATCTACTAACCTACTGCATACCCGTAATGATGTTGCAGACAGCGAAAAGAAAGCTACCGTTGAGCTGCTAAATCGCCAGGTCATTCAGTTCATTGATTTGTCGTTAATTACCAAGCAAGCGCACTGGAACATGCGTGGCGCTAACTTTATTGCCGTTCATGAAATGCTCGACGGCTTCCGTACAGCACTCACAGACCACCTTGATACCATGGCAGAACGCGCTGTTCAGCTCGGTGGTGTCGCACTGGGTACCACACAGGTCATTAACAGCAAAACTCCGCTGAAGAGCTATCCGCTGGATATTCACAGCGTGCAAGATCACCTGAAAGAGTTGGCTGACCGTTACGCGATTGTGGCAAACGATGTGCGTAAGGCAATCGGCGAAGCAAAAGACGAAGATACTGCCGATATTCTGACCGCCGCATCGCGCGATTTGGATAAGTTCTTGTGGTTTATCGAGTCAAATATCGAATAATTGCTAGCAGTTTGTTACTTCATCCTCCCTTTTTAGGGAGGATGATTGCACTATTTTAGCGCATGAAATTGTTTATCCCTGCCGCATAAGTTACTCAATTGTAATAATCACTTCACACAATCGTTAACAGGCGATTGTTTTGCCGCCTTAATATGCGGTAAAACTAGACTTCGCCCTCTCGCAATACTTCACGCACCATAATTGGGCACCATTACAGTGCACCGCAACCCGCTTGCAACCATTATTGTGCAATGTTACATATTCACATCCTTGCAAAAACAGTAGGTTGAAAACCTGGCATGATTTTTCCATGTTGCGGCTTACTGATGCAGGGGATTGCCCCATGGATAAACAAGGAAATGCTATGAAGTCGATTTTGAAAGTTTCACTGGCTGCACTCACCCTGGCTTTTGCGGTTTCTTCCCACGCTGCTGAGAAGCAACTGGTCGTTGCGACCGATACCGCATTCGTTCCTTTCGAATTTAAACAAGGCGACAAATACGTCGGTTTTGATATCGATTTATGGGATGCAGTAGCAAAAGAATTAAAACTGGATTACACCCTTAAGCCAATGGATTTCAGCGGCATCATTCCTGCGCTGCAAACTAAAAACATTGACCTGGCATTGGCTGGCATCACCATCACCGAAGAACGTAAAAAAGCGATCGAATTCTCTGACGGCTACTACAAAAGCGGCCTGTTAGTGATGGTTAAAGCTGACAACGACTCAGTAAAAAGCGTGAAAGATCTCGACGGTAAAGTGGTTGCGGTTAAGAGCGGCACCGGTTCTGTTGATTACGCGAAAGCCAACATCAAAACTAAAGACCTGCGTCAGTTCCCGAACATCGACAATGCATATATGGAACTGGGCACCAACCGTGCTGATGCAGTACTCCACGATACACCAAATATCCTGTACTTCATCAAAACAGCTGGCCAGGGCAAGTTCAAAGCTGTTGGCGACTCTCTGGAAGCGCAGCAATACGGTATCGCCTTCCCTAAAGGCAGCGATGACCTGCGCGTGAAAGTGAACGGTGCGCTGAAAACGTTGAAAGAGAACGGCAAGTACAACGAAATCTACAAAAAATGGTTCGGCACTGAGCCAAAATAATAATTCTAAAGTTTTATGAGTGACTCAGGGGCGACCATTTTCGCCCCTGCTATTTTTGAACCACGGTACACAATAGGAATTAATCATGGAGTTCGACTGGAGTGCCATTTGGCCTGCAATCCCGCTTTTGATTGAAGGCGCCAAAATGACTTTGCTGATTTCGGTCATCGGGTTGTTTGGCGGTCTGATAATTGGTCTGGTCGCCGGTTTCGCCCGTACTTACGGCGGCTGGATTGCCAACCACATCGCATTAGTATTTATTGAAGTGATTCGCGGTACGCCGATTGTCGTACAGGTGATGTTTATTTACTTCGCCCTGCCAATGGCCTTTAACGACCTGCGCATCGATCCGTTCAGCGCCGCCGTCGTAACGATTATGATCAACTCAGGCGCCTACATTGCGGAAATTACCCGTGGTGCGGTGCTGTCGATTCATAAAGGTTTCCAGGAAGCGGGTTTGGCCCTCGGCCTGTCTAAGCGTGAAACCATTCGCCACGTGATTATGCCACTGGCGCTGCGCCGTATGCTGCCGCCATTGGGTAACCAGTGGATTATCAGCATTAAAGATACCTCGCTGTTCATCGTTATCGGTGTGGCTGAGCTGACCCGTCAGGGGCAAGAAATCATTGCCGGGAACTTCCGTGCGCTGGAGATCTGGAGCGCCGTTGCGGTCTTCTATCTGATTATTACTTTGGTGCTGAGCTTCGTGCTGCGTCGCCTTGAAAGAAGGATGAAAATCCTATGATTGAATTTAAAAACGTCTCTAAGCACTTTGGTAAAACCCAGGTGCTACACAACATCGATCTCGATATCAAACAGGGCGAAGTGGTTGTTATTATCGGGCCGTCAGGCTCAGGTAAATCTACGCTGCTGCGTTGCATCAACAAACTTGAAGACATCACCAGCGGTGACCTGTTTGTTGATGGCCTTAAGGTCAACGACCCGAAAGTTGATGAGCGCCTGATTCGTCAGGAAGCGGGAATGGTGTTCCAACAGTTCTACCTGTTCCCACACCTGACTGCGCTTGAAAACGTCGCCTTTGGTCCGATTCGTGTGCGTGGCTTAAGCAAAGATGCCGCCGATAAACTGGCGAAAGAGTTGCTGGCAAAAGTGGGCCTCGCAGAGCGTGCACATCACTACCCATCAGAGCTTTCCGGTGGCCAGCAACAACGTGTAGCGATTGCTCGCGCGCTGGCAGTTAAGCCAAAAATGATGCTTTTTGATGAGCCAACCTCAGCCCTTGACCCTGAACTTCGCCACGAAGTACTGAAGGTTATGCAGGATCTAGCTGAAGAAGGTATGACGATGGTTATCGTAACTCACGAAGTGGGCTTTGCCGCCAAAGTTGCTTCACGCCTGATCTTCATTGATAAAGGCCGCATCGCTGAGGATGGCAATCCGCAAGAGCTGATTGATAACCCGCCAAGCCAGCGTTTGCAGGAATTCTTGCAGCACGTTTCCTGAGTTTTCGCCCTCACCCTAACCCTCTCCCCCAGGAGAGGGCCGGGGTGAGGGGCGACCCTCCAGATAATTCCTGATTTCCCGACCACAAACCCCCGCGCTCTATACTTATTCCTTTGTCTGACTTTTCAGTTCGGAGGAACGCCGTGCCGCTACTCTTGCTACTGCTGTGCATGTTTAGCTTTCAAACGCAGGCCGTCACTCTACCGGCTGCGGCTGTTGCCGCGTCTGCTCAACAGAATGCGACGACCACCCCGCCCGCTGAACCTAACCTTGAAGAAAAAAAGAAAGCCTATTCAGCCCTGGCCGATGTGCTTGATAACTCGCAGTCGCGCGATGAACTGATTGGGCAATTGCGCAAAGTGGCCGCCACACCGCCGCCTGAACCGGTGCCTGCTATCGTTCCACCAGAACAACTGAGTGAAGACAAAACGGTTCTCGAAAATGTGACCGATATAAGCCGCCACTACGGCGGTGAGCTGGCCCAGCGCTTTGCCCAACTGCACCGTAATATTACCGGTGCTCCACACAAGATCTTCAATCAACAAACTTTTTATAATGCACTGACTCATTTTACGATGCTCGTCATGAGCGTTTTTGCCTTTTACCTGTTGATTCGTGTCTGTATGACGCCTGTCTGGACGCGCATGGGCAAGTGGGGGCGTAAAAAGAATCGTGACCGGTCGAGTTGGTTTCATCTACCGCTGATGATCATCGGTGCGTTTATCATTGATTTGTTATTGCTGGCGTTAACCATTTTCGTAGGGCAGATCTTTAGCGACATGATGAACGCAGGAAATCGCACTATCGCCCGTCAACAAGGGCTGTTTCTGAATGCCTTTGCGTTGATTGAATTCTTCAAAGCCATCCTGCGTTTAATTTTCTGCCCCCGCTTTCCTGACCTACGCCCATTTCCGGTGCCAGACCAAAGTGCGCACTACTGGAACCTTCGCCTTGCGGGGTTAAGCAGCTTGATAGGCTACGGTATTTTGGTTGCGGTACCCATTATTTCAAATCAGGTAAACGTGCAGGTGGGCGCGATTGCCAATGTGGTGATTATGCTCTGCATCACTCTTTGGGCTCTGTATCTAATTTTCCACAATAAACGCCACATTCAACACAGTCTGATTCAACTGGCCGACCGCTCGATGGCGTTTTTCAGCCTGTTTATTCGTGCTTTTGCACTGGTCTGGCACTGGCTGGCGAGCGTCTATTTCGTGGTGTTGTTTTTCTTTTCGCTGTTCGACCCGGGCAACAGTCTGAAATGGATGATGGCAGCGTCTGTGCATAGTCTGGCGATTATCGGTATCGCAGCGTTTATCTCGGGCATGTTGTCGCGCTGGCTTGCGAAAACCATCACCCTTTCACCGCAGGTGCAGCGCAACTATCCTGAACTGCAAAAACGCCTTAATGGCTGGATCTCCGCCGCACTGAAAATGGCGCGAATTATGACGGTATGCGTGGCGGTAATGCTGTTATTAAACGCCTGGGGACTGTTTGATATGTGGGCTTGGATTTCCAACGATGCTGGTGAGAAAACTATCGATATTATTATCCGCATCGTGTTAATTCTACTGTTCTCAGCCGTAGGCTGGACTTTGCTGGCAAGCCTGATTGAAAATCGCCTGGCATCAGATATTCATGGTCGGCCGATGCCCAGTGCCCGCACCCGCACGCTGCTGACCCTGTTCCGTAACGCTCTGGCGGTGGTTATCAGCACCATCACAATCATGATTTTGCTTTCAGAGATTGGAGTGAATATCGCCCCATTACTGGCCGGGGCTGGCGCACTGGGTTTAGCCATTAGTTTCGGCGCGCAAACCCTGGTGAAGGACATTATTACTGGCGTCTTTATTCAGTTTGAAAATGGGATGAATACCGGTGACTTAGTTACCATCGGGCCGA
>Ga0105251_10003882_pt1 | contig 10633 bp, 7 predicted proteins | sample KBSS64metaG_FD_80424 | JGI IMG/M metagenome (GOLD analysis project Ga0105251, IMG submission 80424) | Switchgrass rhizosphere microbial communities from Kellogg Biological Station, Michigan, USA - KBS S6-4 metaG | ecosystem: Host-associated > Plants > Roots > Rhizosphere > Soil | place...
GAAGCTGCGCGGATTCGGGAAGTACAGGGCGATGCCGTCATCCAGTACCTCGCCGGCGGCGTCGCGGAAGCGCGCGTAGTGCGCGTGCCGCGGCTGCAGCGGCGGGCAGCCCAGCGCAGCGGCGATGCGCCGGGCCTGCGGGCCGGACACCCGCAGCATGCCCACGCCACCGGCACCGGGCGCGGTCGCGATGGCAACGATGGTGTCGATGGCGGCGTGCATGGTTCAGAGCTTCTCCAGCTGGGCGCGCGCTTCGGCGGCGCCGCTGCCCTGCGGTTGCAGGGCCAGGTAGGTGGTGTAGGCCTGCTTCGCCCTGGCCTTGTCGCCGGCGTGGAAGTAGGCGTCGCCCAGGTTGAGGTGGGCCACCGCGCGTGAGGGATCGATCTTCAGGGTGTTCTCCAGCCAGCGCGCTGCTTCAGCGTACCGCTGTTGGCGGTAGTAGACGAAGCCGAGGTTGTTGGCGGCCTGGGCGAAGTCCGGGCGCAGCTTGAGCGCTTCGGTGAACTGGGCCGCCGCGTCGTCATACCGCTTCTCGCGGTACAGCTGCAGGCCGCGGTCGTTGGCCTGCTGTGCGCGCTGGCGGTCCGAGCTCGGCACGGCCGCTGGCACCACCAGGGTGCTCCTGCCGCCCTGCAGGTCGGTCACGGTGACCGGTGCCTTGTCCGGCGCGGCCTGCTTGGCCGCATCCACCTTGCTGTTGAGGGCGATGGCATCGGCGGTCAGCTGGCGGGTGTCGGCGTTGAGGTACTCCTGGCTGTCCGGTACCTGGAACACGAACTCGCCGCCCTGCGAACCGGGCAGGCTGCCGAACGCCGGGGTTTGCCGCGACACCGCCGAGACCGCCGGCGCAACGTAGGCGGCCAGTTCGGTACCGGTGATCAACCCATCGCCATTGAGGTCGCCTTTGCCGGCGAGCGCCTGCAGCAACACCCAGGTAAAGACCGAATGGCCGTTCGGGCCACTGTCGGCCACCTGCTGGTCGCTGCCCCCTGCGGTGAGCATCTGGCGCGCACTGCGGCGTGCGTTCTCGCGCAGGAACGCCGAAGACGACGGCCCGCCCCGGGTCAGGCCGAGGCCGCTGTAGCAGGCGTCCATCACGAACATCACGTGCTTGGCCTGCATGCTTTCGGCGATGTTCTGGATGTCGGTCATGGCGATCGCGTCGGTGGCGAACGCGTTCGGGTCCGAATCGACCGGGATGATGTAGCCCAGGTCGCGGCCGGAAGCCAGGCGCTGGGTGGCGCCGTGGCCGGCAAAGAACACGAACACGCGGTCATTGCGGCCGGTGCGGTCATCGGACAGGCGATCGTGGAAGGCGGCCAGGATGTTGTTGCGGGTGGCCTGGCCGTCCTTGAGCACGATCACCTGCGAAGAAGGAAAGCCGAACTGGCCGGTGAGCGTGTCGGCGATGGCCTGCGCGTCGTGGCTGGCGTACTCCAGCTTCGGCCATTTGGCGTAGTCGTCGATGCCGATCACGATCGCCCAGGACTTCTCGTAGCCGGTGGTGACGGTGGCTTCGCTGGCGGCGGCGTTGCGCGCGCGGCTGACGGTGAACTCGCGGCCGTTCCAGCCGGCGAACTGGTAGCCGTCGGCGATCAGCCGGTCCAGGATCTGCGGCAGCGCTTTCACCGCGCGGTCGTGGATGTCGTGGAACAGGATGATCCCGCGCTGTTCCTTCTGCACCTGGCCCAACACGCGCTGCACGATGGATTCGGGCACCGGATCGGCCCAGTCCATTGAATCGATGTTCCACATGATCGACTTCAGCCCGGCTTCGTTGAGCAGCTGCAGGCCTTCGGCATTGCGCGCGCCGTAGGGGAAGCGGAACAGCGGCGCACGCCGCGCGTCCACGTCCTTCAGCAGGGTGTCGGTGGCCAGCACCTGCTGGCGCAATGCGTCGCCGGTGGTGCGCGACAGCTGCGCATGGGTCAGGCTGTGGTTGCCCACGGCATAGCCCTGCTCCATCAGGTTGCGGCTGATGCTGGCCATCGGTCCGAGCTTGACGCTGCCGTCGGCATGCACCTCGCCCAGGTTGCGGCCGACTTCGAAGAACACGCCGGGCACGTCGTAGCGCTTGAGGATGGCCACCACTTCATCGGTGTAGGCCTTGTGCGGGCCGTCGTCGAAGGTCAGCACCACGGTTTTGGACGGCAGGTCGCGGCCGAAGATCTCGCGGTCGCTGTCCTGCATCGACATCGGGTACGGCTCGATCACGCCCTGGTCGCGCAGGATCGCCTCGCGGCTGTACTGCGTGTGCAGGTGCGCGAGGTAGTCGTCCCATTTCTCGCGCTTCAGTTCGATCGCGCGGGTACGGTCGAAGCGGCTGAAGATGCGGGTGATTTCCTGGTTGTACGTGCGCTCGATCTCGTCGAGCGCGTCCAGGTCTTCGCCGATGCGCTGGTGCAGTTTCACCGCCGGCAACGAGGAGTCGGCGCCGATGCGGTCATGCAGATCGCGCAGAACCTCGCGGAAGGCCAGGCGATCGGCATCGAACAGCTCGGGTGCCGATTCGATGTAATCCAGCACCGTGCCCAGGGTGGTGAAGCGCTGTGGGGTGCCGCCACGCAGCAGCTGGTCGAACTGCGCGGCGATGGCCTGGCGTTGTTCCAGGCCATCGTGGAACAGTTGCTGGCCGATGCGGCTGGAGGTTTCGCGGTCGCGGGCGGACTGCTGCGTTTCGTTGGCCAGCAGCACGATGATGCGGCGGTGCCCGTCCAGCTGCTTCTGCAGGGCGCCCAGCAGCGGCGCGGCAGCCGGATCGGCCGCGGCGGCGGCCTGTGCGCTGGCTTGCTGGGGCGTCGCGGTAGCGGTGGCCGGGGCGTCGGTGTTGCGTCCGCAGGCGGCGATGGCCAGGGTCAGCAGTATGGCGGAGGCAAGGCGGAACAGCGACGGCGCGCGGGGCATGGGCAATCCATTGGGTGGTGCGTGGCGCGCTGCGCGCCGGTCGGGAAATTCTACCGCTGGAACGCACAAAGCCCGCCGGAAGGCGGGCTTTGTGGGTGACACCTCGGGCCGCCCGAAGTCCGGTTATTTCTTGGCCGGCGCCGGTACCGGATCGCTGCCGTGGCGCTTGGTCATCCACCACTGCTGCAGCAGGCCCAGGCCACCGTTGACCACCCAGTACAGGACCAGGCCGGACGGCATGAAGGCCATCATGACGCCGAAGATCAGCGGCATCATCTGCATCATCTTGGCCTGCATCGGGTCCATGCCCGGGGCCGGGGTCAGCTTCTGGGTGGCCCACATCACCGCGACGTTGATGACCGGCAGGATGAAGTACGGGTCGCGCGCAGTCAGGTCCTGGATCCAGCCGAACCACGGCGCCTGGCGCAGTTCCACCGATTCCACCAGCACCCAGTACAGCGCGAAGAAGATCGGCATCTGGATCAGGATCGGCAGGCAGCCGCCCATCGGGTTGATCTTTTCCTTCTTGTACAACTCCATCATCGCGGTCTGGAACTTCTGGCGGTCATCGCCATAGCGCTCCTTGAGCTGCGCGATGCGCGGCTGGAAGCGACGCATCTTGGCGCCGCTCTTGTACTGCGTGGCCGACAGCGGGTACAGCACCAGCTTCAGCAGCACCACCAGGCCCACGATGGCCCAGCCCCAGTTGTTGACGACCTTGTGGACCTGGTTCAACACCCAGAACAGGCCCTGGCCGATCACGGCCATGATCGAGAAGCGGCTGTAATCGACCACGCGGTCCAGGCCGGGCACGTCTTCCTTGGCGATCTGGTTGACCAGCTTCGGACCGACCCACAGGCGCGCTTCGGTGCTCGCCTGCTGGCCCGGGGCCACGGTGAACGCCGGGCCGGTGGCCTGGATCTGGTCGCGCCCGTCATGCTGGGACAGCTGGTAGTTCGCGGCCTGGTCCTTCTGCGGCACCCAGGCAGTGAAGAAGTGGTGCTGCAGCATGGCTACCCAACCACCGGTGACCTGCTGGTTCAGCGGACCGTCTTCCAGGAAGTCTTTGAAGGCGCGGCGCTGGTACTTGCCGTCGTTATCGAACCAGGTCGCGCCGTTGAAGCTGAGCGCGTCCGGGTTGATCATGCTGCGCGAGAGGATCGTCGGCGTGCGGTCCAGGGTGCGGTAGACGTAGCCGCTCCACGGCGTGTTACCGGCATTGATGACCTCGTCCTTGACCCGGATCGCGTACTCGTTGCGGTTCACGGTGAAGGTGCGGCGGATGGTTACGCCGTTCGGGCCATTCCACACGAACGGGATCTGCAGCTCGTTCTGGCCCTTGGCCAGCACGAAGTCCCGGGTGTCGCCGACCAGGGTGAAGCCATTGGCTTCCGGCACCGGCATGCTCTTGTCCTGGCTGGTCCAGCCAGTGACCGCGCGGTACGGGTGGGCCGGGTCTTCGGTCAGCAGGCGCACCGGCGGGCTGCCGTCAGCCTTGGTCTGCGGGAACTGCAGCAGTTCGGCGTCCAGCACGTTGCCGCCATCCAGCACCAGGCGCAACACGTCGGTGGTGATGGTCACGCGCGGTGCACCGGCGGCGGCCGGCGCGGCGGCCTGCGCGAGCGGAGCGCTGCCCGGGGCCTGCGGCACGTTGGCGGCGGGCACGCTACCTGCGGCGCCCGGCACGGTGCCCTGGGTCTGGGCCGCGACCGGCGCGGTCGGGGCCGGCGCGGTCTTGTCGCGCCCCCACTCCATCCACAGCAGGATGGCCACCATCAGCCAGGCAACAATCAGGAAAACGCGGGTCTGGTTCATCAGCGTGCAGGCTCGACGGGGCTGGCAACGGGTGCCGGCTCGGACTGGGAAAGGGGTAGCGGCGGCATTGTGCCGTCCGCAGCGGGCATGGGCAATGCGCCCAGCCGGCGCAACAGGCGCTCGAAGGCCTGGCGGATCTCGGTATTGCTTGCGGTACGGGCCGCGCTGCGGGCAACCACGACATAGTCGCCGGTCGTCATCCACGGCCGCAGGTGGCGTGTGGCGTCGCGCAGCACACGCTTGATACGGTTGCGACCCACGGCTCGGGGATCGACTTTTCGCGAAACGGCAAGACCCAGCCTGGCCGGCGTGTCGCTCTTCAGCCAGTGCAGGGTCATCAGCGGTTCGGACACACGGCGGGCGCCGTTGAAGACCGTTGTATATTCGGCACGCGTACGAACCCGCGCCGAGCGAGGGAATCGCTTGCGCGGGTCGGAACTGCTCACAGTCAGGATTGCGTCTGCCGCGGGAAGCGGCATCGCAATCAAGCGCTCAGGACTTTACGGCCCTTGGCGCGGCGACGCGACAGGATCTTGCGGCCGTCAGCGGTCTTCATACGGGCACGGAAGCCATGGTCGCGCTTACGCTTGAGGTTGCTGGGTTGGAAAGTGCGCTTGGTGGCCATGCGGGCCTCTATGAAGGGGACGGAAAGAGCCGGAAAGTCTATAGCCCTGCCTGGGGTCGCGTCAAGCCCGTGTCACTACGGGATTTCACCGGCCTGTGCAATAGCTGTGGATCATTTTGTGAATAACTTCGGGACAAGCATTCCCGGACCCGGGCGTCGGTGGTAGTCTGCGCCATCCATTCTTCCCCTTCCGGCCCGCGCTGCGGCGGTTTTCCACGCCTCCACGCCGGCCCCAGACGATTATTGCCGATGGATGCCTGGTCCCGTTGTCTCGAACGCCTTGAGGCGGAGTTCCCGCCGGAGGATGTTCACACCTGGTTGAAGCCGCTGCAGGCCGATCTGCGCGCGGACAGCCTGGTGCTGTATGCGCCGAACGCCTTCATCGTCGACCAGGTGCGTGCGCTGTACCTGCCGCGGATCAAGGAGCTGATGGCGCACTTCGCCGGTTTTGGCGACGTTTTTCTCGATATCGGCTCGCGTCCGCGCGCTGTGGAGGCGCAGATTGCGCCTGTTTCGGCCCCTTCCGCGCCGGCCGCGGTGGCCGAGCCGCTGGTGCCGTTCGCCGGCAACCTGGATTCGCACTACACGTTCGCCAACTTCGTGGAAGGCCGCAGCAACCAGCTGGGCCTCGCCGCGGCGTTCCAGGCGGCGCAGAAACCGGGCGATCGCGCGCACAACCCGCTGTTGCTGTACGGCGGCACCGGCCTGGGCAAGACCCACCTGATGTTCGCGGCCGGCAATGCCATGCGCCAGGCCAATCCCGCCGCCAAGGTGCTTTACCTGCGTTCGGAACAGTTCTTCAGCGCCATGATCCGTGCGTTGCAGGAAAAAACCATGGATCAGTTCAAGCGCCAGTTCCAGCAGGTCGATGCGCTGCTGATCGATGACATCCAGTTCTTCGCCGGCAAGGATCGGACCCAGGAAGAGTTCTTCCACACGTTCAACGCCCTGTTCGACGGCAAGCAGCAGATCATCCTGACCTGCGACCGGTACCCGCGCGAGGTCGAAGGCCTGGAAGCGCGCCTGAAGTCGCGGCTTGCCTGGGGCCTGTCGGTGGCGATCGAGCCGCCGGACTTCGAAACGCGCGCGGCGATCGTGCTGGCCAAGGCCCGCGAACGCGGTACGGAGATTCCTGACGATGTGGCGTTTCTGATTGCCAAGAAGATGCGCTCCAATGTCCGCGACCTTGAGGGCGCGCTGAATACCCTGACCGCCCGCGCCAATTTCACCGGCCGCGCGATCACCACCGATTTTGCCCAGGAAACCCTGCGCGACCTGCTGCGCGCCCAGCAGCAGGCGATCAGCATTCCCAACATCCAGAAGACCGTGGCCGACTACTACGGACTGCAGATCAAGGATCTCCTGTCCAAGCGCCGGACCCGGTCACTGGCCCGTCCGCGACAGGTCGCGATGGCCCTGACCAAGGAACTCACCGAGCACAGCCTGCCTGAAATCGGCGATGCCTTTGCCGGTCGCGACCACACCACGGTGCTGCATGCGTGCCGGCAGATCCGGACGTTGATGGAGACCGACGGCAAGTTGCGGGAAGACTGGGACAAGCTGATCCGGAAGTTGAGCGAATGATGCATGCACGCCACCCGCGCGTCATCGCATAAAACGGTGCAAAATCCGGTAGCAAGCGAGGGACAGGCTGTGGATAAAAACGCCGTTTGAGTGGGCACTGATTTTATCCACAGCTTTCCCCACCCCTTGGGGGGTAGTAGTGCAGAGGGTTTCGAGGCATTAAATGCCTTTATTTACAAAGACTTAGCTGTGTTTTCCAGCGATTCTGGCACTACCATCACCACCAAGCTTTTGATTTATTCCACATTTTTTAAAGCATAGGGGCACGGAACCACATGCGTTTCACACTGCAGCGCGAAGCCTTTCTCAAGCCGTTGGCACAAGTCGTCAACGTGGTCGAACGCCGCCAGACCTTGCCGGTTCTGGCTAATTTCCTGGTGCAGGTCCAGAACGGCCAGCTGTCGCTGACCGGTACCGACCTGGAAGTGGAAATGGTGTCGCGGATCGCGGTAGACGACGCCCAGGACGGTGAGACCACCATCCCGGCACGCAAGTTGTTCGAGATCATCCGTGCCCTGCCCGATGGCAGCCGGATCACTGTCTCGCAGAGCGGCGACAAGATCACCGTCCAGGCGGGTCGCAGCCGTTTCACGCTGGCAACGCTGCCGGCCAACGACTTCCCGTCGGTGGATGAAGTGGAAGCCACCGAGCGCGTGGCCATTGGCGAAGCGACCCTGAAGGAGCTGATCGAACGCACCGCGTTCGCGATGGCCCAGCAGGACGTGCGTTACTACCTCAACGGCCTGTTGTTCGACCTGCGCGGTGATGCGTTGCGCACGGTCGCCACCGACGGCCACCGCCTGGCGCTGTGCGAGACCGATCTGGAAAAGGCCAGCGGTGCCAAGCGCCAGATCATCGTGCCACGCAAGGGCGTGACCGAACTCCAGCGCCTGCTGGAGAGCGGCGACCGCGAGATCGAGCTGGAAGTGGGCCGCAGCCACGTGCGGGTCAAGCGCGACGATGTGACCTTCACCTCCAAGCTGATCGACGGCCGGTTCCCGGATTACGAGGCCGTGATTCCGATCGGTGCCGATCGCGAAGTGAAGGTTGACCGCGAAGCGCTGCGTGCCTCGCTGCAGCGCGCTGCGATCCTGTCCAACGAGAAGTACCGCGGCATCCGGGTGGAAGTCTCGCCGGGCAACCTGAAGATCAGCGCGCACAACCCGGAGCAGGAAGAAGCCCAGGAAGAGATCGAAGCGGACACCACCGTGAGCGATCTGGCCATTGGCTTCAATGTGAACTACCTGCTCGACGCGTTGTCTGCCCTGCGCGATGAGCATGTGGTCATCCAGCTGCGCGATTCGAACTCGTCGGCTCTGGTGCGTGAAGCCAGCAGCGAGAAGTCGCGTCACGTGGTGATGCCGCTGCGTCTCTGACTGTTCCACGTGGAACAGCGCTAAAAGGAACCCGGCCAGGCGCCGGGTTTTCTTTTGTCCAAGGTTCCACGTGAATCATCGCCCGCGTAGAGACACGCCATGCGTGTCTTGGCGGTCGCGAGGTGTCGGCCTTTCGCAAGGATCTTCCATCGTCAACAAGATCACCAGCGAAGGGCCCCAGCTCCGATCGCCTCTGCGTGTCTTCTGATATTCCGAGCAGAGCAGGCGTCCAGCACCCCGCCGCAGTTGGGCGTCCCGGGCTGCTCTTTCCGCCCCCTGGATTGCAGCTCTAAGCTTTTAAAAACTGTATATAAATCTAAAGCTAGGTGGTGATGGTAGGGCCAGATTTGGTTGAAAACTAGCTTATGTGATTGAATTAAAAGGAAAATATAAGCTCGAAACCCCCTGTAAAACGGGCCCTGAAGGTGGGGGTGATCCTGTGGATATGTTTTAAGGGTGGATTCCGAGTGTTTTTTATCCACAGGCTGCACAGTACTTGTGCATAAGTCATACAGACCGGCTGTGGGTAAGCGCGAGTCGAGGGACACCAATGTTTCACGATCTGTGGAACCCCGCTGGCCCGGGTTCTTCAGATTTGAACAAATTGTGGCCCTGCTGAAGGAGGCACTTCCAAACGGCATCGATGAAAGCGTCGAATTCTTTGAAATCTGCAAGTCAGAGGCCCTGCCCTGTCCACAGATTTCAAAGATTTCGTACACCCAACCCGCTCGTACAGACACGCCGCACGTCTGCACACGCCCGCGAATCGCGCAACCCACCCACCGCACCGGCGGCAACACCGCAGCACCCAGGGCGTGGCCCTACAATGGGCGGATGCATATCCGCCGTCTTTCCCTCCACCAGGTTCGCCGTTTCGACCATGTGGAACTCGCCCCGCAGCCGGGCATCAACCTGATCACGGGCGACAACGGCGCAGGCAAAACCAGCGTGCTCGAGGCGCTGCACGTCATGGCTTATGGCCGCAGCTTCCGTGGCCGGGTCCGCGATGGCCTGGTGCGACAAGGCCAGGAGGCGCTGGAAGTGTTTGTCGAGTGGGATGAGCAGCGCGTCGGTGGCGTGTCGCCGGTCCGCCGCAAGGCGGGCTTGCGCCACAGTGGGCAGGAGTGGAAAGGCAGGCTGGACGGCGAAGACGTGGCCCAGTTGGGAAACCTCTGCGCTGCGCTGGCCGTCGTGACCTTCGAGCCCGGCAGCCATTCACTGGTGAGTGGGGGCGGCGAGCCGCGCCGCCGCTTCCTGGATTGGGGTTTGTTCCACGTGGAACCAGATTTCCTGGCCCTGTGGCGGCGCTATTCCCGGGCGCTGAAGCAGCGCAATGCCCTTCTCAAACAGGGCGGCCGCCCTGCGGCGTTGGACGCGTGGGACCACGAGCTGGCCGAAGCCGGCGAGCCCCTCACCAGCCGGCGCCAGCATTACCTCGAACGCCTGCAGGACCGTGCAATCGTCCTGGCAGAGGCGCTTGCGCCGAACCTGGGCATCCAGTCGCTTACGCTGCATCCCGGCTGGCGCAAGCAGGAGCTGTCGCTGTCGGACGCGTTGCTGCTGGCCCGCGACCGGGACCGTCACGCAGGCTATACCTCGGTCGGACCGCACCGCGCAGACTGGAGCGTGGCCTTTTCCAACATTCCCGGCCGCGACGCGCTCTCCCGGGGGCAGGCCAAGCTCACCGCCCTCACCTGCCTGCTGGCGCAGGCGGAGGACTATGCGGAACAACGCGGCGAATGGCCGGTAATCGCGCTGGACGACATCGCCTCGGAACTGGACCGCACCCATCAGGCGCGGGTCCTGGATCGGCTGCGTACCGGCCCGGCCCAGATCTTCATTACCGCCACCGAAACACCGGTAGCGTTGGACGGGAGGGCCGACATCACCCGGTTCCACGTGGAACATGCGCAGGTCCAGCCTGTGCCATAGTGCGGTCAGGGGTGAATGCCCCCGACTGGTATAATTGCTGTTGCAACCCCTAATCCATCGGTGCCCTGCCTTACGGCAGCGGCCCGAACTGCGGAGCCTATGGCAAGCGCGATGACTGAAGAACAGAACACCCCGGCACCCACCGGCAATTACGACGCCAACAGCATCACCGCTCTGGAAGGCCTGGAGGCGGTCCGCAAGCGCCCGGGCATGTACATCGGTGACGTGCACGACGGCACCGGTCTGCACCACATGGTGTTCGAAGTTGTCGACAACTCGATCGACGAAGCGCTCGCTGGCCATGCCGACCACGTGGCGGTCACGATCCACGCCGACGGCTCGGTCTCGGTGTCCGACAATGGTCGCGGCATCCCCACTGGCAAGCACGCGCAGATGA
>Ga0105251_10003888_pt1 | contig 10622 bp, 7 predicted proteins | sample KBSS64metaG_FD_80424 | JGI IMG/M metagenome (GOLD analysis project Ga0105251, IMG submission 80424) | Switchgrass rhizosphere microbial communities from Kellogg Biological Station, Michigan, USA - KBS S6-4 metaG | ecosystem: Host-associated > Plants > Roots > Rhizosphere > Soil | place...
GAGGGCTGGCAGGACAAAGTCGAAGTGCTGGGTGCTGGTGCTGATGATTACGTGACCAAGCCGTTTCATCTTGAAGAAGTGGTCGCCCGCATGCAGGTGTTAATGCGCCGCAACAGCGGCCTGGCGTCACAGGTTATTTCCCTGCCCCCTTTCCAGGTCGATTTGTCACGCCGCGAGGTGCTTATCAACGACAACCTTATCAAGCTGACCGCCTTTGAATACACCATTATGGAAACGCTGATCCGCAATAATGGCAAAGTGGTCAGCAAAGATTCACTTATGCTCCAGCTTTACCCGGATGCTGAACTGCGCGAAAGCCACACCATTGATGTATTGATGGGACGTCTACGCAAGAAGATCCTGGCTGAATACCCGCACGAAGCCATCACCACGGTGCGTGGTCAGGGCTATCGCTTCGATCTGCGTTAACCATGAAATTCATCCGCCATTTTTTACCGTTATCGTTACGAGTTCGTTTTTTACTCGCAACCGCCGCCGTAGTTTTGGTGCTGTCGCTGGCCTACGGCGTTGTGGCACTGGTGGGTTATAACATCAGTTTTGATAAAACGACTTTCCGTTTGCTGCGCGGGGAGAGCAACCTGTTTTATACCCTTGCGACCTACGAGAACGGCAAGATAAATGTCGTGATTCCTGAAAACCTGAATCTGAAAACTCCGACTATGGCCCTTATCTACGATGATAAAGGCAAGCTGATGTGGGCTCAGCGTGATTTGCCGCATGTCGCGCAACAAATTAAAAAAGAGTGGCTCACCGCCGATGGTTTTCACGACCTGGAAGCCAATTTTGATACCAGCCATGACTTGTTAGGCAACGACCAAAATCTCCAGAATCAGCTAAAAGATTTTTATGATGGCGACTACAGCGATGAAGTCAGCCACTCCGTAGCGGTCAATAAATACCCGGCAATGGGCAAAATGCCCGCCTTAACCATCGTGGTTGTCGACACCATTCCTATCGAGTTAAAACGCTCGTATACGGTATGGAGTTTGTTTACCTGTGTTTTCCTTGCCAACCTGTTGTTGGTTATACCGTTGCTTTGGTTAGCCGCCCGCTGGAGCTTGCGCCCTATCGAAGAGTTGGCAAAAGAAGTGCGTGAGCTGGAAAAACATGACCGTGACAGCCTGAACCCAGAAACTACACGCGAGCTAACCAGCCTGGTGCGTAATCTCAATCGCCTGCTGCGCACTGAACGCGACCGTTACGACAAATACCGCACCACGCTTACCGACTTAACGCACAGTCTGAAAACACCGCTGGCGGTGTTACAGAGCACCTTGCGATCGATGCGCACGAAGAAGCTCAATATTGAAGAAGCAGAACCGTTGATGCTGGAACAAATCAGCCGTATCTCGCAGCAAATTGGCTATTACCTTCATCGCGCCAGCATGCGCGGCGACAGTGCGCTTATCAGCCGTGAACTTCATCCGGTTGCGCCATTGCTCGACAGCCTTTGTTCCGCACTCAATAAGGTTTATCAACGCAAAGGGGTGAATATCACGCTCGATATTTCACCGGAAATCACCTTTGTCGGTGAGAAAAATGACTTTATGGAAGTGATGGGCAACGTGCTGGATAACGCCTGCAAATATTGCCTTGAATTTGTTGAGATTTCTGGCCGCCAGCTCGATGACACGCTTCATTTAATCGTTGACGACGACGGCCCAGGCATTCCGGAAAGCAAACGCAGCATGGTGTTTGACCGTGGGCAACGCGCCGACACCTTGCGACCCGGCCAGGGCGTGGGTTTATCCGTGGCACGTGAAATTGTCGAACAATACGACGGTGAGATTCAAACCTCGACCAGTGAACTCGGTGGCGCCCGCATGGAAGTGATTTTTGCGCGCCAGCGTCCAGACCGAGAAGAAGATTGAAAATACTCCCGTAACGGCGGGCACCATCCGTTATAATCCTCGGCAGGCTCCTTCACCTGCCGGATAATAATATGGACTATCAACTCGACCTAAACTGGCCCGATTTCATCGCGAACTACTGGCAAAAACGCCCGGTGGTTCTAAAACGTGGCTTCAAAAACTTCATCGACCCTATCTCCCCTGATGAACTCGCTGGCCTTGCCATGGAAAACGAGGTGGACAGCCGCCTGGTCAGCCATAACGACGGCAGATGGCAAGTCAGCCACGGTCCGTTCCAGAGCTACGATCATCTGGGTGAAAACAACTGGTCTTTACTGGTTCAGGCAGTTAACCACTGGCATGAACAAAGTGCCCGTCTGATGCGCCCATTCCGTGCTCTGCCAGACTGGCGAATTGACGATCTGATGATCTCTTTCTCGGTACCTGGCGGCGGCGTTGGCCCGCATTTCGACCAGTACGACGTGTTTATCATTCAGGGCGTTGGCCGCCGCCGCTGGCGTGTCGGGGAAAAAGTCGCCCTGAAACAACACTGCCCGCATCCAGATTTGCTGCAAGTAGAACCGTTCGATGCCATCATCGACGAAGAGCTGGAGCCGGGCGATATTATCTATATTCCGCCTGGTTTCCCGCACGAAGGTTACTCGCTGGAAAACTCGATGAACTATTCGGTCGGTTTCCGCGCCCCAAGTGGCCGCGAGCTGATCAGTGGTTTTGCCGATTATGTGCTGCAACGCGAACTGGGCAGCCAGCGTTATACCGACCCTGACGTGCCTACGCGCCAGCATCCTGCGGATGTTCTGCCACAGGAAATGGATAAGTTACGCGAAATGATGCTGGAACTAATCAACCAGCCAGAGCATTTTAAAACCTGGTTCGGTGAGTTTGTTTCCCAGTCACGCCACGAACTTGACGTCGCGCCACCAGAGCCGCCATATCAGCCTGACGAGATTTATGACGCCCTGAAACAAGGTGATGCCATTACTCGACTCGGTGGGTTACGCGTGCTGCGTATCGCCGATGAGATTTACGTTAACGGCGAGAAAATTGACAGCCCGCATCGCCCGGCGCTCGAAGCACTGGCGAGCCATATCACACTGAAAGCAGAAATGTTTGGTGATGCGCTCGAAGACCCGTCGTTCCTGGCGATGCTGGCCGCACTGGTTAACAGCGGTTACTGGTATTTCGAGGACTAACGCCCTCTCCCGCCTTCTCAGCGACTTAATGGCTGAGAAGGCGGGAAAACCGGGTGGTTATACCCAAGCTACTTCGAGAAGCAGGTAGGCGGCAATCGAATGAATCCCGATGAGCTTACTCAAGTAAGTGATTCGGGTGAATGAGAGCAGCCAACAACCCTGCATCTTGAAGGGCGACGGGTATTTAATGAATGCCCGGAATGGCCTCACCACCTATCATTGCTAGCCCCGTTGTCGTACGGACAAAGCGCGGCGCTTTTAAATCCTCAGCTAGCATCATCAGCAAATCACACAACAATTCGGCGATGTGTTCTTGCTGCTCAAGCGTGACCTGTTGATTCAGCAATACCATAGTTAATGCGCAGCAATATTCACAGGTCGTCTCTGAATCTGTGGAAAGTTGACTGCGATATTCATCGGCATTATTTTCATTCACCGTTAATTGCTCAATAAGATGTTTTGGCAACGGTGATTTTAAAACCACTTTCAGTACATTCAACCCCGCCAGTAAACGCCCGCACAACGCTATATATTCAGCGTGATTATGAACTTCGATTAATTCATCAGCATAACGTTGGCAAATATCCAACACCTGAAATAAATCATGGGTGGCACCCAACGGTATTTTTAATAAAGCTGCGATATCTCCCGCAATAATGGATTGAGTAGCAGTGATTTCAGCGCGAGCAAATGTGTTACTATCGGCAACAGCCATAGCGTTACTCCTTAGAAGTTTACGTTGTGGTTAGCCCTCGTTTGGTGTTACAGCACCAGGCGGGGGCGATTCATTTATACCTCTCCACTATTTGCTGATAGCACTGTATAAGTCAACAGTAAAACTTCGCTTAATTATTGGAAAACCAAAGTCTTCGGCGTGGGTCACAATAAGATGAAAGTTTGCGGGGGGAATTGCAGGGGGATATAAGTATTATATTTGAATACTCTCTTTGTATTTAGATGGGAATCTACATTAGATGTAATTGATAGGTTCAGTTTAGAGTGGGCTGGCTTTGATGGGAATGGCTATTTCGGATTGGAGTGTCTCCTCTGGCGGATAAACCGTCACCTGATCAACAGTTATAGCTGATTGGTTGATGAGAACGCAAAGCAAAGCTGGGAAAGTGGTTTTGCGTTGGTCAAAATGTGCATTTGTATATGTCAGAGTTGACTATTTGTTAAGAGTAAAGCGTGGTCATTATTCTTGAGACTGAAATGGCAGGGTAATGTATAGATTAGATGTGGCAATTCGGCCAGTATCTGTATCCTTAGTATTGCTAGCCATAATCACATATCATTCATAATGTTATTGCATCAGGTAAAAATTTGCGCTTGAATGACTCCATCCCTAAATGAATAACACTTTTGACATAAGAAAAGTTATTCAGATTAATTTATATGTAATTATATACAGGTAATAGGCAAGGAATGGTTACTCAAGAAGCCAGCTCTAAATTCTTAGGATTTCTTTATCAGATTGAACGTGCACTGTATCGTATCTTTGCAAGCGAACACGACTCTGCCATATTTGGAATTGAAACTGCAGATGATGTTGTAGAAGAAATCTCATTCCAAGACGGTAAGTTTCATGTCTCTTTCGAGCAAGACAAACATGCCTGGGATACCACCAACGGGCAGCCCTATCAGGATAGCAGCAAAAATCTGTGGCATACTTTGCATATCTGGCTTTCAACCATGAAAGACGCCCGAGATAAATACGAAGAAATTTCTTACTGTTTAGTAACTAACAAAATTGTAGGTACTGACACACTTGCAAACTCAATATCCAAAGCACAAACTAATGAACAAATAGAATCAGTGTTAGCAGAGTTAAGAGAGAAATCTGATAGTATCACAGGCGCGGTAAAGGAAATTTCCAACAAAGTACTTAGCTATTCTGAAGATGACTTAAAATTTCTCATAAAAAATATTCTATTGCTAGATAATCACGGAACAATTTCAGGACTTGAGACAAAATCTGCAACAATAAATTTGTTACACCTTCCATCAGGAATTAAAGAACATTCTGAGAAAATATATCATTCATTATTAGGACTTATTGTCGATAAGTGTAAATCGGCATGGAAACTCAGAAAACCTGTTGAATTAACAAAAGAACCATTTTTTAATTTATTGAATGCAGAGATCAGCAGAATAAATCGAAAGAATTTTATAGATCAACCTATACTCAAGACATCATATAGAACGTATTTAGATAAAGATAAATCTAGTCATATATTTATCGAACAACTTCATTATCTTGGTAAAAATATTGATGCCTGTAACAATGCGTTATTAAATTATTGGGCATTCTATGCTGAAAAAGTGAGATTACAAGATACCGGTGAAATACCGCTTTCCGCCTGGGAAGATCGTAACGATGAACTTTATCATCGTTGGTTGAATATAAAATTCAATTTACCCGAACCAGAGAATGTGCAGAAAAACAAATTAGCTCACTTCCAAAAGATATATTCAGACACGATGAGCCCCGATTACAAGGCATCTCTCAATGGCAACAATACCGAAAACTCCTACTTCACTATAGGGAATTATCATTCTTTAGCAAATCATCCTGAAAGAGAATTATTTTTGCACTGGCATGATATTTATAAATATCGCAAGGACATATAGTTATGTTTTATATAGATAAGAATATAATTAATAACAGCTCACTTTCCTGTTTTCTACTTATCTTATTCACGGAAGAATACGAAAAGATTTCTGTAGATAATCGTCATCCTGATCTAATGCAGTTTTTGATTGTCCTCCCTCTTGTTTGGCATAAGATCAGCAGAGACGTAATAAAAACAAAAAAATCATCTACATCATTAGATAGCGTAATCCTAGAGAACCAATTAATAAAGTCAAATTTTAAAGAACGAGTTATTGATTATACTGGTGCAACACTTCAAGGTTTAAATTTTGCAGTTTCGTCAGGGTTACTTATTAAAATAGAAGACAATAATAAGATTTTATTCAAAAGAAGCTCCGAGAAGTGGCCTCCAAATGTCAAAAAAAATTTACCAGCAGATATGAGCAAAGTAATAACTCGAATAGCCAACTGGTTTTACCATATGGACTCGCTTTCAATTTATAGTTTACTATTAGGGAAATCATTATGAAGTTCATGATCGACTCACTCATTCTATGGCCGACGAATCCTAAAAATGAAATTCGTGAAATTACCTTCAAGCAAGATAAAATAAGTATTATTCATGGAGTCAGCGGCACTGGTAAATCATCGATCATATCAATAATTGATTATTGTCTTGGCGCTAGTAAGTGTGCTATTCCTGTTGGAGTTATTCGTGAGTCTGTTATGTGGTTTGGTATAACAGTTGATATTATGGGGCATAAACGTCTAATCGCACGTAGAACCCCTGGAAATAAATCTGTAAGTAATGAATTTTACCTTTCATCATTTCCAAATGAACTTCCTCACGAATTGATTGCAACTGACAACAATAACAGTTTCAAAAATAAATTCAATCAACTTGTCCAATTAAGCGACCTCCCACAATCAGAATACAATGAAAGGCCTGGTTTTGATGCCAGAGCTTCTTATAGAGATATGGCCGCATTTAATTTTTTACCACAACATATCGTTGCCAATCCTTACACTCTATTTTTTAAAGCAGATTCTTATCAAAATAAAGAACGCTTGCAACGAGTAATGCCCTTTGCTTTAGGCATTATCAATCGTGAGTATATGATAAAAGAAAAGGATCGTATTGACCTTCAAAAGAGGCTTGAAGTATTAAATAAGCAGCAAGATGCTAATAAGAAAGCATTAACGGGCTGGGAATTTGAAGTTGATCGTTTGTGGCGAGAGTGTATTGAGTTAGGATTATCATCAGAAGGGGAAGAAAAGGACACTAATTACAAACTTGAAAAGCTAAAACTCATAAATAAAAGTTATTTCGAAGGTAACCTTGATAAACTGTTGAGCACTCCAAATTACGAGTATACAAATGAAAAAATAAAAACTCTCAATGCTTCCGGAGAAAGCAAACAAAGAGAGATCGATAGCCTTAGAATAAAAATAAGAAATTATGAGCAATTATTCTCTAAGGGAAAAGATTTCACTCTGGCAATACAAAAGGAAAAAGATCACATTATAGGATTTGACTGGCTTAAAGAAAGTCTAGCACCTAATGGAGAATGCATTGCCTGTGGCTCACAAAATAATGCTTTATCAGTGGTTGTAGATAATTTTGAAAAACAAGTTATAACCATTAATTCAGTATCAGACGCCCTTTTCGATAATCCCATAGCAGATAAAGAACTAGATAAAATCAAGAAAGAATTACGAGATAATCAGGATGAGTTACATAAAATAAGGAAAGAGAAATTTCATCTTGAAAAAATAGATAAAGCAACTAATGATTCACTTAAGAAAGTTTATGTAATGATTGGCCGAATTCAGGAAATATTATCATCTCTTAATAAAATTAAAAATACGGATGATATCAGTGAAAGCATAAAGGAGATAAATAAACAGCTAACTCCACTTGAAGTTTACTTCAAGAACTCTGATCGTGAACGTCATGAATACACTGCATACGAAGAAATTAATTCTCTTATTGAAAAATATGCTGACAAGTTTAATCTTGAACGAAGAGGCAAGATAAACCTTGACAAAAAGGAACTCACATTGAGCTTTAGGGAGCCAAACAGTAAAAAAAGTGAATATTTGTGGGAAGTTGGCAGTGGCGCAAACTGGATGGGGTATCATATATCAGTATTTTTAGCTTTACATGAGTTTCTTTCTAATCCAATTAGGTCTAAATTACCACCATTTAGTTTTTTGATAATTGATCAACCAAGTCAAGTTTATTTTCCAAGTGCGGCCTCTGGCGAGAATGCATTAGATCAGGTTAGTACAAAATCAAATATTAAAACAACTAGAAAAGATGATATTACTGCCACGCGGCGTATTTTTGAAATTCTATCATCAGCAATTATTGAGAATAATCTAAACTTCCAGATTATTGTTCTTGAACACGCAGATAACTCAATTTGGGGACAGGTTGATAACACTCATGAGTCTGCCTGCTGGAAAGATGATGGAGATGGGCTTATTCCTCAAAACTGGATTAGGTAATTACACTATTCAAGCTATAAAAATTAAGCTTATTTCTATTTAATCAATAAGATATAAGCTTATCATGCTATTTTAAAGTGTTATCACCAATTAATTTCCGCCCCTTATCTATTGGCCTGAAAACAATCGACTATAAGGTTTTATAAACTGATTCATTTTCAATGACTGATAAACTAGCAATGTTTTCTTCTGACGCCAAACAGGCTTTCAGGCAAACTACAAATTAATAAATAAAGGAGCATCCCCGCCCCTTTATTGTCTACATATTACTACCCTACTTCATCAACCCTGCTCAGCCGTCAACTCCGCAATCCTTACAATCACAGCCACCGCTTTTTCCATTCCTTCCAGCGTCACAAACTCATGTTTGCCGTGGTAGTTATAGCCGCCGGTGAACAGGTTCGGGCATGGCAAACCTTTAAACGACAGTTGTGCGCCATCGGTACCGCCGCGAATGGGCTTCATGATTGGCTCGATATCACAATCACGCATCGCCTGCTGCGCCACTTCCACAATGTAGGGGTGCTCAGCCACTTTTTCGCGCATGTTGTAATAGCTGTCGTCGATAACCAGCTCGATATAGCAATCCGGGTGCAAGCCTTTGCCCACCTTCTTTGCGATATCCATCATCTTGCGTTTACGCGCTTCAAACTGTTCGCGGTCAAAATCACGGATGATGTAGTGCATTTCCGCTTTATCAACCGAGCCTTTAATGCCGTGCAGATGGTAGAAACCTTCATAGCCATCGGTGCATTCAGGGCTCTCATTAGCCGGCACTTCAGCGTGAATGCGCGCAGCAAGTGACAACGCATTCACCATCACCCCTTTCGCAGAGCCCGGGTGAACATTGTTGCCAACGATTTTGATAGTGACTGACGCGGCATTGAAGTTTTCACACTCTAGTTCGCCAACACCACCGCCATCTACGGTATAGGCCCAGCGCGCATCGAATGCTTCAACGTCAAAGTGTTTAGCACCTTTGCCCACTTCTTCATCCGGAGTGAACGCCACACGAATATCACCGTGCGGGATCTTTTTCTCTTGCAGAACAGCCAGAGCCGTCATGATTTCAGCAATACCGGCTTTGTCATCGGCACCAAGCAGCGTCTTGCCATCGGTGGTAATCAGGGTTTGTCCAAGCAATTGATGCAACACAGGGAACATCACCGGGGAGAGCACTTCATCGCCAATTCCGAGCGCGATGTCACCACCACGATAGTTTTCGACAATCTGCGGATTAACGTTTTTGCCCGAAAAATCAGGCGCGGTATCCACATGAGAGATAAAACCAATAGCCGGGACTTTTTTATCGACGGTAGACGGCAGTGTTCCCATGACTGTGCCATGCTCAGCAATAGTCACATTCACTAAACCCATATCTTCCATTTGTTCTTTTAGCAACCGCAACAACTTCCACTGGCCTTCAGTGCTGGGAACTTGTTTTACGCCGGATTTGGACTGCGTATCCAAAGAGACATAATGTAAGAAACGTTCAAGTAATTTATCCATGTCGCGCTACCCTCAATTTTTGTGACTTCATTATCAGTAAGCCACAGATGCAAATATTGCGTTAGGTCACTTTTAGCCTGGTAGTGTTGAAAATAGTCACGAATGTAATGCAATGCGAGAGGATTTGGTGTTTGCTGCTTTAAACATCTTCATAATCAATCCCCAGGAAAGCATCAAGGATTGGCGATTTCAATGCTTTGCCGTAGAATGCCTGCCCTTACTTAAACGTGCAGAAACCGCAAGGTGGTTAATCACAAACCCCGCATCAGCCCGCAATTTGATGCGTCTTATATGGGACAGCGTAAAAAATTGAATAAACAGCAATGTTCGCTCTCTCCGCTGGTAGAACTGGTGGGAGTAAGAAAGAGCTTTGATGGTAAAACCGTTATTTCTGATTTATCTCTCACCATTAATGATGGTGAATTCCTGACACTCCTTGGCCCTTCCGGCTGTGGCAAAACTACTGTGCTGCGCTTAATTGCCGGGCTGGAAAGCGTTGATTCCGGGACTATCTCTCTTGAGGACCTGGACATTACACGGGTTCCGGCTGAGCATCGCCACGTCAACACCGTCTTCCAGAGCTACGCTCTTTTCCCTCACATGACCGTTTTTGAAAACGTGGCATTCGGTCTAAGAATGCAAAAAACACCCGCTGCCGAGATACCTGCGCGCGTGAATGACGCGTTGAAAATGGTGCAGCTTGAGGAATTTGCGCAGCGTCTACCGCATCAGCTTTCTGGCGGCCAGCAACAGCGCGTGGCGATTGCGCGCGCCGTAGTCAACAAACCCCGTCTGTTACTGCTTGATGAGTCACTTTCCGCGCTCGATTACAAGTTGCGCAAGCAGATGCAGAACGAATTAAAAGCGCTGCAACGTAAACTCGGTATCACCTTTGTCTTCGTCACGCATGACCAGGAAGAAGCA
>Ga0105251_10003889_pt1 | contig 10622 bp, 8 predicted proteins | sample KBSS64metaG_FD_80424 | JGI IMG/M metagenome (GOLD analysis project Ga0105251, IMG submission 80424) | Switchgrass rhizosphere microbial communities from Kellogg Biological Station, Michigan, USA - KBS S6-4 metaG | ecosystem: Host-associated > Plants > Roots > Rhizosphere > Soil | place...
GAAGGGAAAGTCCGGACCGAAAATGGTGACTGGTTTTTTACCGTCTGCAGGATGGCGATTGTTCTTGTTCATGGCTGACCTTGCTGGCGACCGGACGCGGCATGCGCATCTGAGTATAGGAAAAGATGCCAGCCATTCTAGAGAGCGTAGAACACGTTAATAAGACGCAATGTGTCGTCGTTTTGCCAATTAATTGATCAATATGACGATAGCTCTGTGCATACTGTCCACCATCGCTCCCACATTGGATAGTTTTCAAACCGGCTGCCCCCGATCGATCTTGCTGCTCAAGATGATCGACGTCGTGGTCTTCTCCACCCCATCGACACTGCCAATCTGATCCAGCAGTTGGTCCAGTTGCTCTGGCGAATCGCTGCGCAACCAGGCGACATAATCAAATTCGCCACTTACCGCACACAGTTGCTGCACCTGGCCCATCGCACTCAAGCGCCGCAACACTTCCTTGCCGGAGCGAGGTTGTACGGTAATCCCCACATACGCCTGCAACCCGCCGTCCACCACGCGCTGGCCGAGCCGTACGCCATAACCGGTAATCACCTTGGCCTTTTCCAGGCGCGCCAGGCGCGAGGTAACGGTGGTCCGGGCGATGCCCAGTTGCCGGGCGAGCATGGCCACGCTTTCACGGGCGTTGATCTGCAGGGCCGCAATCAACTGACGGTCGATCTCGTCAAGAACGGGCGGGCGGATGTCAGGCAAGGGCGGTCTCCGGCGGCATGGAATCAATGTCCAGGCATGTTACAGGCACATCCCCCGCAGCGCTCGCGCCGGATATCTGGACTAGCCTCAATACCGTTCATGACATTTGTGCCTGCGACAAATTGCCATAAGTAACTAGGTAGTACATTATTCCGCCCTTGTCACAAATGGGGAAAAATTCCGACATGAATAATTCTGGGGCTGCCGGCGGCAGCAAATGGCTGCTGACGGGGCTGGGTGTCCTGATTGCACTGATCGGGCTCGGTTTGGCCGGTGGCGGCGGGTATCTGATCACCCTCGGTGGCAGCTGGTATTTCCTGCTGATGGGCCTGGCGATGCTGGTCTCGGGCCTGTTGATTGCCCGCCGTAGACCGCTGGGGGCGTGGCTTTATGGTCTGGCGCTGATCCTCACGGCCGTTTGGGCAGTGTGGGATGCCGGTCTCGAATATTGGCCACTGGTCTCGCGTGTGCTGACCTTTGCCGTCATCGGCCTGGTCGTCGCATTGATTTATCCGGCGCTGGTGCGCGCTTGCGGCGCAACCGCAGGTCGAGGCGCCTATGGCCTGGCCGGGCTGCTGGGTGTCGGTGTCGTCGCGACGCTGGCCTATATGTTTGTACCGACCCCGGTGGTCAAGGCCACCACTGAACCGGCGGTCACGCCGGTGGTACCGGGTACCGAACAGAAAGACTGGGCGCACTGGGGCAACACCACCGCCGGCAACCGCTTCGCCGCGCTGGACCAGATCAACAAAGGCAACATCGACAAATTGCAGGTGGCCTGGACCTTCCGCACCGGCGATATCCCGCAAAGCACCGGGGCCGGTGCCGAAGACCAGAACACTCCGTTGCAGATCGGTGACACGGTCTACACCTGCACCGCGTACGGCAAGGTTTTCGCCCTGGACGCCGACACTGGTGCCCAGCGCTGGAAGTTCGACCCGCAGGGTACCGCGCCCAACTGGCAGCGCTGCCGTGGCCTGGGCTACTTCGATGCAGGCGTTGCGCCTGTGGCCGAGCAGCCAGGTGCTTGTACGAAACGTCTGTTCCTGCCGACCGGCGATGCCCGCCTGATCGCCATCAATGCCGAAACCGGCAAGCCGTGCGAAGAGTTCGGCAACCAGGGCACCGTCGACCTGACCACCGACATGGGTGAAGTCAAACCCGGTTACTACCAGCAGACCTCGACCCCGTTGGTCGCAGGGGACGTGGTGATCGTCGGTGGCCGTGTCGCCGATAACTACTCCACTGGCGAGCCGCCAGGTGTGGTTCGCGCCTACGACGTTCGCAGCGGCGAGTTGGTGTGGGCGTGGGATCCGGGAAACCCGAACACCACCAAACGCCCACCGGCCGGCGAGACCTACACCCGGGGTACGCCGAACGTCTGGTCGGCGATGTCCTACGACGCCAAGCTCGGTCTGGTCTACCTGCCAACCGGCAACGCGACACCGGACTTCTTCGGCGGTCAGCGGACCGACATGGACAACAAATGGAACTCGTCCATCGTTGCCCTCGATGTGAAAACCGGTCAGGTGCGCTGGCACTTCCAGACCACTCACAATGATCTGTGGGACTTCGACCTGCCTGCTCAGCCGCTGCTGTATGACGTGCCGGACGACAAGGGCGGCACCCAGCCTGCGTTGGCGCAGGTCACCAAGCAGGGCGAGATTTTCCTGCTCAACCGCGAAACCGGCGTGCCGATAGCGCGGGTCGAAGAGCGCCCGGTGCCGCAGGGCCATGTGCCTGGCGAACGCTACTCGCCAACCCAACCGTTTTCCGTGGACATGCCGTCAATCGGCAACAAGACCCTGACTGAATCCGACATGTGGGGCGCCACGCCGTTTGACCAATTGATGTGCCGCATCCAGTTCAAGGGCATGCGTCATGAAGGCGTCTACACCCCGCCAGGCATGGATCGCGCCCTGCAATTCCCGGGCTCGCTGGGCGGGATGAACTGGGGTAGCGTCTCGGTCGACCCGAACACGAACTACATGTTCGTCAACGACATGCGCCTGGGCCTGGCCAACTACATGATCCCGCGCGACAAGATCAAAGCCGGGGCCAGTGGCATCGAAATGGGCGTGGTACCCCAGGAAGGCACGCCGTTCGGCGCCATGCGTGAGCGTTTCCTTTCGGCGGTCGGTATTCCGTGCCAGAAACCACCGTTCGGCACCATGTCTGCCATCGACCTCAAGACCCACAAACTGATGTGGCAGGTACCGGTCGGCACCGTACAGGACACCGGCCCACTGGGCATCCGCATGCACCTGCCGATCCCGATCGGCATGCCAACCCTCGGCGCCTCGCTCGCCACCCAGTCGGGCCTGCTGTTCTTCGCCGGCACCCAGGACTTCTACCTGCGCGCCTTCGATACCGGCAACGGCAAGGAAATCTGGAAGGCGCGGTTGCCGGTGGGCAGCCAGTCCGGCCCGATGACCTATGTCTCGCCGAAAACGGGCAAGCAGTACATCCTGCTCACCGTTGGCGGTGCACGTCAGTCGCCGGACCGTGGTGATTATGTGGTTGCCTATGCATTGCCATAGATAACGCGGCCATTCTCACGAACCGTAGGGGTGAGGCTTGCCCGCGAAGAACGATAACTCGGTAATTCAGGCAAGCTGACTGAACCCGCCGACGAAAAAGCCGCGCAATGTCGCGGCTTTTTCGTGGGCGCTAATTGGGAGGGAAAAAAGCAACACCATTTCAGGACGTGTCTGACATACACGGCGGGGCACACTTGCCGATCATTGATTTTTCCGTGGCCCTGGGTCGCGCAGAGGTCTGTGAAGGTGCCAAGGGGCGGCTGGAGAACATCTGGCGAACGGTGGTTCGATTCGGGTTTTGATGATTGACCCTGGACCCCCATTGGGTCTGTGATGTATGACAAATCGTAAAGGAACGCTCAATTGAGGCCGTGGCGCGAGGGGACAGGTCATGACGAAGAAGTTGCCGCCCGCTGTAAGGGATCACGCCTGGCAGATCGCCCATCACGAAATGGGCCACTACGTCGTGGCCCGTGCCTTGGGTTTTGCCACGGGCAGCGTGAACCTGACGGTGACCATGGACTTGCGGCACCAAGGCGGGGCGTCCATCAGCCTGGTGCGGGCGATTTCGTCGATGGACGCCATGAGCCAACATCTGGAGGCCCGGATGATGGTCCTCCTGGCTGGCGCGATGGCGCAGACCCTGCCTTTAAAAAAATCAGCCGGGCAGCGCGTCGACAAGTTGAAAGCGACAGCCATCCTTAAAGGTGAGCAGGGCGCACACCAGGATTACGCAAAGATCCGGGAGTTGCAGCACCTGCTGCGCAATATCCTCTACCCTGAGACCGATCCGGTCTCATCTGAGCGCATTACGGCCGAGCTTAAAATGCTGACGGATCGCGCGTGGCAGCGGACTCAAGACATCGTGGAAGAGCTGTCGGGGATCATTGCCGAATTGGCAGCGGTCTTGGTTGACGGCATGGTTATCGTGGAGCAGTGGGGGCGGGCGGCGGATACGTATGAGGTTGTGTACACCGGGCCAATGTTGGAGCGGCTGCGGGCAGTGCAAGCCATTCCGTCAATGACAATTGCAGGCCCCGAAAGGTCGGGGCGTGTAGTTCGCAGGTGAGCCGCCGCTAGTCCTTGCAGTTCGTCGCCGCTCAAATGGGCGCTTCAGACACGCAAAAGCCGCGCATTGCGCGGCTTTCTTGTTTGGTGGGCCCACACGGACTTGAACCGTGGACCAAAGGATTATGAGTCATAAAAAATGTTGTCCGGCTATGTCCACTAGTGTTTTTAAGTCCAGAAAATTCCTTTGCAGATCAGTGACCCGCGCCCATCCTTTGTTTGTACCTGTTCACTTGTGTGCGCCAGTGACCGGGGCCTATATAGATTTTTACAGACACGGGAGAAGAGGCCATGAGCATCCAGACCCCAACGGCGAGCAAGAAAGCTAAAAGCATTTTCACCCCCGAAACCATCAAGGCGGCGAGTAAGAAGGCAGAGCTACTCGGCACTGAAGTCTGGATAACTGAAGGTGGCAACCGGGGCGAGGGCAGGTTGCGTGCGCGCGTTCCACCGTCTGGCGTCGTCGCCTACTTTTTCCGGTACAGCTTGAACGGCAGGCAACACCAACTGCGCTTGGATATCGACGGCAGGACCGACTTGACTCTCGCCGAGGCTCGCGACCGGGCGAGGGATTACACGTCTCTATATCGCAAAGGTAACCACGACCTGCATCAGCACGCCGCGCTGGAGTTACAGGCGGCACAAGCGAGGCTGGCTGTGCAGGCGGCTCAACTGGATGTGCTTAAGCTGGAGGCGGAAGCCAAGGCCCGGCAAGGCACCTTCGGCCAGTTGCTGAAGGGCTACACCGACGACATGGAAAGGCGCGGCAAAACCAGTACCGACGAGGTACGCGGCTCGCTGAAACTGAACGTTCTGACTCCTTTTCCTGAACTCGCGGCCCGCCCGGCGAAGGACATCACCCCCTATGATGTGTCCGCTATTCTCCGGCACTGCCTGACCCGCCCTGTCGCCGGCAAAGGAAGGGGATCACGCCTTACCCCGGCCAACGCCACCAACGGCAAGAAGCGCCAAGCCGACAAGCTGCGCGCCTACCTTCAAGCCGCGTATGCCTTCGGTTTGGGCTTCGACTTGAACCCGCTGCGTTCTGCCGACGCGGTGCTGTTCGGCCTGACCACGAATCCGGTCCGTGATGTGCCGACCATCGAGGGCGCGAACCAAGCGAACACCTGGGCATTGACCAAAGATGAGCTGAAGGCGGTGCTGCTGGCCGTGGAGGATCTGCCGGAACGCCGTCGCGCGATTGCCAAGGCGATGCTGTTCCTTGGTGGTCAGCGCGTGGAGATGCTCTGCCGTGTGACATGGTCAGACCTGTACGACGATGGCGAGCATGGGGCTGTGATGCAGCTCTTGGACCTAAAGGGTGGTAAAGGCACCCCGCCGCGTATCCATCTGCTGCCGATGACCGAGCGCCTGAGCGGGATCATGGCGCCGCTGCTGGCGCTGCAAGGAAGCGACGCCCCCGGTCCATTCACCCTGCGGGGCAAGGTGACGATCACACCCGGTACGGCGCTGGGGATTTTTCGGGAGATGGGCAACGCGTTGTCGGCAGCAGGGCAGAACCGGCGCTTCACTTGGCGCAACCTGCGCGCCACCATCGAAACCCATCTGGCGAGCCTGGGTGTGGATCAGGAGCGTCGCGCGTGGCTACTGAGCCATGGCCGGTCGGGTGTACAAGCCAAACATTACGACCGCTATTCCTACTTGCCTGAGAAACGCGCAGATCTGAATAAGTGGGCGCGTTATCTGGATCAGCTGGCTAGCGGTGAAGCGGCGAAAGTAGTGCATCTGCACGCAGGGGCGTGAGCCATGAACGTGTCAGATCGACTGAAGGTATTGACCCGGCAAGTTAAGGCGATGGAGCACCTTAACGAACAGGGGGAGCTGTCCACTGTGCAGCAATTCATCCTGGCCAAGATCGGCGACTACCTGAATCGCATTGACCTGTTGGGCCCTAAATTACTTCAGCGGGGCAGGCCGGGTAAGCCCGAGGATGAATTACGTCAGCTGCTCGCGGTGGTAGAAGATCTTAAGCGTGATAAAGGGATCAAGACGGACAAAGCCGCTCTCGAATGTATCTGCAAGCACGGCGGACGTCCGGCGACGCCGATCAAGACGTTGCGGAACCAACTCAGTCGGGCGAAACAACTAACCGTTAGTCATCCCGAAAATTCCAGGTGATTTTTCCGGGACGGGATTAGGTTCATTTTTCTCCCCATGGTCACAACGACATGAGGAGACCACCATGGAAGCCCTGAAGAAATTGTACAGTCCGAATAGCTTCGCACAGGCAGCCGACCTTTCCCGTTCGAAGGTCTATGACCTTATGAAACGGGGCTTGATTCGTTATGTGATGGTCGATTCCGACCGCCGTATACCAGCGAGTGAGCTGGAACGCATCGCCGACGAAGGCGTGCCGGCCAGCAAGTCCGAACTGATTTAAGGGGGCGATATCATGGATATCGAAGAAAGCCCCCAGGTCGATGAGCTGGCTGATCTACCTATCTGGATGCCGCACGGCAAGCGCAAGTCACCGCAGTATATAAACGCCACCGGTGTATTCACCGGAGTTGACTGGGAGAAGTCCGAACACTGGATGACGTATGACCACGCGCAGGCAATGGTAGAAGCGAATCCTGGGCTGTTAACCGGTGTCGGTATCGTCATCGACAAGAAGACCGTTATCAACGGCAAGCGGCTGGTCGCCATCGACGTAGACCTGATCGACGGCTACCGCAAAGCCGACCCGGATAAAGGCATCACCGCTGTTACCTTTGACCCGGAGGCAGATGCCGACAAGGTGCGGTACATCGTCCCGCTGATCGGCCAGATCGCTACCTATTGGGAAGCGTCGCCGTCCTGCACCGGGGTGCATGCCATCGCCTGGGGGCGGGAAAGCTGGGCGTCCATGTTTGCCAATACGGGCAAGTTCTATCCTGGCGGCTGCGACCATGCCGAGTTCTATACCGGGGATGAGCCCACGTACATCACCGTGACCGGTGTCGGCCTGGGGCCATGCAACATTGGAGTGCTAAGCGACGCCGTACAGGCGTATCTGGCGCCTTTGCTCAAGCCAGCTGGTGTTAAGGCTACGGCGCCCATGCTGGATTTATCCAATGACGGTACTGCATTCTCTCTACTGCACCTGTCCTGCTTCAATGCCAAGCAACGTGACATGCTCAACGGACTGGTCCCCCAAGGCAAGCGCAGTGATGTTGTACACAGTGTGCTCATCACCCTGGTAGACGACCCGGCCAACTACCCCCTAATAGATATCAAGGCATCGGCCCTGGCCAATGAACATATGTTGGCCTACTTCAGCAAGCACGCCGACGCGGCCAAATTCGCGGATGAAGAAATCAATCGAGCCTACGCCAAATCTCAGCGTGGCAGGCGCGAAGCACTGACCGGCTTCAGCGAGAAGTGGAAGCCTACCGCGCCGAAGAAAGGCATGACCTTTCCGGCACCGTTCCGTGGTCCTATGGCAGACGCGGTTGCCGCTGGCCTGGACGCGGCGCACAAGCCCCAGCCAGAACTGACCACCATGGCAACATTGTCGGCGATGGCGGCAACCTGTGGCAGTTTTTACCGGCAACGCGACGGTAGCCGTCTGAATCTCTACTTCCTCGGGATCGCTAAGACCGGCACTGGAAAGGATCTACCTTTGAGGCTTGCCAAACAGCTAGCCCGCCTCGGTAATGCCAAGCTGATCGGCACGCCCGGGTCTGGTCAGGGGTTGGAAGACTCCTTGGCCAGCAGTATCGCGACCTACTGCGCAGTCGATGAAATCGCCCACTTCTTTTCCGCGATGAACGATCCCAGAGCTTCAAGCTACGAACGGGCGAACGCCCGCAAACTGCTGGAGCTGTTCAGCGCATCCAGCGATGAATACGAAACCCGTGCCCTGGCTGGTAAGGAAGCACGCATTATCCAACACCCAGCCTTCAATCTAATTGGCTTCACCACGCCGGAAAAGCTGGGGAGTGCCTTTCATCCAGATGATTTTGCTGATGGATTGGCCGGACGAATCCTGTTCGTGTTCACCGACAGCAACCCCACTGCGCGGCGGGTATGCAAGCCTGTCGAACTGCCCGCCTCGTTTAAGCAAGTCGCCATGCAGGTCAAGAACGGTCTGACTTTCCTGCTCATCACAGGTGAGACCGTTATTGGCATCACCGACGGTGCTGAACAGATGCTCGACCAGTTGCTGGCGGAATTCGATCAACGCGGTAGGGCTGGTGATTCGCCTTATGAGCGCGCGTTGTATGTTCGCAGTCTGGAAAAGGTCGAGCGTATTGCCGGTGTCCTGGCCGTATGGGACAACCCGGCCAAGCCGGTGATTACCACGACGCATGTGGAATGGGCGGCGCATTTCGTGCGCGCTTCCAACGCAGCCGTGTTGAGTTTCGTCGATGAGCACATGCATGGGGGGATCGAGCAAGAAAACGCCGCCAGTTTGATGAGGATGATCCGCGACGGTACAACCAGGTCGAATCGAAAAGGGGAAATTGCTGCGAGCAAAGCCGGGTGGATACCGCGTTCGGCGTTGCTGCGCAGATCGAAAATGGATGTGCAGAGCTTCGACCGCGCAATCAGGAACCTGTCTGAACGGGGCGAAATCGTAGTAGGACCATTCGAACAGACAAACCTGCAAGTCATAGGATTGAGCAGGGATGAATAGGAGGCTTTCACCGGTGGGTGGGTTAGGTATGTTCCCCATGTTCCGCAATGTTCCGGGAACACGCAAACCTGCGAGATAGAGGGGTCACAGGTGTATTTTTTTATATGTTCCCCCTATATACCTCTCACCATAGATTTACCCCCGGTGAAAATAACCATCGGCGTATTTTTATCTATTTTTTTATTTATTTTTTGTCTGTGTGTGTAGTGTGCGGAACATAGGAAGAAACCCCTTTGCAGCCGCTCTAGCATGCTGGTTTGCGTGTTCCGGGGAACATGCGATGTTCCGGTGGGAACGCCCACTTTTGGAGGTGAAAAATGCGGCCCAAAATGATGGTGCATCCATCGCAGGCGAGAACCATTGACAACCCGGTGGAGATCGAGAGGCTGCTTGCGATGGGTTGGCTACTGGCTAAGCCGAAACCCAGGACCAAGACGGCGAAGACCATGCGTACGCTACGCGCTCGTCGCAGGGCAGAGGGCTGGCAATCATTGCTGTTGTTTCTACCACCCGATGATGCCGCCATGGTGAAGGCTGCACGCCGCCATGGCGAAGACTATGCCGGCTTGTTGATACGCCTTGTCAGACAACAAAGTTTGGTTGAGTCAAATATGGGACAACCGGGACACAATTAGAAAATTCCCCGATTTCCCGTATGAAAGGCCGACCGTCCTGGGTGCGGCAGCGCAGCAGGATCAAAGCTACGGCGCTGGTGCAGGAAAAGCGTTTCCGACCCCTGTAAAGACCAGCAACGGACCTTTGACCCATAACTGGCATGAAAGCTAAAACATGGGATTGCTAATCCCTAGGTATGCGGCGCAAGAATGCGGCTTTTCAGAGGGTTTTGTTGTGGATTGAGATTTCTGTGCCTGTACCGTACCTGTTGAGTGCTACAGCGATTCAGAAATGAAAGACAAGCCGATGCTCGATTTTTACAAAATACAGGCTTGCTTCGACTCTGCGGCATACACCAAAGGTGCATTTGGTGCGCAGAACACGATGAACAGTCTGGCTCATACAGCGAGTTCATCAGCCGGCTGCGGCGCTGCCATCTGGCGCAACTGCGGTTGAAACCCGCCAGGCACAGCAGGGCCTCCGCTGCGCGTGGGGCGACCGGCAGAGTACGACCCAGGCTGTGTGAAAACACCTGCAATTGTCTAATCTTCTGATCGTCGAGATCGTAGCGGGGGCGATCATGAAGCGATTTATTGAAGGAGAGGCTCGGACGCAAGTCACCTTGCTGCCGGAGTGCCTGGACGATTACGTAGCCGAAGAAAATCCAGTGCGCGTGGTCGATGTTTTCGTCGATGAACTCGACCTGGGTGCCCTTGGTTTTGAGGGCGTCGATCCTGCCGCTACGGGTCGTCCGGCCTACCACCCCGCGGTGTTGCTGAAGATCTATATCTACGGCTACCTCAATCGGATTCAGTCCAGCCGCCGGCTTGAGCGTGAGGCCGAGCGCAACGTAGAGTTGATGTGGCTAACGGGGCGTTTGGCTCCGGACTTCAAAACTATTGCTGACTTTCGCAAGAACAACGGCAAAGCCATTCGCAGCGTATGCCGCCAGTTCGTAGTGCTTTGCCGCAACCTCAATCTCTTCTCTCAGTCGATCATCGCCATCGACGGCAGCAAATTCAAAGCCGTCAACAATCGCGATC
>Ga0105251_10003891_pt1 | contig 10618 bp, 8 predicted proteins | sample KBSS64metaG_FD_80424 | JGI IMG/M metagenome (GOLD analysis project Ga0105251, IMG submission 80424) | Switchgrass rhizosphere microbial communities from Kellogg Biological Station, Michigan, USA - KBS S6-4 metaG | ecosystem: Host-associated > Plants > Roots > Rhizosphere > Soil | place...
GCGCCGTTGAACAGCAGGCCCAGGCCGAACTTGCGCGGAATCGACGGGTTGGCGCTGCCCATCTTGACCCACACCCAGGCCACGATCGGCGCCAGGGTGATGATGGCCACCGAGTTCACCGACTGGAACCACGCGGTCGGGAAGGTCCAGCCACCCAGGTTGCGGTTGACGATGTTGTCGGCCAGGAAGGTGAAGGAGCTGCCGGCCTGTTCGAAGAACATCCAGAACATCACGTTGAAGGTGAAGATGATCAGCATCGCGATCACGCGGTCGCGCTGGACCTTGCCCTCGCGGATGCCTTCCATCAGCAGCAGGACCGCGAGCGCCACGAACATGATGCCCAGGATCCAGGCCAGCGCGGTAGAACCGGTCGACAGCAGGAAATAGGCCACCGGAATGGCGAGCAGCGCGCCGATGAACACGGTCACCACGCGGCCGATGCCTTCCGCACCGGCCGGCGGCGCGCCAATGCCCTTCAGGCCGGCGCGGCCGATGTAGAACCACACCAGGCTCAGCAGCATGCCGATACCCGAGGCGATGAACACCACCTTGTACGACGGCATGGCGTCGGTACCGAACACCTTGCGGGCGAGGTAGTCGGTCAGCACCGGGGCGATCATCGCGCCGATGTTGATGCCCATGTAGAAGATGGTGAAGCCCGAGTCGCGGCGCTCATCCTTCAGGCCGTACAGCTTGCCGACCATGGTGGAGATGTTGGGCTTGAACAGGCCGTTGCCGATGATGATCGTCGCCAGACCCAGTTCGAACACTTCCTTGTTCGGCACCGAGATCATGAACAGACCGGCTGCCATGATCAGCGCGCCGGTCAGGATCGAGCGCTGGTAGCCCAGCACCCGGTCGGCCACGTAGCCGCCGAAGATCGCCGCCGCGTAGACCAGCGCCAGGTAGGCACCGTAGGTGACGCCGGCAGCACCCTGCCCCGCCGCGTCACCGTTGTGGAACTGCGCCACGATGTACAGCACCAGCGCCCAGCGGATCCCGTAGAACGCGAAGCGCTCCCAGAACTCGGTCATGAAGAGCATCCACAGCGGGCGCGGGTGGCCCAGCGTGGTCTTGAACGCCGGCAGCGCCGGGTCGGGAACGGATTTCGCGGCGGCGTCTACGCTCATGCGGGATTCCTGGGTTCGGTGGAAGACATGCACGTCCGATGTGCGAAACAGCGCGGGAGAATCCCAGAACAACGGCGTTCACGTCAAATACACACCGTTGGCCGCAACTGAACAGCTTCTCGCTGAAGTTGGGTGCCGGTCACAGTGCTGCAGCGCGGCAGCGTAGCAACGGCGGGGCCTGCGCCCGGCCCCGGCGTCATCGGACTGACTTGATGAATAGGCGACTGGATCGTCCGGTCGGTTCAGGCGTCCGGCGGCAGCGGGTCGTCGTTGCGGATCGTGGTGCGCACCTGGAACAGCTCCGGGAAGAAGGTCAGCTCCAGCGCCTGGCGCAGGAAGCCGACACCGCTGGAGCCCCCGGTACCCCGCTTGAAGCCGATCACCCGCATCACCGTCCGCATGTGGCGGAAGCGCCACAGCTGGAAGGCGGTTTCCAGGTCCACCAGGTCTTCGCAGAGCGCATATTCGCGCCAGTAGCGGTCGGTGTTCTGGTAGATCCGCTCGAACACCGGCAGCAGGGTTTCGTCCGACACGTGCGGCAACTGCCAGTCCCGCGCCTGGTACGCCGCCGGGATGTCGTGGCCGAACCGCGCCAGGTAGCGCAGGAATTCCTCATACAGGCTGGGCGCGTCCAGCACCTGCTGAAGCTCCGCCTGCCCGGCCGGGTCGTGCGAGAACACCTGCAGCATCTGCGCGTTCTTGTTGCCCAGCAGGAATTCGATGTAGCGGTACTGCAGCGACTGGAAGCCCGACGACGGCCCCAGCACATCGCGGAACCCCATGTATTCGGACGGGGTCAGGGTTTCCAGCACCGACCACTGCTCGGTGAGCTGGCGCAGCACCTGCTTGCTGCGCGCCAGCACCTTCTGGCATTGCCAGACCTGGTCGCGCTGCAGGAACCCGATGGCCGCGCGCAGCTCGTGGGCCAGCAGCTTCAGCCACAGCTCCGAGGTCTGGTGCTGGATGATGAAGAGCAGTTCGTCGTGGTGCGGCGGGTTGGACAGCGGCTGCTGCGCCGAGAGCAGCTGGTCGAGCCGCAGGTAACCGCCATAGGTGAGGCGGCCTTCCAGGTCGGTGTGGATGCCGGCTTCCAGATCGCGTTGGTTCTTGTCGACAGACATGGCGGGGACCGCTTGAGGGGCTGAAAGCGTAACGCAGTGGCCGGCGCCCCGGGCGGGCGGCACCCTACGCCGGCGTCTGGAGCCGGCGGGCGAGCCGCGTTCAGCGCGGGAGGCGCGCCGGGCGGGCCCCGGCCGGGGGTGCGGCTGGAACACGCTCATGCGCCGTTGAGCCAACTGAATACGTTGATGTTATTGGCGTTGCCACCGGTTCCCGGGGTATACGGAGGGACGCCAAGGGGTCATTCTTGTTGCGCCGCAGGACGGCTTTTTCATACGTCTTCCTTAACATGGCAATTCATATCATTTGTAACTTCCTGTTGAAGGTGCAGTACGCAATGACGGTTGCCGCTGAGTTCAAGATTGAATACCTGCAGTATCTGGACACGGACGGCAAGCTCGTCCGCGAAGATCTGCCCGACGCCCTGCGCGACCCGCGCGCCCTGCTGCCGATGTTCAAGCAGATGCTGTTCGTGCGCGTGTTCGACGGCAAGTCGATCGCGCTGCAGCGCACCGGCAAGCTGGGCACCTATGCCGCCTGCCTGGGCCATGAAGCCGCTCACGTGGGCATTGGTGCCGCCATGCAGAAGGACGACGTGTTCGCGCCGTCCTACCGCGAGTATGGCGCCATGTTCATGCGTGGCGTGCGCCCGCGCGACGTCCTGATGTACTGGGGCGGCGACGAGCGTGGCAACGACTACGGCGGCAATGCGGCGAAGGACTTCCCGTTCTGCGTGCCGATTTCCACCCAGTGCCTGCACGCCGCCGGCGCCGCGCTGAAGTTCAAGCTCAACCAGGAAAAGCAGATTGCCGTGGCCGTCTGCGGCGACGGTGGCAGCTCCAAGACCGACTTCTACGCCGCCCTGAACTCGGCCGGTGCCTACAAGCTGCCGCTGATCCTGTGCATCGTCAACAACGGCTGGGCGATCTCGGTGCCGCGCTCGGCCCAGACCGGTGCCGAGACGCTGGCACAGAAGGGCCTGGCCGGTGGCCTGCACTGCCTGCAGGTGGACGGCAACGACCTGATCGCGGTGATGGCCGCCATGTTGCAGGCGCGCGACCGCGCACTGGCCGGCGACGGCGGTACCGTGCTCGAGCTGATGACCTACCGCCTGTCCGACCACACCACCGCCGATGACGCGCGCCGCTACCGCGACGACGCCGAGGTCAAGGATGCCTGGCAGCGCGAACCCATGCTGCGCCTGCGCAAGTACCTGATCGGTGCCGGCGTTTGGAGCGAAGAGGAAGAACAGGCGTGGACCGTCGAGTGCGGCAAGCGCGTGGATGAAGAAGTGAACCTGTACCTCAACACCCCGGTACAGCCGGTCGAGGCGATGTTCGACTTCCTGTATGCCGATCCGCCGCAGGACCTGCTGGCCCAGCGCGCACAGGCGATTGCACTGGAGCAGCGCCATGGATGAGATCAAGAACGGCGCCTCCAGCGCGCAGACCAACGCCGCCGACAGCGCCGCCGTCGCGCGCGGAGAAGACAGCATGACCAGCACCCCCATCACCCTCATCGAAGCCATTACCCAGGCGCTTGCGTGGGAGCTGGAGCACGACAAGTCGGTGCTGGTGCTCGGCGAAGACGTGGGCGTCAACGGCGGCGTGTTCCGCGCCACCGCCGGCCTGCAGCAGCGCTTCGGCGCCGACCGCATCCTGGACACCCCGCTGGATGAAACCACCATCGCCGGCCTGACCATCGGCCTGGCCGCACAGGGCATGAAGCCGGTGGCCGAAGCCCAGTTCGACGGTTTCATGTACCCGATGGTGGACCACATCGTCTGCCACGCCGCGCGCCTGCGGTACCGCACCCGTGGCCGCCTGCACTGCCCGATGGTGCTGCGCGTGCCGTGGGGTGGCGGCATCCGCGCGCCGGAGCACCACAGCGAAGCCAACGAAGCCATCTTCACCAACGTGCCGGGCCTGCGCGTGGTGCTGCCGTCCTCGCCGCAGCGCGCTTACGGCCTGCTGCTGGCCGCGATCCGCGAACCGGATCCGGTGATCTACATGGAGCCCAAGCGCATCTACCGCCAGTACAAGGAAGTGGTGGTCAATGATGGCGAGGCGCTGCCGCTGGACGTGTGCTTCGTACTGCGCGACGGCACCGACGTGACCCTGGTGACCTGGGGCGCGCAGGTGAAGGAAGCGCTGGAAGCGGCCGACAAGCTGGCCGGCGAAGGCATCAGCGCCGAAGTGATCGACGTGGCCACGCTGCGTCCGCTCGACTTCGCCACCATCGCCGAATCCGTGGCCAAGACCGGCCGCTGCGTGATCGTGCAGGAGGCCCCGAAAACGGCGGGCTTCGGCGCCGAGATCGCCGCGCGGCTGGCCGAGGAATCGCTGTACGACCTGCTGGCGCCGGTCGAACGCGTGACCGGCTACGACACCCACATTCCGCTGTTCCGCCTGGAGATGAAGTACCTGCCGAGCGTGGACCGGATCGTCAGCGCGGCCAAACGCGCGGTGGCGGCGGGCTGACATGCGGGCCCGCCTGCTAGGCCCGTACCGCAGCCAGTACCCCAACCCGCTCCGGTTCCGCACCGGCCAGATCGTCGAACTGGGTGTTCGTGACGAGGAATGGCCGGCGTTTGCCTGGGTACGCACCGATGACGGGCGTGCCGGCTGGGCACCGGTGGCGTGGTTGCAGTTGCTGGACGATGGTCGCGCAGAGGCCCTGCGCGACTATGACGCCCGCGAACTGGACGTGGACAGCGGCGAAATGGTCAAACTTCATCACGAACACGGCGGCTGGTGGTGGTCCGAACGCGCGAACGGCGCGACGGGCTGGCTGCCGGCCCGCGATCTCGAACTGCTGGAAGAGAACTGCACATGAGTGAGAACAAGAATTTCCACCTGCCCGACCTCGGCGAAGGCCTGCCCGACGCCACCATCGTCGAGTGGTTCGTCAAGGAAGGCGACGTGATCCGGCTCGACGAGCCGCTGGTCTCGATGGAGACCGCCAAGGCCGTGGTCGAAGTGCCCTCGCCGTTCTCCGGCAAGGTGCTGAAGCTGGCCGGCGGCGCGGGCGACATCATTCCCACCGGCAGCGTGCTGGCCCAGTTCGAACTGGACCCGAACCTGCCGCAGCGTGCCGATGGCCAGGACACCGGCCACAGCCACGGCCACGCGGCCCCGGCCCCCACCGCCAGCACCGGCCAGCCGGCCCCGGCCCAGCCGGACAAGGTGGTGGCTTCCGATGAGGGCGGCGAGATCGCCAAGCCCGGCGCCGAGCGCGATGACGCCGGCACCGTGGTCGGCGCGATGCAGAGCTCCAACGCCGTGCACGCCGAACAGGCCGTTGCGGTGGGCGGGGTCAAGGCGGTGCCGGCCGTGCGCGCCACCGCGCGCAAGCTCGGCGTGGACCTGGCCCGTGTTCGCGCCACCGGCGCCGACGGCGCGGTGACCATGGCCGACGTCAAGCAGGCTGCGGCCGATGGCAGCGCGAAGATCGGCGCGGCACCGGCACCGGTGGCTTCAGCACCGGTCGCCGCGCCCGCTGCGGTCGCGCGACAGGCCGAAGCCCGCGCCCCGTTGTCTGCCGCCGGCAAGCCGATGCGCACCCAGCCGCCGGGCGTGGTGGTGAAGGGGCAGCCGGAACAGCTCAAGGGCGTGCGTCGCAACATGGCCCGGGTGATGGCCGACGCGCACAGCAAGGTCGTGCCGACCACGCTGAATGACGACGCCGACATCCATGCCTGGCTGCCGGGCAACGACGTCACCGCACGTCTGGTGCGCGCTATCGTGGTGGGCTGCCAGAAGGTACCGGCGCTCAATGCCTGGTTCGATGGCGAAGCGCTGACCCGCACCCTGCACGCGCATGTGGATGTTGGCATCGCGGTGGACACCGACGACGGCCTGTTCGTGCCGGCCCTGCGCAATGCCGATGTGCTCGACGCACGTGGTATCCGCGAGGGCGTGAACCGCCTGCGCGAGCAGGTCGAAGCCCGTTCGATCGCGGCAACGGAACTGAGTGGCTACACCATCTCGCTGTCCAACTTCGGCATGTTCGCCGGCCGCTACGCGACCCCGGTCGTGGTGCCGCCGTGCGTGGCCATCGTCGGTGCCGGCCGTGCCCGCCACCAGATGACCCCGGTGATGGGCGGCGTGGAAGCGCACAAGGTGATTCCGCTGTCGGTCACCTTCGACCATCGCGCCGCCACCGGCGGCGAAGCCGCCCGCTTCCTGCGCGCGATGCTGGACGATCTCGCGCTGGCCGTGTAGCTGTCGACCGTTGGTCGACACGCCGATTTGCAACGACAACGGCCACCTCACGGTGGCCGTTGTTCGTTGTGCATCCGGCTGAAATGCTACGGATTGGTGCAGCACACCCCGCAACCGCAGCAGGTCGTCGGCTTGCTGCTGCAGCAGGTCAGTGTCTGGTCCGCATCACCGCTGTCGCCGCTGCAGATCCGGCCGCAACACGTATGGTTGGCGGCTCCCGGCATGGCAGCCAGGCTGGCATCGTTTTCAGCCGCGCAGGATTGCAAAGGCACGAGGTCATCGGTCGAAGTCAACTGCACGGCATGTGAGATCAGTTCTACCGAGGCACCCGTTCCCTGTTGCGGATCGGAACCGGTCTGGGCGGAAGCGGCGTCGCCGTTGGGGCTCAGCAGGATCACCCGATCCAACAAGCGTGACCCCGAACCCACAGCCCCCCGCCATAGAACAACCTGCATTGCCGCCGGATCGGAGATCTCGGGATCTGAACGATCCAGAATGTCCAGTTCAAGCGTGTATGCCTCTTTCCTGGACCCAATCGAGACCTGGACCGGGCCCTCGGCGGTCATCTGGACCGACGGTGCCATCACCTCCCGGCCCTCATCCATGACACGCAATGAGATGTGATGGATGCCTGGGCCGGACCTTGGCTCCGCCTGGGCCGGGCTGACCGCGCCTGCCGCGAGCAGGCAGAATGCAGCCGCCATCCTTCGCACGTACGTTCCGGGCATGTGTGACTCCTTGCTGGTTCATGACAAGCAAGAAGGCTAGAGACCTGCAACCGTGCGCGTCTCTGGGAATCCTCCGAATCTGTGCGCGGGGCATCCCCGTGTACCAGGGTAGTCGAGTCAGAATCACACCAGCTGGTCGGCTTCCACGATCTGCACGCCCGGTTTTGGGTTCATCGCCGCCTCCACCATGGCCGCGGCGATGTGCTCTGCGGGGTTGATCCGCCAGCCACGCGGCAGCACCGGCCCCAACGCGCCCAGCACCACGCTGGCCAGGTGCTCGCCGGTACGTCGTTCGCTGCGCTCACCGCCGATCAGGCCGGGTCGCACCAGGGTGAGGGACGGGTAGTCCAGCGCGCGCAGGTCCTGTTCCAGCCGCCCCTTCACCTGGCTGTAGAAGATGCGCGAGCGGGCATCGGCCCCCTTGGCCGAGTTCAGCACGAACGCATGTGCGCCCTGCGCCCTCGCCTGCCGGGCCACCTGCAACGGGTAGTCATGGTCGATCCGGGCGAAACGCTCGCGGCTGCCCGCCTGCCGGATCGTGCTGCCCAGCGCGCAGATCACCGCGTCCACCGTCCACCAGTCCGCGTCCAGCGGCAGCTGCTCGAAGTCCACCACCGGGTTGAGCAGTGCCGGATCGGCCAGCGCCAGCGGCCGCCGGGTCGGCGCCACCACCGCGTCGCAGCGTGCGTCGTCCAGCAGCTGCCGCAGCACGTGCCCGCCGACCAGCCCGGTCGCACCCACCAGCATCACCTTCATCGCATACTCCTGCCGTCGGATTGCCTACCATCGTGGCACAGCGGCGGTTCAAGCCGGCGGCGCCGGCGCCGATACTGTTCCATCGTTTCCATTCGTCCGGCCGCACGGCCGGTGACCCACCCAGGACCCGCCGCATGAAGGACCCGCAGGACGCTTTGCCCAGCCCCAGCCCGGGCACCGCCGTGGGCCGGCTGCTGCTGCGCCGGCAGGCGAAGGAAAGCGCGGTGGAGACCGGGGCGCCAGCGACGCCCAAGGGCGGCAGCAGCGCCATGCTGCAGCGCCTGTTTGCCGGGGCCGAACAACCCGAGCCGCTGCTGGCCGCGTTCGCCCACGGCATGGCGACCCTGCCCGGTGAACTGGGCGACATGGGGCTGCGCCTGCAGTCCGCCCAGCGCAGCGCCGACTGGGTCAGCTATGGCCGCGCCATGCGCCAGCTGATCGACAAGTACATCCGCACCATCGAACAGGACAGCCCGGATGGCCAGCCCGACAGCCTGCGTCTGCGCGAGCTGCTGCGGCTGACCCTGGGCGTGACCGTCAGCAGCCTGCTGCAGAACATGCCCGAGCTGAAGGACGAGCCGGTGCAGATCGCCGCCGAACTGCGCCAGTGGCACCCCGGCCAGCCGCTGCAGGCGCTGGAACTGCGCCTGCGCGAGCTGACCCACCAGATCGGGGTGCGCAGCGATGGCTGGCAGGAACAGCAGGAGCTGCTGCTGAGCCTGTTCGACCTGCTGCTGGAAAACATCGGCGAACTGCTCGATGACAGCAGCTGGCTGCACGGACAGCTGCACGCGGTCCGCGAACTGATCGGCGGCCCGCTGGACCGCGATTCGGTGGAGCAGGCCCGCGCCAACCTGCGCGAAGTAATCTACAAGCAGGGCCTGCTCAAGCAGGGCATCGTCGAGTCCAAGGCGGCGATGAAGAGCCTGATGGGGGACTTCATCGAACGCCTGGATGGCATGGCGGTCAGCACCGGCGAGTACCACGACCGGATCAGCAGCTATGCGTTGGCCCTGAAGGAGGCGCGCAGCATCGCCGACCTGAACCAGCTGCTGCAGGACGTGCTGCAGGACACCGGGCGCGTGCAGGATCAGGCGCTGCAGGCACGCGACCACCTGGGCAACGCACGCCGCGAAGTGGAACAGGCCGAGGCGCGCATCGCCGAGCTGGAGCAGGAACTGCGCGATGTGTCCGGGCTGGTGCGTACCGACCCGCTGACCGGAGCGTTGAACCGGCGCGGTTTCGACGAGCTGCTGGAACGCGAGCTGGCCCGCGCCGAGCGCCACGGCCATCCGCTGGCACTGGCGCTGCTCGACCTGGACGATTTCCACCAGACCAACGAAGCCCACGGCCACCCGGGTGGCGACGCCATCCTGCGCCACCTGGTCACGGTGTGCCAGCTGCTGTTGCGCAGCAGCGACACCATCGCGCGGATCGGCGGCGACGAGTTCGTGCTGCTGATGCCGGAGACGCCGGGCGCGGACAGCATGTCCACCCTGCAGCGCCTGCAGCGTTCACTGGCACAACGGCCGCTGCAGCTCGATGGCCACCGCGTGCCGGTGCATTTCAGCGCGGGCCTGAGCCAGTGGCAACCGGGCGAAACCGCTGAAGCCCTCCTCAAGCGCGCCGATGCTGCCCTGTACGCCGCCAAGCGCGTAGGCAAGAACCGCGTCCACGCCGCGTAGCGACACCCACGCGTGTCCCCGCGGTGCGGGACTCAGTGCGCCGCCTTCCCGCGCAGCTTCTGGAAGCCCATCACCGCCGCAAGCACGACCGCGCCGGCAATCACGCCCACCACCATGTTGCCAAACGCATTGGTCAACCAGCCCCACTGGCTGTCGCCGCTGAGTTCAAGCACGAAGTGATGCAGCGCCGGCACGTTGTGCACCAGGATGCCGCCGCCAACCAGGAACATCGCCGCGGTGCCGGCGACCGACAGGAACTTCATCAGCCACGGTGCGGACACCAGCAGCCCGCGGCCGATGGCGGCCAATCCCGCGCCCTTGCGCGACAGGTACAGGCCCAGGTCGTCCAGCTTCACGATGCCCGCCACCAGTCCGTACACGAACACGGTCATCGCCAGGGCGATGATCACCAGCGCGGTGACCTGGTTGAGGAACGGCGCGGCCGATACCACGCCCAGGCTCAGCACGATGATCTCCGCCGACAGGATGAAGTCGGTCCGGATCGCTCCCTTCACCTTGTCCTTCTCCCACGCGACCATATCGACGTTGCCGTCAGCCAGTGCCTTGGCGCGCTCGGCCTTCTTCTGCGCATCCTCTTCCTTCGAATGCAGGAAACGGTGCGCCAGCTTTTCCACGCCCTCATAGCAGAGAAACGCACCGCCGATCATCATCAGCGGCACCACGATCGGCACCGGGTACCCCTTGCCTTTCAGCCAGGCCTCCAGCGCGCTGATCGCCAGCGCCGCCGGCACCAGGATCGCCTTGTTCACCAGCGAGCCCTTGGCCACCGCCCACACCACCGGCAATTCACGGTTCGCGCTCACCCCGGTAACCTGCTGCGCGTTCAGCGCCAGGTCGTCGCCCAGCACGCCGGCGGTCTTCTTGGCCGCCACCTTGGTCAATATCGAAACGTCGTCCAGCAGGGCGGCAATATCGTCGAGCAACGCAAACAGGCTGGCACCGGCCATGGCAATCCA
>Ga0105251_10003892_pt1 | contig 10617 bp, 9 predicted proteins | sample KBSS64metaG_FD_80424 | JGI IMG/M metagenome (GOLD analysis project Ga0105251, IMG submission 80424) | Switchgrass rhizosphere microbial communities from Kellogg Biological Station, Michigan, USA - KBS S6-4 metaG | ecosystem: Host-associated > Plants > Roots > Rhizosphere > Soil | place...
CGCCAACGCCGCCCGCTTTCGCCCCGGCAGATGCAGCCGCAGCGGCCAGGCCCCCGGCGGTTCAAACGCCCCAGCCCGCCCGGTCGGCAAAGGATGATCGCCGGGCGCGCCGCAACGGAACGGGCACGGCCACGCTCGCGCAGGCGGAAACGGCGCCCGCGCGTTCCGCGCCCAGTCCCACGGCGCCAGCACGGACAGTCCCGCCTCCGCAGCCAAGGCCCGCCGCCCCATCACCGAATGTTCAGGGGCCGCCTGCGCCTGGCTTTGAATCGGTGCAGACCGCGCCGCCCGCCACCAGCCAGCCGTCGCCGTCGAGCCAGCTCAACGCGATCACGCTGGCGCAGGCGTCCACGCCCACCGCCCAGCCGCAGGCAACGCCCCAGACTCCGCCGCCTGCTTCGACAGAGGCCGCGCCGCCCGCGCCTGCGCCTCAGGCGCAGGTAGATCCTGCGGTCGCGCGCAGTCTGGCCGACATCATCCATGCCATCGACGTGCCAGAGTCCGAGCGCCAGTCCAATGTGGTTGCCGTGGATCTGGCCGAGGTCGCGCAAATACAGGCTGCGCGCAGGGCAGAGCGCGAATCAGCTGCCGCTGCCGCCGCGGAAAAGGCGAAGAAGGCTGCCGCCGCCAAGGCAAAGGCCGAAGCCGATGCCAAGGCCAAGCAATTGGCCGAGGAAAAGAAGAAGGCTGCCGAGGAGAAGGCGCGCCTCGCCGCCAATCCCTCGCGCAACTGGCTTCAGGTCGGGACCGGCGCCAGCAAAAGCGCGCTGGCCTTCACCATGAAGGGGCTGCGCAGGAAATATGCGACGCTGGAGCCGCAGGATGCCTGGGTCGCGGGCTGGGGGCGCACTAATCGCCTGCTGGTCGGGCCGTTCAGCAGCTTTACCCGCGCCAAGACGCTGGAGGACAAGCTGAAAGCGTCGGGGGCAGATGTCTTTGCGTGGAAAAGCGATGCGGGGGAGGTGGTCGAACGGCTGCCGTCCCAGTAGAACGCGCCGCATGACGACGCTTGCCTCCTATGCCTCCTGTCCCGATCAAAGCCGGGGCCGCCTGCACGCGGAACCCGGCGGGGAGGTGCGCGGTCCCCGCGACGTGTTTCAGCGCGACCGCGACCGCATCATCCATAGCATCGCCTTCCGCCGTCTGCGCCACAAGACGCAGGTGTTCGTGTCCCCCGATGGGGATCATTATCGCGTCCGCCTGACCCATAGTCTGGAGGTCGCGCAGATCGGCCGCACGACGGCGAGGACGCTGGGGCTGAACGAGGACCTCACCGAAGCGCTCTGCCTTGCCCATGATATCGGCCATCCGCCCTTCGGCCATGCGGGCGAGGATGCGCTGGAAGCGGCACTCGACGCCCATGGGGGCTTCGATCACAACGCCCATACGCTACGCACGCTGATGCTGCTGGAAAGCCCCTATCCCCGTTTTCGGGGGCTGAACCTCAGCTGGGAAATGCTGGAGGGGCTGGCCAAGCATAATGGGCCGATCGCCCGTCCGGGTTGGGCGATGCGCGAGGTGGATGCGCTGTTCCCGCTCGACCTGACCAGCCACGCCTCGCTGGAAGCGCAGCTGGCGGCGATCGCCGACGATATCGCCTATGACAATCATGATATCGATGACGGTCTGCGGGCAGGCTTGCTCACGCTCGACCAGCTTCTCTCCGTGCCGCTCGTCAAACGCTGCTGGGAGCGGGTGCGAGGCCGCTATCCCGACGTGCCGGAAGACCGGCTGTTGCGCGAACTGGTGCGCGAGCAGATTGGGGTGATGGCCAATGACCTGATCGCCGCCACCCGCGCCAATATCGCGGAATCGGGCGTCGAAACCGTCGACGATGTGCGGGCCGCCGGACGGACGCTGGTGGGCTTTTCGCCCGAACTGGCGGCGCAGGAGCGTGATCTCAAACGCTTCATGTATGCGACGCTCTACCACCACCCTTCGCAACTCGCGGCCGCCGACCGGGCGCGGGTGAACGTGACCGATCTGTTTCGCGCCTATCAGGCTGAACCCGGGCTTATGCCAGGGGAATGGCGCGGCGATTGTGTTTCGTCCGAACCAGAGCGCAGCCGCCATATTGGCGATTTCATCGCCGGCATGACCGACCGCTATGCCGAAAAATGCCATGCCGAGATTTTCGGTAAGCTGGAGATGGCCTGATGCCCTTGCACCCCCAGATCGCCGCGCTCGCGGCCAGGCTTGAAGATCTCGTCAATCTGCTGCGGGCGAATGGCGAGCGGCTCTGGTCGGGGCGGATCGACCTGATCCGTCATCTCGTTGCGGACTCCAATTTCGCCGGAGTCGAACGCTTCCTGCGTCTGTTCGAAGGGGAGGAGGGATTGCAGACGCTTGCGCTGGCCGATGCGTCGGCCAATGAGCGCCTTGTCGAGCTGCGCCAGTCCACCCAAATCCTGGCGCAAAGGCTGGCAAAAGAGGAAGGCGCCGATTGAGCGATTGACGGCGCGCTTCGTTTCACGCAATGCAAAAAATGTCTCTGGGCCTGAGGATTCGGGTCCGGACTTGATGCGGGAGAGCATGGGAAGCCTTTCAGGCCACCCCATCGCCGAAGGAGCAACCGCCCCGGAATCTCTCAGGCTAAAGGACCGCATCATGGGCAGGCACTCTGGAAAGCGGACGGTCTGAGGCCGTCCCACCGAAGGGGTAAGCCATCCGGTCGAATGATCGGTGGTCAAAGCTCTCAGGTTCCGTGACAGAGGGGGTGGCAGACGCCGGGAATCCGATTCCCGTTCATGCGCGTTTGTCGCCTATCACTGTTCATGGAAAGGCCGCCCCTTATGTCCGGCAATGACGACATCGCCCATATCGAAGAAGAATTGCCGTTGCAGGCGCTGCCGATCGACGCGTGGCACCGCGCGAAGGGCGCGCGTATGGTCGGCTTTGCAGGCTATCACATGCCGATCCAATATGAAGGCATCATGGCCGAACATGGCTGGACCCGCGAGCATGCCGGGTTGTTCGACGTCAGCCATATGGGTCAGCTTACCTTTTCCGGTGAAGGCGTCGACCAGGCGCTGGAGTGTCTGCTGCCGAGCGATATCAAGGGGCTAAAGCCCTTCCGCCAGCGCTATTCGATGCTGCTGGATGAAGAGGGCGGCATCCTTGACGATTTGATGGTCTCGCGGCTCGGAGACGACGCCTTTGGCGGCGCGGACATCTATATGGTCGTCAACGGCGCGACCAAATATGACGATATCGGCTGGATGATCGAGCATCTGCCCGATGAGGTCGTGATGAATCATATGGACGAGCAGGCGCTTCTTGCCCTGCAAGGACCGGAGGCGGGCGAGGCGTTGGCCGGCCTGATCCCGGAGACCGCCGATCTCCTTTTCATGCAGTCCGGCCTCTTCATCTGGCGCGGCGTGTCGTTGTGGATCAGCCGGTCGGGCTATACCGGCGAGGACGGCTTCGAGATCAGCGTACCCGCTGAGGATGCGGCGCTGCTGGCGGATGCGCTGTGCGACCTGCCGCAGGTGAAGCCGATCGGCCTTGGCGCGCGGGACTCGCTGCGGCTGGAGGCGGGGTTGCCGCTCTATGGTCATGATCTGACACCCGCCGTCAGCACCATCGGCGCTGATCTGGGCTTTGCCATCCAAAAGCGCCGCCGCGAGGAAGGCGGCTTCATCGGCCATGCCCGCGTGATGAAAGAGCTGGCCGATGGGCCGGGTTCGAAGCGCGTCGGGCTGAAGATCGAAGGGCGGTTGCCCGCCCGCGAAGGGGCTTCGATCTATGCGGGGGATGTGCTGGTGGGCGAGGTCACTTCGGGCGGTTTCGCGCCGACCGTCGGCGCGCCGATCGCCATGGCCTGGGTCAGCCTGCCGCACGCCGGGCTGGATGAAGCGCTGGAAATCGAGGTGCGCGGCAAGCGCATCGCCGCCACCGTTGCGCCGATGCCGTTCGTGCCGCACCGTTATCGCCGCAAGGCCTGAAATTTCTTAATCTTTCCGAGGGGAGTATCACCATGAGCCGTTATTTCACCGACGAACATGAATGGATCGATGTCGAGGGCGAGATCGCCACCGTGGGCATCACCGATTACGCGCAGGAGCAGCTGGGCGACATCGTGTTCGTCGAACTGCCTGCCGAAGGAACCAGCTTCGAAAAGGGCGACGATGCCGCCGTCGTGGAGTCGGTCAAGGCCGCTTCGGACGTCTATGCGCCGATCTCGGGCGAAGTCGTCGAAACCAACGGCGCGCTGGAGGACGAACCGGCGCTGGTGAACAGCGATGCCGAGGAAGATGGCTGGTTCTTCAAGCTGCGCGTCACTGACGCCAGCGAGCTGGAAGGCCTGATGAACGAAGCCGCCTACAAGAAGTTCGTGGCCTCGCTCTGATCTTATCATCGCCGTTCCCGCCTGTGCGGGAACGGCGTCCGCAGGAAAATATCATGCGCTATCTACCCCTAACCGACACTGACCGGCAGGACATGCTGTCCGTCATCGGCGCGGCTTCGGTCGACGACCTGTTCGTGGACGTCCCCGCCGAGGCCCGCCTTTCCGACAAGATCGCCGGCCTGCCCGATCATGCCAGCGAACTGGCGGTCGAGCGCCATATGGCGGCCCTGGCCGGCAAGAATCTGTCGGCAGGGGAGGCGCCTTTCTTCCTGGGCGCGGGCGCCTACAAGCATCATGTCCCCGCCAGCGTCGATCATCTGATCCAGCGTGGCGAGTTTCTGACCGCCTACACGCCCTATCAGCCGGAAATCGCGCAGGGCACGTTGCAGGTGCTGTTCGAATTTCAGACCCAGGTGGCGCGGCTGCTCGGCTGCGACGTTGCCAACGCGTCCATGTATGACGGCTCGACCGCCTGCTGGGAAGCGATCGGCATGGCCCGCCGCATCACCAAGCGCGGCAAGGCAATTCTGTCGTCGGGCCTGCACCCCCATTATGTCTCCGTCGCCAACACCATGGCGAAGTTCACCGGGGATGCGCTCGAGCACAAGGCCCCGACCCTCGATGCCGCGACCGATATCGACGCGCTGATCGCGGGCATCGACAAGGATACGAGTTGCGTCGTCGTCCAATATCCTGACATTCTCGGCCGAATCGCGGACCTGACTCCGCTCGCCGACGCAGCCCATGCGGCCGGCGCGCTGCTGGTCGCGGTCGTCACCGAGCCGGTGGCGTTGGGCGCGATCAAGGCGCCCGGAGCTATGGGCGCGGATATCGTCGTTGGGGAAGGCCAGTCGATCGGCGTCGGCCTCCAGTTCGGTGGTCCCTATCTCGGCCTGTTCGCCTGCAAGCAGAAATATGTCCGCCAGATGCCGGGCCGCCTCTGCGGCGAGACGGTGGACGCGGCGGGCAAGCGCGGCTTCGTGCTGACCCTCTCGACCCGCGAGCAGCATATCCGTCGTGAGAAAGCCACCTCGAACATCTGCACCAATTCGGGCCTGTGCGCGCTGGCATTCAGCATCCACATGACCCTGCTGGGCGAAAAGGGCCTGCGCGAACTGGCGACGCTCAACCATGCGCTGGCCTGTCAGGCTGCCGACCGGCTCGCCAAGGTGCCGGGAGTGAAACTGCTCAACGACAGCTTCTTCAACGAATTCACGCTGGTCCTGTCGAAGGACGCCCGCGAAACCGTCCGCAACCTTGCTGACAAGGGCGTGCTGGGCGGCGTGTCGCTTGGCCGTCTCTTCCCCGCCACTCCGGAGCTTGGCCACGGGCTGGTCGTCGCCGTCACCGAAACCGTGACCGCGGATGATATCGACACCTTTGCCAAGGCGCTTGAGGAGGAACTGGCATGACCATGCTGAAGGAAGGCCGCCCCACCGCGCCGCAAGCCGTCATCGAAGCCGATGGCGCCCCCGCGACCGCCACCGGCAATCGCGCCCTGATGCTGGAGGAAGCGCTGATCTTCGAGATCGGTTCGACCGAAACCACCGGCGTCGACTTCGCGCAAGCGCCCAAGGTCGCCAGCCGCCTCGGCAGCCTCGCCCGCACCGACAGCATAGGCCTGCCGGGCCTATCGGAGCAGGAAACGGTGCGCCACTATACGCGCCTCAGCCGTCAGAATTACGCCATCGACCTTGGCCTGTTCCCGCTCGGCTCCTGCACGATGAAGCACAATCCGCGCCTCAACGAAAAGGTCGCGCGGATGCCCGGCTTTGCCGATCTCCACCCGCTTGCGCCCCAATCGACGGTGCAGGGCGCGCTGGCGGTGATTCATGAACTGGCCGCCTGGCTGGTGACGCTGACCGGCATGCACTCAGTCGCCATGAGTCCCAAGGCCGGTGCGCATGGCGAACTCTGCGGACTGCTGGCGATTCGCGCTGCGCTGGAAGCTCGCGGTGACGCGCGCAGCGTCATCCTCGTGCCGGAAAGCGCACACGGCACTAACCCGGCGACCGCCGCCTTCTGCGGCTACAAGGTCGAGGACATTCCGGCGACCCCGGATGGCCGCGTCGACCTCGAAGCGCTCAAGGCGCGTCTGGGGCCGGACGTCGCGGCGGTGATGATCACCAACCCCAACACCTGCGGCTTGTTCGAGCGCGATATGAAGACGATCTCCGATGCGGTCCATGCCGCCGGGGCCTTCGTTTATTGCGACGGCGCGAACTTCAACGCCATTGTCGGACGGGTCCGTCCCGGCGACCTGGGCGTCGATGCCATGCACATCAACCTGCACAAGACCTTCTCTACCCCCCATGGCGGCGGCGGTCCCGGCTCCGGTCCGGTGGTGCTGTCCGAAGCGCTCACTCCCTTCGCGCCGCTGCCCTTCGTGGAAAAGCAGGGCAACGGCTTTGTCCTGATCGAGGAGGAAACCGCGCAGGAGCATCATGGGGCCACTTTCGGCCGCATGGTCGCCTTCCACGGCCAGATGGGCATGTTCACCCGTGCCTTGACCTATATCCTCAGCCATGGCGCGGACGGCCTGCGTCAGGTCGCGAGCGACGCGGTGCTGAACGCCAACTATATCCTGCGCAGTCTGGACGATGTGCTGGACGCGCCCTTTGGCGGCAGCGGCCGTGCATGCATGAGGCGCTGTTCAGCGACAAGGGGCTGGCCGAGGGCTTTACCACGCTCGATATCGCCAAAGGGCTGATCGACGAAGGCTTCCACCCGATGACCATGTATTTCCCGCTGGTCGTCCATGGGGCGATGCTGATCGAACCGACCGAGACGGAAAGCAAGGCCGTGCTGGACCAGTTCATCATGGCGCTGCGCAGCCTTGCCGAACGGGCCAAGGCAGGCGACGAGGCGCTGAAGGGCGCGCCCTATTTCGCCCCGCGCCGCCGCCTTGACGAGACGCTGGCTGCGCGCAAGCCGGTCCTCACCTGGACCGAACCGACGCTGGCGGACGCTGCCGAATGACGGAAGGGCCGGAGCCGTGGGAACCCGGTTCCGGCCCCGTTGCCGCGGGCAGCATTGATCCTAGACGTCATGCCCCCGCTACGGAGCGCAATCGCGACGCGATCCTCGCAATTTTGCGCGAGGAATTGCCATCCTCTGGCCTGGCGCTGGAGGTGGCGAGCGGCAGCGGCGAACATGCGATCCATTTCGCCGCCGCCTTTCCCGATCTCGGCTGGCAACCCAGCGATCCCGATCCGGTGGCGCTCGCCTCCATCGCCGCATGGCGGGAGGAAGCAGGCCTCGCCAATCTTCGCCCGCCGATCCGGCTTGACGCGACTGCGCCCTGGCCGATGGATCAAGCCGACGCGATTCTCTGCATCAACATGGTCCATATCTCGCCATGGGGCGCGACGCTGGGGCTGCTGCGCGGGGCGAGGGCGTGCCTGCCGCCCGGCGGATTACTCTATCTCTACGGTCCCTATCTGCGCGACGATGTCGAGACCGCACCAAGCAATCTGGCCTTCGACGCGTCGCTCAGGGCGCGCGATTCGCAATGGGGCCTGCGCCGGGTCGAGGATGTGATCGCCGCCGCCGATGCCCAAGGGCATCGCTTCGACCGCCTCGTGGAAATGCCTGCCAATAACCTGTCTTTGCTATTTCGAAAGCGGGATTGAAAGACTGCCCTGCTCCTGCGAAAGCTTATATCAGGATCGATGCCCGAAAACCTCCTCTCCCTCGTTACGGCCGAACTCACTGCGCCCACCGACCCGCGCGCGGCCGCCATGGCTGGCGCGCTGGCGGCGAAATATCCTGATGCCTCCCGCGCCGTTCTTTTCTATGGCTCCTGCCTGCGGGAGAAAAATCTCGACGGGCTGATGCTCGATTTCTATCTTATCGTGTCGGATTATCGCACCGCTTATGGCAAGCGCTGGCTCGCAACGGCCAACCGGCTGATTCCGCCCAACGTCTTCCCCTTCGAACATAATGGGCTGATCGCCAAATATGCCGTGCTGTCGGAGGTTGATTTTGCCCGTCTCAACAGCCCGGCGGCCGACAATGTCTCGGTCTGGGCGCGCTTCGCCCAACCGGCGCGGTTGCTCTGGGCGGCGGACGATCTCGCCCGTCAGCGCGCCATCAGCGCCGTCGCAAGCGCGACACCCACGCTGCTTTCACTCGCCCGGCCCATGGCGGCTGGGGAAGGCGATGCGTTATCGCTCTGGAAGACGGGCTTCACGCTGACCTATAATGCCGAGTTGCGGGCAGAGAAAAAGGGCCGGTCGCTCTCCATCGTCGATGCCGATCCGGACCGCTACCGCCGCTTCGGGGAGGCCGCATTGGCGCAAGGGTTGCCGCCCTCTCCGCCGGAGGCGCCCATGCGCTGGCGCAGCCTTCAGCGGCGCGGCAAATTTCTGTCCGTTATCCGGCTCGCCAAGGCCAGCTTTACCTATGCCGGAGGGATCGACTATCTCGCATGGAAGATCAACCGCCATGCAGGGACAAGCATTGCCATCAAGCCCTGGCAGCGTCGCTGGCCCCTGATTGGCGCGCTCACTCTGCTGCCGCGGCTGTTCCGGGGTGGTGCGATCCGCTGAGGGCGTGCGACAGGGCGTGGGACAGGCCCATCAGCGTATAAGGCTTGCGCAGGACCTCATGTCCCGCAAAATCGGCGCTTTCGGCGATGTCCCCCGCATAGCCGGTGACGAACAGCACAGGCACATGGGCGTAAGCGGCGGGCAGGGTGCGGATCATTTCCGGACCCGTCATGCCGGGCATCAGCACGTCGCTCATGATCATGCCGATGTCGCGGTGGCTCATCAACAGCTTCGCCGCCTTTGACGGGTGGTCGCAGGCGACGGGCAAATGCCCCAGCTCCGCCAGCGCCGCCATAGTCTGGTTGAGCACGCGGGGATCGTCCTCCACCACCAGGATGCGCGTGGGGGGATGCAGAACCGGCTCGCGCTCAGGCGTGTGCGCGTCGGCTGCCGCTTCGCCTTCCTCGCTGATATGGCGCGGCAGATAGATGTGGACGCTGGTGCCCTTGCCCACTTCGGACTGGATGCGGATTTCGCCGTCGCTTTGATGGACGAAGCCGAAAATCTGGCTGAGGCCAAGGCCCGTGCCCTTGCCGACGGGCTTGGTCGTGAAGAAAGGCTCGAACACCCGCGACAACACCTCCGGCGTCATGCCGCAACCATCGTCGCTGACGGTCAGCATCACATATTCGCCCTCGGCGCATTCGCCGATTTCATGCGCCGCCAAATGGGTCTGGCTGGTGCGCAGGATCAGCTTGCCGCGCCCGTCCATCGCATCCCGCGCGTTGACGCACAGGTTCAGGATCGCATTTTCCATCTGATGCTGGTCGACGAAGATGCGCCAGCCTTTGGCCTCATTTTCAAACGTTACCGTGATCTGGTCGCCGATGGACCGATCGATCAATTCACCGATGCCGGACACCAGCGCCTCCGGATCGACGGCGTTGGGCAGCAGGGGTTCGGATCGCGCAAAGGCAAGCAGGCGACGCGTCAGCGCGGCGGCGCGATTGGCGCCCTCCATCGCATTGTCGATGTGCCGCCCCGCCTCCTGCGGTTTCAGCCGCAGCTTGCGTTTGGCCAGTTCCAGGCCGCCCACCACGACCGCGAGCATATTGTTGAAATCGTGCGCAATGCCGCCGGTCAGCTGGCCCACGGCATCCATCTTCTGCATCTGGCGCAGATTTTCCTCGGCCACGGCGCGCTCGGCCGTTTCCTTCTTGAGCTGTTCATAGGCTTCGGAAAGTTCGACCGTTCGGCTCGCGACCGCCTCCTCCAGACGGTCGGCGCGCTCGGTCTCATTATCCGCCTGCCGCCGTGCATTGCGCCGCTCGCTATAAGCCGCATTGGCGAACCAGAGCGCGAACAGCACGCAGACCAGCAGCACCAGTCCAAAGAGTTGCGAGGTCTTGCCGAACCATTCGTTGCGGTCCCCGGCCAGCGACACCGCCTCGCTGCGTTCCTGCAACCGGGCGTTTTCAGCCTGGATAACCCGGTCCAGCAGGGCGGTGATACGCATCAGGTCACGCGACTTGCCTGCTCTGTGAAATTGCGCGAGTGCGCCCATTTTCTGGTCATAGGTGGTACGCAGGCCGATTTCGCTCAGCGTCTTGCCCCGCTGGTCGAACGCTGCCTGCAATGCCATCACATTGCCGCGCTGCCAGCCGGATTGCCTGGTGATGTAGGTCAGCGTTTTCAACTGGCTGGCGGCGGTGCGCCACTGATCCTGAAACAGACGGCCGGTGTCCGGATCAAGGCTGATCACATAACGCGCCAGCGTCA
>Ga0105251_10003896_pt1 | contig 10609 bp, 4 predicted proteins | sample KBSS64metaG_FD_80424 | JGI IMG/M metagenome (GOLD analysis project Ga0105251, IMG submission 80424) | Switchgrass rhizosphere microbial communities from Kellogg Biological Station, Michigan, USA - KBS S6-4 metaG | ecosystem: Host-associated > Plants > Roots > Rhizosphere > Soil | place...
ACGCCTGATACAGCGCCGCCTCATCTTCCTCGTCCATCGCCGACGTGGCCTCATCCATGTACAGCCATTGCGGTTCAAACAACAACGCCCGGGCAAACGCCAGGCGCTGCTGCTCACCCGGTGACAGCATGCGCTGCCAGTGATTGGCTTCGTCCAGGCGTGGGATCAGGTGCGCCAGGCGGCAGGTTTCCAGGACCTGTGCATAACGTTCCGCCGGGTAGCCGCCCTCCTCCTGTGGATAACTCAACACGCCACGCAGGGTGCCAATCGGCAGATACGGCTTCTGCGGCAGGAACAGGTAACGCTCGGCCGGCAAACGAATGTTGCCGTGGCCGTTTGGCCACAAATTGCCCATGGCCCGCAGCAAGGTTGATTTCCCGCTGCCGGAACGACCGCTGAGCATCAGGCGCTCACCTTCGGCAACCGTCAGGTTGGCGCCTTCGAGCAGATGACGACCATCCGCCAGGTCCAGGCTGAGGTTGTTCATCTGCAAACCGCCGCCCTGGCGCTGCAACTCGATGCCCATGTTGCGGCCTTCGTTTTCGTCCATCGCCTCGCCGAAGCTCAGCAGACGATCACAGGTCGCACGCCAACTGGCCAACACGGTGTACGCGTCGACAAACCAGCTGAGGCTGCCCTGCACACTGCCAAACGCTTGGGCCACCTGCATCAGTACGCCCAACTCGATCTTGCCGGCAAAGTAACGCGGCGCAGCCACCACAAACGGGAAGATGATCGCGATCTGTGAGTAACCGCTGGTGAAGAAATTCAAGCGCTTCTTGAGCTGCATGATGCTCCAGAAGTTGCTCCATACCCGCCCGAAACGCGCACTCAGTTGCTGGTGTTCATTGGGCTCGCCATTGAACAGCGCGATGCTTTCCGCGTTCTCCCGCACCCGCACTAGGCTGAAACGCAAGTCGGCCTCGAAGCGTTGTTGGCGGTTGCTCAAGCCGATCAGTTTTCGACCAATCAAGTGGGTCAACCAACTGCCCAGCACCGCATACACCAGCGCCGCCCAGAACATGTAGCCGGGAATCGTGATGCCCCACACTTCGATGCTGCCGGACACGCCCCACAAAATCACCGAGAACGACACCAGGCTTACCAGGTTACTGATAAAACCCAGGCCCAGGCTCAGGGTGCTGCTGGTAAAGGCGTTGAGGTCTTCGGAGATACGTTGGTCGGGGTTATCGGTGTAGCCGCCGTATTCCAGGTGGTAGTAGTTCTTCTGGCTCAGCCACTTGGCAAAATACGTTTCGGTCAGCCAGCGCCGCCAGCGGATGGTGAGCATTTGCTGCAAATAGGAGGTGAACACCCCGGTGACGATTGCCACCACGGCGATCACGCTGAAATACATCAGCAAGTGGGTGAAGGCGTCGTAGTCCTTCTTTTCCAGGGCGTTGTAGAAGTCACGGTTCCAGCTGTTGAACCACACCGACACCGCCACACTGAACAGTGACAGCCCCAGCACCACCAGCAGCAACAGCCAGGCCTTGCCCTTCTCCTCACTGCGCCAGTAAGGGGTGATCAGCGCCCACACTTTCCTTAAAAATTGCCCACGCACCGCGTCATTGACCGCGGAATACTCAGCGTTCTGATTCATTGTTCAGGCTCGGTAGGAAAAAAATAACAGGCGTTTGAACCGATCATAGACGATCGGTTCAGGGCTCCGTGCGGCCTGAAGCAGATTGTTCAGTCGCCGTTCAACGTCGAACCGGGCGTTTCTGCAACTTGCGTTGCAAGGTTCGTCGGTGCATGCCCAGGGCGCGGGCCGTAGCGGAAATATTGCCTTCGTGCTCGGTCAATACGCGCTGGATGTGTTCCCACTGCAGGCGGTCCACCGACATCGGGTTTTCCGGCACCAGGGTGTCGAGGTCAGCGTGCTCGGAGAGCAAGGCGGCCAGCACGTCGTCGGCGTCTGCCGGCTTGCACAGGTAGTTGCACGCGCCACGCTTGATCGCCTCGACGGCGGTGGCAATGCTGGAATAGCCGGTGAGGATCACCACACGCATTTCCGGGTCCAGCTCCAGCAGCTTGGGCAGCAGCACCAGGCCGGAGTCGCCGTCCATTTTCAGGTCCAGGGCCGCGTATTCCGGCAGGTCGGCCGTGGCGATGGCCAGGCCTTCCTCGGCGGAACCGGCGGTGCTCACGCGAAAGCCACGACGGCTCATGGCGCGGGCCATCACGCGGGTAAAGGTGGCGTCGTCATCTACCAGCAACAGGTGCGGCAGTTCTTCGCCTTCGACTTGGATCTCGTCACTCATCGATGTCTCCTCGTGCGACACGGGGCAGGCGCAGCTCGGTGAGCGTGCCGCCTTCCTCATGACTATAGAGTTTCACTGAGCCGCCCGCGCGAGTCACGCTGGCTTTGCTCAAAAACAGGCCGAGGCCGAAGCCTTTGCCCTTGGTGGTAAAGAAGGGTTTGCCGATCTGCTCGGCAATCGCCAACGGCACGCCGGCGCCGTGGTCGCGAATGCTGATGGTGAGGTCTTCCGCGTCCCAGTCCAGGGTCACTTCCAACCCTTCCGGGCAGGCATCGGCGGCGTTGTTCAGCAAGTTCAGCAGCGCCTGGGTCAGGTCCGGCGGCGGCGCCATGCGCGGCACCGTGCCCTGGCCCAGCAGGTGGAAACGGTAGCTGGCTTCGGGGCGCATCAGGTGCCAGCGGTTCAGGGCTTCGTCCAGCCACTGGGTGACGTCCTGCATCTCCACCGCGAGACGGCGATTGGCTTCGGCGGCGCGCACCAGTTGTTGCAAGGTCAGCTTGCACTGCTTGACCTGTTCCTGCAGCACACTCAGGTCGTCTTGCAGGGCCGGGTCGTGGTGGTCCTGGGTCATTTCCTTGAGCAGTACGCTCATGGTCGCCAGCGGCGTGCCCAATTCATGGGCCGCGCCGGCGGCCTGGGTGGCGACGGCCAGCAACTGCTGGTCCCGCAGGCCTTCTTCACGGCGAATGGCCCGCAGTTCTTCCTGGCGGCGCAGCTCTTCCGCCATCCGCGCGGCAAAAAAGGTGATGACCGCCGCCGACAGGGCGAAGCTCAGCCACATGCCGTAAATCTGCAGGTTTTCCCGGGCGATGGGAAAGGTCTGCAACGGGTAGAACTGCGCCAGCAACAGGGTGTACAGGGTCAGGGCGATGCCCGACAGCACCACCGAATAGCGCCACGGCAAGGTCACCGCCGCGATGGTCAGTGGCACCAGGTAATAAGAAACGAAGGGGTTGGTGGAGCCGCCGGAGAAGTACAGCAACACACTGTGGATAAACAGGTCGCAGGCCAGTTGCAGGGAGTACTCGAGCTCGGTCACCGGCCACGTGGTGCGCAGGCGAATGGCGGTAAATACGCACAGTACCGTTGAAAACCCGAGGGTCACGGCCAGTTGCAGCCAAGGCAGCGGCAACAGGTTGAACCAATAGGCAAGCCCGACCGAACCGGCCTGCGCGGCCAGTACCAGGGTGCGGATGAACGTCAGGCGCCAAAGGTTCTGGCGGGTGGCGGAAGTCAGTTTTACGGCGGCGAGCATGAGCTCTCCCGATGAGCGCTGCAGGCGGATCGCACGGAGTATAAACGAAGCGACGGCGCTGGCACGGCGTGTGTGGCTCTTTGACGCAGGGGTCAGGAACATGACCGTTCGTCGGCACCCGTCAACATGTAGCGAATGTGTAAACCCGAAGAACTGAAACCTTGCGTCTACAGTCTTACCGAACACGAACATCTCAAGGAGCTTACATGTCTCGTTTCATTCGCAGTGCAGCCACCCTCACCCTCGGCGCCGCTACCCTCGCCAGCCTGCCTGCCATGGCCGCTGATGAGCTGCATTACAACCAGATTTCCCTGCGTGCCGAAGTCAGCCAGGAAGTGGCGCGCGACCAGATGATCGTCACCCTGTACACCGAGTCGCAGAACACCGACCCGGCCAAGCTTGCCGCCGAAATCACCACCACCATGAACAAGGCGCTGGCCCAGGCCCGCGAAGTCAAAGGCGTGACCCTGCGCCAGGGCAGCCGCAACAGCTACCCGATCTACGACAACAAGAACCAGAAAATCACCGGCTGGCGTGAACGCGCCGAACTGCGCATGGAAAGTGCCGACTTCGCCGCCCTGTCCAAGCTCACCGGCGACATGCTGACCAACCTGAAAATGGACAGCATGGATTTCGCCATCGCCAACCCGACCCGCAAGGCCAGCGAAGATGCCTTGCTTAAAGAAGCGGTCACCGCGTTCAAGGCCCGTGCACAACTGGCCACCGATGCGCTGGGCGGCAAGGGCTACAAGATCGTCAACCTGAACTTCAACACCAATGGTTATCCACAGCCGTATGCACGTGGCGGGATGATGATGAAAGCCGCCGCGATGGATTCGGCGCCGACGCCGGAAGTTGAAGCGGGCACCAGCCAGGTCAACATGACCGCGGATGGCGTGATCGAAGTCCAGATGCCCTGATTGAGCGGTACTGGAGTTGCAATGACGCTGCCTACGGGCAGCGTTTTGCGTTCAGGTGAGAACATATCCTGCAACTCACGTATCAATTCACCACGGAATCGATACTCCGGTTTTCGACACCCATATATACCCCCCACGTTGACAGGGATTGCTCTGCGGGTATGTGTCCAAACCACTATCGAGTATCGCAACCATGTCCCATCGTTTGTCCCCGTCCCTACAGAGCATAAATACCCGATTTCTGCAGCCAGCAGCTGCAATGACGGCGCCCCCCAGCGTTCACAACACGCTCACCCCTACCCCAGCGCAACCGCAAGTTGAAGCCGCTGCTCCCGGGGACCCAGCCCTGGTCCAGGCCTACATCGGGGCCATACAACGCAAGGTTGAAGGTCACACACCCGGCCTGGTCAAGGTCCCCTCCCAGACGGTGTTGGGCCAATGGCTTGAGCTGCATCGCTCGCAACTGGAACATCCGGTTATCCAGGGCTGGATGCGCGAGCAGAACATCGACCCGTCCACCCTGTCGGTCATACCCTCCACCGGCGCCATGTCCGCCAACGTCAACGGCGTGAAGAAGGACTTTTCGCTGACCGACAGTTCAGGCTGGGCACAGGTTTCTGGGCCCCTTCTGGCGTCCGCCCAGGTTATCGCGCCCGGCGCCGGTCAGGCGTTACGCATACGCTCAGACGAGAATACGGTGAATGTCAGCGTGAAAGTGGTCGCAAACTTCTACGGTATACCGCTCCCCGCCAACCTTGCGCAGGGCAGAACGCAGCTAAGGCAGCTTGAGCACGATCAATCTTTCGGCGCCATTGCCACCGATGACCGCCTGCGGCCCGCCAACCTGCGCTCGGCCCAGGCGCTGGAAACCCAGAAGGCCAATACCGAAGCCTTTAATAGCGTTGCACCGCAGAAGCTGGCCTATTCAAACCTGGCAAACGGTGTGGCTAACGCCTTTCCCAGTGTGCACAACGAGGCCAAACAGTGGACTAAGGAGCTGATCGAAAAAGCGACCGGACAAACCAACGTCGACCCCGACAGCCTGTATCTCAACCGCTTTCGCCATGGCCAGAGCGCCTCGCCCGGTACCGCGACCGGCGCGATGCACATCAATGAAGAACCGTTCTATTCCAAACGTCTGCCGGATGCACTGCAGGATAACTTTTCCGAACATGACTGGATCCCCGGCCAAATTGACGCTGAAGCGGGTATCTATACGACGGGGCCCGGGGAAAGTACCAAGGGCGGCTATGGTGCCCACAACCAGTTCCCCCTTGCCCCTTCGACGCTGATGCACGAAACCTGGAAAACCGACTTCCAGGGGCGCATGACCAGCAAAATAAATGACTTCTGGAACACCCATGGGGATGCCTATCGCACCACCCTCAAGGGGCAATTCGTCCAACAGGCGCGCCAGCAACTGAGCGCCTATGAAGCCAAGTCCCCCGCGGAAAAAAAGCTGATGCCGGCCGAGCACCAGTTCACCCGGGATGACTATCGCCTGGTCATGAAGGCGGCGTCCAACCTTCCTCAGGCCGAAAACGCGCCGCTGACTGTCGACCAACTGAAGGCTGAAGCGCCGGCCAAAGATCAGTTGCGGGCGTACTCTTTCGATATCAACGGCTGGGGTTCCAGCGACATCATCCGGTTCGCCGTCCTTGATGACGGCCAGTACAACTACCAGAACAATCGGCGCGACGGCCTGCAGATTCTCTACATTCCCGGTGCCACACCAGCATTCCTGAGGTTCGCCTCCCTGGACAAAATGGATGAGTGGGTGGTCGAGCAGGCCAAGGATCCGAAAAAGCGCGAGGCCCTCGCTGCACACTTCTCCAAACTCGATCGCCAGGACGGCGGCCCGCTGGGCAAGTCAGGGGTTGACGCCTCATTAGTGCATTTGGCCAACGGCGATTGGTCGAAGATGGAGGGCAAGACGATTGATCGCAACCCTGTGCACATCGAAGGTGACGTCTTCAGTCAGATGCGCGACCAGGCCAAGGCGCGGATGACCAGCGATGCGGACACTTCGATCAAATCCAATAGCGAAGTAACCCGGGATACCTGGCTCAATGACGTCTCCACTGCCCTCAAGATATTCGCCCCCATGGCGCCTGGCGGACTCGCCGTGGCCGCCACCGTAGGGGCCTTGGGCGTCACGGAGCTGGCGTTAGGCGCGGAAAAAACCGCATCGGGCGACACCGAGGCAGAACGCAGCGACGGCGCCTGGAAAACCTTCGATGGTGCGCTCAACACCCTGTTTTCCGCCGGTGCGAGCGGGAAGGTCGAAGACCCGTTTGCAGCGCCACGTGAAAACGTGACGACGCTGCCCGGCCAGGGCACCACACTCAATACCCTTGATCAAAGCCGTGCAGGCCGTGGCTTGGCTGACCGGTTACAGCCTTCGCAGGCGGGCCACATCAGTGACCATGCGGTAGCGGATGGCGAGCGCCTGATTGCAAACCGCACGCCCAACAGCAAGGGCATCTATCAGGTCAAGGACACTGACGGTGCTGACCAGTGGCTGATCCGCCACACCGACAGCAGTGGTACGAGCAAGGTTTACGAGATCAGAGGGGATTTCAAACTCAGTGACAACTATGTGCAGATTATTGACCCTGCCACCCGCAAACCGGTGATGACGGTGCAGTCCAACGGTGACGGCGGGTGGGTGCGCGATACGCTTCAAGGGGGCTGGCCGTGGTCCCGGTCCACGTCGACTTCACCCAGTACTCCGACAACACCTGGACCGAAATTTTCCGAGCTCTTTGTGGACAACAAGGGGGTTAAAGTCAGTGATGCCGAAAAGTTTGATAGCTACCTGAACCTGGTGCTCGACAAAGACCTTGTGCCAAACGACATTGTTTATCCAGACGGCTCCACGATGAAAAGGAAGCTCAGCGTTTCCTGGACAGTCGACGACAACGCATTCGCTGTCACCGAAGGTGAAAAGGCAAGGGAATCCCCCTATTCAAACACCCCATACTCATCCAGCTTTGCGCCTGATCTGAATCGCGAAAACTATACGATTAAGAAAACCGAAGCCGGTGTGGAATCAAGTACGGCGTTGAACTTCAGGGCAGAAGATGAACACGACACCCTAAGTCACAGGTTTGCCACATTCGAGGAGCAGGTGCCCGACCCGGCGCTGCGCGCCCGAATTTCCGAGGTGGCCCACCAAGGTTCCTCGGCTCCGGCACTGAATGAGCTGTCGCAACCGTTGTTGAAGGATAAATACAGCGTAAGCGCAGGCCCAAAGAACTTTACTATCAATTACAACCCGGCAAGCAATGAACATACCGTCATCGCCGAAACGAACTGGGTACTTAAATATGCAACGGACGATTACATGGTTACCAATCGGGACCTGGATATAAAAAGTACCCGGACATTCACGATACGTGAAAGTAACGAGGTTGATGTGGACGATTACACTATCGACAAGTCAGCGCCGACCACAATAGAAATCTCCATGCCAACGAACATCTGATCGCATTCCCCTCGCCGGTCCGGTGATGGGCCCCTACCTGGCAGCACTAAACGGCGGTAACCTCGGTAACCGCCGTTTTTTTGTGCCATCTCTGGGGTCTCCATGGAAAGAATCGCCTTTAAACCGCTCCTCCTCGCTGCCGGCCTGCTGGCGTTCATGCCTCTGGCCCAGGCGGCCAGCACCCTGGTCTACTGCTCCGAAGCCAGCCCCGCCGGCTTCGACCCCAGCCAGTACACCAGCGGCACCGATTTCGATGCCTCCGCCGAAACCGTGTTCAACCGCCTGACCCAGTTCAAGCGCGGCGGCACTGAAGTCGAACCCGGCCTGGCGACGAGCTGGGACGTGTCCAAGGACGGCCTGACGTACACCTTCCACCTGCGGGATGGCGTCAAGTTCCACACCACTGACTACTTCACCCCGACCCGGGACTTCAACGCCGACGACGTGGTGTTCACCTTCCAGCGCCTGCTGGATCCCGAGAGCCCGTTCCGTAAAGCCTACCCGTCGGAATCGCCCTACTTCACCGACATGGGCTTGAACACCACCATCAAGAACGTCGAAAAACTCGACGAGCACACCGTGCGCTTCAACCTGAACAACGTTGACGCCTCCTTCGTGCAAAACCTGGCCATGAGCTTCGCCTCGGTGCAGTCCGCCGAATATGCCGCGCAGTTGCTCAAGGAAGGCAAGGCCGCCGATATCAACCAGAAGCCGGTGGGCACCGGGCCGTTTGTGTTCAAGCGTTACCAGAAGGATTCGCAGATTCGCTACAGCGCCAATAAACAGTATTGGAAACCCGACGATGTGAAGCTCGACAACCTGGTGTTCTCGATCACCCCGGACGCCGCCGTGCGCCTGCAAAAACTCAAGGCCGGCGAGTGCCAGGTCAGCGGTTACCCGCGCCCTTCCGACATCGAAGTGATGAAGCAGGACCCCAACCTGCGGGTGCTCCAGCAAGCCGGCTTCAACCTCGGTTTTCTCGCCTACAACGTGACCCATCCGCCACTGGACCAGCTCAAGGTCCGCCAGGCGCTGGACATGGCCATCGACAAGCCGGCAATCATCAAGGCTGTGTACCAGAGTGCCGGACAATTGGCGCAGAACGCCCTGCCTCCGGCGCAGTGGTCTTATGACCCAACGATCAAGGACGCGCCCTACGATCCGGCCAAGGCCCGGGCGCTACTAAAAGAAGCAGGGGTTGCACCAGGTACCACCCTCAACCTGTGGGCGATGACGGTTCAACGTGCGTCGAACCCCAACGCCCGGATGTCGGCGCAGATGATCCAGCAGGATTGGGAAAAGATCGGCATCAAGGCCAATATCGTCAGCTATGAGTGGGGCGAATACATCAAACGCGCCAAAGCCGGCGAGCATGACGTGATGATCTACGGCTGGACCGGCGACAACGGTGACCCGGATAACTGGCTCGGCGTGCTCTACAGTTGTGCTGCGGTGAAGGGCAGTAACTATGCGAAGTGGTGTAACCCGGCCTACGACAAACTCGTGCAGCAGGCCAAGGTCAGCAGCGACCGTGAACAGCGCATCAAGTGGTATCAACAGGCACAAAAAATCCTTAAGGAACAAGTACCTATAACACCTATCGCAAACTCGACGGTTTTCCAGCCCCTTCGAAAGGAAGTACAGGACTTCAAGATCAGTCCATTTGGACTCACACCGTTCTATGGCGTCAGTCTGAATAAGTAACAGCCACGCCCCAACCGGGTGCGCCAGACGCCTCGGTTGGGCATTCCTGGTGCGCCCCTCGCACCGAAAAAACCCCTCAAAAATGCAAAAATGTGTCTGAACTTACACATATGCGACATTCGTGTACGTTCGTACCACTGTTTAGCCGTTGTAGGCTCTCAACATCTTGCATTGGGTATGGGCCCTGCATAAGTATCCGCAGGTCGACTCACGAGGTCGCCCTCACTACCAAAAATGACAACAAATCATGAGGCCAACATGCTTAAACACGCAGTCATTCCGTTATTAGTCAGCGCCGGTTTAATGGCTGCTGCACCTTTCGCCCAAGCGGCGAGCAACCTGGTGTTCTGCTCCGAAGGGAGCCCGGCCGGTTTTGATCCAGGCCAGTACACCACCGGAACAGACTTCGATGCTTCGGCCGAAACCATGTTCAACCGTCTGACCCAGTTTGAGCGCGGCGGCACCGCTGTTGTTCCTGGGCTGGCCACGACCTGGGACGTTTCCCCGGATGGCCTGACGTACACCTTCCACCTTCGTGAAGGCGTCAAGTTCCACACCACCCCGTACTTCAAGCCAACTCGTGAATTTTCGGCTGACGACGTACTGTTCACTTTCAACCGGATGATCAACAAAGACGATCCGTTCCGTAAAGCCTACCCAACCGAGTTTCCGTACTTCACGGACATGGGTATGGACACCAACATCAAGAACATCGAGAAAGTCGACGCCCACACCGTCAAGTTCACCCTTGGCACTGTGGACGCTGCTTTCATCCAGAACCTGGCCATGAGCTTCGCCTCCATCCAGTCGGCTGAATACGCCGCCCAACTGTTGAAGGAAGGCAAGGCACAGGACATCAACCAGAAGCCAATCGGCACTGGTCCGTTCGTGTTCAAGAGCTACCAGAAAGACTCCAACATCCGTTACACCGGCAACAAGGATTACTGGAAGCCTGAAGACGTGAAGATCGACAACTTGA
>Ga0105251_10003897_pt1 | contig 10607 bp, 10 predicted proteins | sample KBSS64metaG_FD_80424 | JGI IMG/M metagenome (GOLD analysis project Ga0105251, IMG submission 80424) | Switchgrass rhizosphere microbial communities from Kellogg Biological Station, Michigan, USA - KBS S6-4 metaG | ecosystem: Host-associated > Plants > Roots > Rhizosphere > Soil | place...
CGCGGCTGGCGAGATGACCAAGTGGTTCGACACGAACTATCACTACATCGTGCCGGAGTTCGAAGCGGACACGCAGTTCCGGCTCGACGCGTCGCGCCTCATCGAGCAACTCGGCGAAGCGAGCGCTCAGGGCGTGAATCCGAAGCCCGTCATCATCGGCCCGGTGACGTATCTGTGGCTCGGCAAGGCGAAGGATGAAAGCGACAAGCTCGCGCTGCTGCCGCGTATTCTGCCGGTATATGCCGCGCTGCTCGATCACTTCGCGGCGCAAGGCGTCGACTGGGTGCAGATCGACGAACCGGCGCTCGTCACCGAACTGGATGCGAAATGGCGCGACGCGTTCGTCACCGCCTACGATGCGCTGTCGGCGCGACGTGTGCGCCTGTTGCTCGCAACGTACTTCGGGCAATTGCAGGACAACCTCCCGCTCGCATGCAAGCTGCCGGTCGACGGCGTGCATATCGATGCGATCAACGCGCGCGATGAGATCGATGAAGTCGTGAGGCACCTGCCCGAGACCGCGATCGTGTCCATTGGCGCGATCAACGGCCGCAACATCTGGAAGAGCGACCTCGATGCGACGCTCGATTGGCTGGAGCCTTTGCATCGGCAACTCGGTGAACGCCTCTGGATCGCGCCGTCGTGCTCCCTGCTGCATGTGCCGGTCGATCTGAACAGCGAAGTCACGCTCGACGCCGACATCAGATCATGGCTCGCCTTCGCGCTGCAAAAGCTCGATGAGTTGAACGTGCTGGCCCGCGCGCTGAACCACGGCCGCCACTCGGTCGCCGATGCGCTCGCGGCGAACGCCGCCGCGATCGAGCGCCGTCGAAAGTCGCCGCGCGTGAATAATCCCGCGGTCAAGGCCGCGATCGCGAAGATCGACGCAGCCCTCGGCAAGCGTCAGAGCGCCTACGAGCAGCGCGCGAAGAAGCAGGCAGCCATCCTCGGCCTGCCCGCCTTTCCCACGACGACCATCGGCTCGTTTCCGCAGACGGGCGAGATCCGCCGCGCGCGCAGCCGGTTCAAGGCGGGAGCACTCGATCACGCCGGCTACCAGGCCGCGATGGAGCGTGAGATCACGCGCGCCGTGAAGGAACAGGAAGCGCTCGGTCTCGATGTGCTCGTGCACGGCGAAGCCGAACGCAACGACATGGTCGAATACTTCGGCGAGCAGCTCGATGGCTACGGGTTCAGCCAGTTCGGCTGGGTGCAATCGTATGGCTCGCGCTGCGTGAAGCCGCCGATTCTCGTCGGCGACATCAGCCGACCGAAGGCGATGACCGTCGAGTGGATCGGGTACGCCGCATCGCAGACGAACAAGCCGATGAAGGGCATGCTCACCGGTCCGGTGACGATCCTCAACTGGTCCTTCGTGCGCGACGATCAACCGCGCTCGGTGTCGTGTCAGCAACTCGCGCTCGCGATTCGCGAGGAGGTGCTCGATCTCGAGAAGGCTGGCGTGCGCGTCATCCAGATCGACGAGGCCGCGCTGCGCGAAGGCCTGCCGCTGCGCCGCTCGCAGTGGAACGAGTACTTGCGCTGGGCGGTCGAGTCGTTTCGTATCACGGCCAACGGCGTGCGCGACGAGACGCAGATCCACACGCACATGTGCTATTCGGAGTTCAACGACATCATCGCGTCGATCGCGGAGATGGATGCCGATGTCATCACCATCGAAACATCGCGCTCCGACATGGAACTGCTCGACGCGTTCAATGACTTCGAATATCCGAACCAGATCGGGCCGGGCGTGTACGACATTCATTCGCCGAACATCCCGAGCGAGACGCACATCGTCGATCTGATGAAGAAGGCGGCGGAGCGCATCCCCGCCGAGCGCTTGTGGGTGAATCCCGATTGCGGCCTGAAGACGCGTCAGTGGGATGAAGTCATTCCCGCGCTGAAGAACATGGTCGCGGCCGCACGAAGCCTGCGGCAGGGCGCCTGATCGTCCGACGCGGAGCGAACTTCACTGCCGTTTTCGCTCAGTTTTTCGGCTGCGTTCGTCGCTTGAGGAGATACGTGTCCATGATCCAGCCGTTGCGTGCGCGTGCCTCGGCGCGCACGCGTTCGATGTCGTCCATCACTTCGCGCAGCCGGCCCGCTATGAGAATCTCGTCATCGGTGCCCACGTAGGCGCCCCAGAATATATCGAGATCCTCATCCGCGACCTGTCGAAACGCATTCTGCGCGTCGAGCATCACGACGACGCTATCGACATTCTTAGGAAAACCTTCGGCGATGCCTCTGCCGTTCGTGATCTCGACTGCGCGCCCGATCGTGTTGAGCGCGACACGATGTTTCGCCGCGAGCGCCTGAACGCTGCTGATGCCCGGAATGACCTCATACTCGAACCGATGCCGTCCGCTGCCGGCGATGGCTTCGACGATGCGCATCGTGCTGTCGTAGAGCGACGGGTCGCCCCAGACGAGAAATGCGCCGCATTCGCCGTCACGCAGTTCTTCCTCGATCAGGCGCTCGAACACGATCTGCTTCTCGTGATTCAGCGTTTCGACTGCATCGACATAGCTCGCGACGTCCCGCTGACGCTCGGGGCTCGTTGCCTCGACGATGCGATAGCCCCGCTCCTTGACGTATCGCTCGATGATTTCCTTGCGCACCTGGACGAGCTTCGCCTTCGATACGCCCTTGTCCATCACGAAGAACACGTCGGCCCGGTTCATCGCGTTGATCGCCTGAACGGTGACGTATTCCGGATCGCCTGCGCCAATTCCGATGATGAGGATTTTCTTCACTGATTGCTCCAGGTTGCCGTGTATCCGCAAGAACTCCAACGGTACTCATGTGATGCGAGGCGCGTCAATCTCCTCGTCCCGAAAAGAAGAACGGCGCCGCAGGCTTCAGCCCGCGGCGCCGTTGCGTGGCGCTACGACAAGAACACTTACACGTTCACGGTGTCGGCCACTTCCTTGAAGTCCTCGATCTGATCGAAGTTCATGTACTTGTAGATCTTGTCGCCGTCCGCGCTGAGCACGCCCATGTCGGCCATGTACTCGTCCCTGGTCGGGATCTTGCCCAGGCGCGAGCAGATCGCCGCAAGTTCCGCCGAGCCGAGGTACACGTTCGTGTTCTTGCCCAGACGATTCGGGAAGTTACGGGTGGAGGTCGACATGACCGTCGCGCCTTCGCGCACCTGTGCCTGGTTGCCCATGCACAGCGAGCAGCCCGGCATTTCGGTACGCGCACCGGCGGTGCCGAAAACACCGTAGTGGCCTTCCTCGGTCAATTGCTTCTGGTCCATCTTGGTCGGCGGAGCCACCCACAGCTTGACCGGGATGTCGCGCTTGCCTTCCAGCAGCTTCGACGCGGCGCGGAAGTGACCGATGTTCGTCATGCACGAACCGATGAACACTTCGTCGATCTTGGCGCCGGCGACTTCCGACAGCGTCTTCACGTCGTCCGGATCGTTCGGGCAGGCCACGATCGGCTCATGGATATCGGCCAGATCGATCTCGATGACGGCTGCGTACTCGGCGTCGGCATCCGGCGAAAGCAGTTGCGGATCGGCCAGCCACTGCTCCATCGCGGTGATGCGGCGCTGCAGGCTGCGCGGGTCCTGGTAGCCCTGGGCGATCATCCACTTCAGCAGCGTGACGTTGCTGTTGAGATATTCGATGATCGGTTCCTTGTTCAGGTGCACCGCGCAACCGGCGGCCGAACGCTCGGCGGACGCATCCGACAATTCGAACGCTTGTTCGACCTTCAGCTCGGGCAGACCTTCGATTTCGAGGATGCGGCCCGAGAAGATGTTCTTCTTGCCCTGCTTCGCAACCGTCAACATGCCTTGCTTGATGGCGTACAGCGGAATGGCGTTGACGAGGTCGCGCAGGGTCACGCCCGGCTGCATCTTGCCCTTGAAGCGGACGAGCACCGATTCAGGCATATCGAGCGGCATCGTGCCGGTGGCGGCCGCAAAGGCGACCAGGCCCGAACCGGCGGGGAAGCTGATGCCGATCGGAAAGCGGGTGTGGGAGTCGCCGCCCGTGCCCACGGTGTCGGGCAGCAGCATGCGGTTCAGCCACGAGTGGATCACGCCGTCGCCCGGACGCAGCGCGATGCCGCCACGGGTGCTGATGAAGTTCGGCAGCGTCTGGTGCGTCTTCACGTCCACCGGCTTCGGATAGGCGGCGGTGTGGCAGAAGGACTGCATGACGAGGTCGGCCGAAAAGCCCAGGCACGCCAGATCCTTGAGTTCGTCGCGCGTCATGGGGCCCGTGGTGTCCTGCGAGCCGACCGAGGTCATCTTCGGTTCGCAGTACGTGCCCGGCCGGACGCCCTGGCCTTCCGGCAGGCCGCAGGCGCGGCCGACCATCTTCTGGGCGAGCGAGAAGCCCCGGCCGCTGTCGGCGGGCTGCTGCGGCAGGCGGAACAGGGTAGATGCGGGCAGACCCAGCGCTTCTCGTGCCTTGGCCGTCAGTCCGCGACCGATGATCAGAGGAATGCGGCCGCCGGCGCGCACTTCGTCGAACAGGACTTCGGACTTGACCTGAAACTCCGCGATCACTTCGCCGTTCTTGAGCGCCTTGCCTTCGTACGGGCGCAGTTCGACCACGTCGCCCATTTCCATCTTCGACACGTCGAGCTCGATCGGCAGGGCGCCGGCGTCTTCCATCGTGTTGTAGAAGATCGGGGCGATCTTGCCGCCCAGACACACGCCGCCAAAGCGCTTGTTGGGAACGAAGGGAATGTCTTCACCGGTGAACCACAGCACCGAGTTGGTGGCCGACTTGCGCGAGGAGCCGGTACCCACCACGTCGCCCACGTATGCGACCAGATGGCCCTTTTCCTTCAGTGACTCGATGAACTTGACCGGGCCACGCTTGCCGTCTTCTTCCGGGGTGATGCCGGGACGGGCGTTCTTCAGCATGGCCAGCGCGTGCATCGGAATGTCCGGGCGGGTGGTCGCATCCGGGGCCGGCGACAGGTCGTCGGTGTTGGTTTCGCCCGTCACCTTGAAGACGGTGATGGTCAGGCTTTGCGGCACTTCCGGGCGGCTGGTGAACCACTCGGCGTCGGCCCAGCTTCGAATCACGGCGCGGGCGTTGGCGTTGCCCTTGTCGGCCAGTTCCTTGACGTCATGGAACTGATCGAACATCAGCAGGGTGTTCTTCAGCGCATCGGCGGCCACGACGCCCACTTCGGCATCGGACAGCAATTCGATCAGCGGCTGGATGTTGTAGCCGCCCAGCATCGTGCCGAGCAGCTCGGTGGCGCGGGCGCGCGAGATCAGCGCGCAGGCCGTTTGACCCTTGGCCACGGCGGCCAGGAAGCCCGCCTTCACACGGGCGGCTTCGTCCACGCCGGCGGGCACGCGGTGGGTAATCAGATCGACCAGGATCTGCTCTTCGCCGGCGGGCGGGTTCGTCAGCAATTCGACCAGTTCGGCGGTTTGCTGGGCGGTCAGCGGCAGAGGAGGAATGCCGAGCGCTGCGCGTGCGGCTACGTGAGCACGAAAATTTTCAAGCATGGGGGACCGTTGTATTGCGTTTCAGGGAAAGGCTTTCCAGACACACCGAGGCTGTTCCGGGCACCGCGTTCATCGCCATTCTAATTTAAGGTCGCGGACAACGTCAAACGTCTTATGTCTTATGTCTTATATAAGAGTTCGCAAGCGGCTTTGGACGGCAGTTGATTCCGTGCAAAAAATCGCCTTGCCCCCTTGAAATTTCCGCTCCCGAAACTATCTTGAATTTCGCTCGGACAGTCGCGCCGGCAGTCCGGCGCGCTGCGTGTTTCGATTTGTTTGCCTGCAGCACGGCAGACGGACTGGAGCGCGTAAGCCAGTTCGTTTCCTGCTGCTTAAAAGGAGGAAATGACCATGAGCGATCTCTTCTTCGGGACCGACCTTTTCAGTGAGTTCGACCGTCTGCAACGCCAGATGGCGAACGCCTTCGGCGGTTTCCCTTCCAGCATCCGTTCGGGGCGCTCCGGCGCCTTTCCGCAGGTCAACATCGGTTCGACCGACGATTCCATCGAGATCGTCGCGTTCGCGCCGGGTGTCGATCCGAAAAGCTTCGATGTATCCATCGACAAAGGGCTGCTGAACATCAGCGGCGAGCGCGGGACTGCGCGACCGGAAGCAGCCGGCGACGACACGCGAACGTATGCGCAGGAACGGTTCGCCGGTGCCTTTCGGCGCGTCATTGAACTGCCGGACCATGCGGACCCCGACAAGGTCACGGCACAGTACATCAATGGCTGTCTGATTGTGAGCATCGGCAAGCGAGAGATGTCGAAGCCGCGGGCCATCACTGTTCAATGAAACTTGTCGCAGGATTGAGGACTGACATCATGAACGACACGACCGAACTTACCCGGAAAGACGAAACGGCGATGACCCGGCGCGAAGACGACTCGTCGCCACGCCGGATCACGCTGACGCCGCCCGTGGACATCTTCGAGGATAGCCAGGGCGTAACCCTGTGGGCCGATCTGCCCGGCGTTACAAAAGACCGGCTCGACGTGAAGGTCCACGATGGCAACCTGTTCATCGAGGCCGAGGCGGCGGTATCCACGCCCGCGGGTCTGCGCCTGCAACACGCCGAGGTTCGCCAGCCTCACTTTGCGCGGGCGTTCTCTCTTGGCGGCGACCTGGATGCATCGAAAATCGATGCAAGCCTGAAGGACGGCGTGCTGAAGCTGACGATCCCGCGACGGGATGAAGCTCGTCCGCGCCGGATCGAGGTACGGACGGACTGAAGGCGAAAGCAGGGGGTAGCGGCAAGGGGATCATCGGTGGCGGCGCGTCAGCCGCCACCCTCCGATTCGGCTCGCTTGCCGTGCATCCTGAAGGAGGAAACGATGAACACCGATCCAAAAAAGTGGAATCCATTCAAGTTTCTTCGCGGGGCGGTGCACAAGTCCGAGGCGCAGAGCCCGGAAAGCCCGCCGGAAAACGAACAGTGGCGTGCCTCGTGGCCTGACCTTCCGCGGCTGTTCTCCCGCGAGCCGTGGCGGGCAGTGGAGGAGTTCCTTCATGACCCGTTCGCAGGTCGTGGCGCGTTCGAGCGATGGTTTGGCGACTTCAGTTCGTCGCGCTTCCAGCCGCGCATCGACGTGGTCGACGAAGGGAAAGTGCTGCGCGTCACCGCTGAACTGCCAGGGATGGAACGCGATGACGTCACTGTGAGCGTCGAGGACGGAGCGATCGTACTGCGCGGTGAGAAACGGCAGGACGTTCGCAGCGAGGAGGACGGCTGCTATCGGCTCGAACGAGCCTATGGACGCTTTATGCGCACGATCCCGATGCCGGAAGACGCCGACCCTGACCACGCTCTGGCCAAATTCGATAACGGTGTGCTGACGCTGACCGTGCCGAAAACGGAGCCGGCACGATCCGCGAGTCGGACTATTGATATTGGATGAGCGGAACGCGCGAAGTGGCGGGATGACGACCGATGTCGAGTGCGTCCGGGCCGTTAGCTCAGATGGTAGAGCAGCGGACTTTTAATCCGTTGGTCACTGGTTCGAATCCAGTACGGCCCACTCGGATCGGGTTTCGCTGTTTGCGTCGTCCTTCCGCGGCGATGCACCCGTGATCCCGCTCGATGCCGACCACGACCATGCGTGAAACCTGCCGTCGATTCCTTCGCATGAGCCGCGCCGGGTACGCATGATGCTCCTCTGCCTTCAGATGAGGGCTCATCGCTTTTCACCCGCCGTCTGACCAGGAGCGCACCATGAAGGCTTCCAACCGCATCAAAATATCGCTGATCATCGCATTGACGGCGTGCAGTTGTCTCACGGCGGGCTGCAACCGCAACCGCACGACCGTCACCACGGGCAACGCGGCCAGCGACACCGCGGCGGCTGCGCCAGCGTCGGGTGCATCCGGTCCGGCTGCGGCGAGCTTCCCTGCTACGGCCGCCAGCGACACGCCCTCGGGCGCCAGCCAGTAGCGCCTAGACACTGGGCCACGTCTAGCGATTGCTGATCAACGGACAGATCTCCAGCGCGCCAAGAGGCATCAACGAAAACCCGCCACAAGCGACGCACAAACGACCATGCGGTATAGGACGCCCAACGCGCCACCGGAACAGCGGTCTCATCCGTCGAGGGGAAGGCTATGCCCGCTGCCGCAGCAACGCCGCGAGCGCGAAGCCCGCACCGAGCGCGACATAAGTCAGCCCCAGCGAGCCCTTCGACAGGTGGCTCTCGAAACCTGGCGTGAGACGCTTGGGCACGACGTGATAATCGACGACGTAGGCCACGACCGCAGTCGTTGCGGCTGCGTTCGCGATGCTCGCCCCCCCGGATCGCCGGTATCCGCGCTCGCACAGCGCTTCAAACAGCACGCCCCAGAAGACCGCGCTGCCCATATGAATCGCCGCGCCGAGGCCCGTGTACTTCGCGCTCGGCCTCCTTCGCCATGATGCGTCGCGCCACAAACAATGCGTGACGGCGTTCATCGCCGCGTACGGCCCGTGCCCCTTGTGCATCGCGCCGGCGGACGCGACCGCTGCCGACGCCAGTCCGGCAGCGGAGCCGGAACCTATCGCGCGGATGAGCAATTCCCGGATGTGCGTTTGCATGCCATGCCTCCCTATCTCTCGACCGGCTTTGCGCCGTGACGCTGCCGAATCAGCCTTCCCGACGCCGCTTCAGAACGCCGATATGCGATGCCCTTTGGCCTCGCGCAGGTAGCGCCCCGCTGCCGCGACCAACATGACGCCCGCGATCCCGATGAGCGCCGCGCGCGGACCTGCGGCGAGCGTGTAGGCATCGGTGTAGAAGCTGCGTTCGCGCACCCTGCCATGACGTCCCGAACGTTCGCGCAGATCCGCGCCGCCGCGATCGAGCGCGTCGCCGTCGCGACGTGGCTCGTCGGTAAGTTGTGCCTTCACGCCGAGCTTGCTCAGTATGGCGTCGTAGACGCGCGGCGCCGAGCGCCCGAACCACGCCATGCCGCGCGATGCGCCGCCTGCATATATGTCGCGTGTCGGATGCACGGCCGCATGCAGAATCGCTCGCGCGACGACATCGGGCGCATAGACGGGCTGAGGCAGTTTGGGCTGCCGGTCGAGATGATTCCTGGCGTGCTCGACGAACAGCGTGTCGACGCCAGCGGGCTTGACGAGCGTCACCGATACGGGCGCGCCTTCATTGGCGAGTTCGATGCGCAGCGCATCGGTATAGCCTTTCACCGCATGCTTCGAGGCCACATATGCGCCCTGCAGCGGAACGGCGACATCCGACAATTCACTGCCCAGATTGATGAGCGCCCCGCCTTTCTCACGCAGATGTTGCACGGCGATCAGCGATCCGTTCACGACACCCCAGAAGTTGGTGTCGAAGAGCTTGCGTTGCTCGTCAAGCGGCACGTCGGCGCAACGTCCGTAAATCGACACGCCCGCATTGTTGATCCAGGTGTCGAATCCGCCGAAGCGCTGGATCGCGGCATCCGCGGCCGCCTGCAGTTGCGTCCGGTCGCCGACGTCCGCCACGGCATGCGCGACGCGGTCGTGAGCGTCCCGCGACAACTCTCGAACGAGTTCCGTGAGCGCTGTCTCATCACGCGAGACGAGCATCAGGCGAGCGCCGCGTGTAGCGGCAAGGCGCGCGGTGACGAGCCCTATCCCGCTTGTCGCGCCTGTAATGACGATGACCTGCTCGTCGAGCGATTTCAGTTTGATTCGCATGGCATACCCGCGTTTCGTTGAGGATTGCCTTGATTCAGCATGACGTGTGCCCCCTGACTGCCTGCGCCTGACAAACCCGCTTCCGCGCTGCAACACGCCGGGGACGTGGGCATATCCGTTGCTTGGAAGTACGACGCAATCCCATCCGACGCAAAGGAGCAGACGATGCAAAACGAACCATCCGATCCCGTCGAGCGCGCGGACGAACGCCGCAAAACGCTCGGCGAAGGCGATGTAAAAGAGAAACGCGACGGCACCATCGAGCAGCGAGAGCACGGCAACATCGACCCGAGCCTCGTGCCGAAGGGCAAGGAACATCCCGACGAGGGTCCGTACGCACCCGAACACGATCACGTCGATCCGGATCTCGAACCCGCGAGCCGCAGCGGCAGACCAGGCAAGTCCGACAATGAAGCCTAGGCTCACGACGAGCGCTTCGGACATCGCAGGACACACCGCCGATTCACATACGAACCACGGAGCACACGATGAACCGCGATCAAAAGGAAGGTATCGAGGAACAGATCAAAGGGTGGACAGACACGGTAATCGGAACCGTCACCGGCAATGAAGACCGCAAGGTAAAGGGCGATGTCGAGATCACCAATGGCGCGAATCGAAAGGATTATGGTGATCAGAAAGACAACATCGAGAAAGGCGTCGAGGACCCGGGAGAGCCGACCAATCAGTAACCTTCGTCGGGCCTCGACGACACGACGAGGTCGATGATCCGGCGGCACAGTCGATGCTTAAGCTGTCGCAGCGCACCGCGACGGCCATTAGCCACTGTACGAAACGGCCAGGCGCAATGCGCGAACATGCAGGCGCTTGCGGGCGTAGCGAAGCAGCGCCCGCATTCGCCGGTACAGCACTCACACCCGCCCTTTCCACGGCACCATCGCCTTCTCCAGATACCGCATCAGCAGATCGAAGCACAGCGCGAAG
>Ga0105251_10003899_pt1 | contig 10601 bp, 6 predicted proteins | sample KBSS64metaG_FD_80424 | JGI IMG/M metagenome (GOLD analysis project Ga0105251, IMG submission 80424) | Switchgrass rhizosphere microbial communities from Kellogg Biological Station, Michigan, USA - KBS S6-4 metaG | ecosystem: Host-associated > Plants > Roots > Rhizosphere > Soil | place...
CCTTGGCGACCTGGGCGAGGTGGTGCCGGCAGCCGAAGATACCCAGCAATCTGCGGTGCTCGATGGCCAGCCCACGGTCATCGCCGACATTCACAAGCAACCCGGCTATAACGTGATCAGCACCATCGAGCAGATCCAGGCGCGCCTGCCAGGCCTGATGGCCCAGCTGCCCGCCGACGTCCAGGTGCACATTGCCGGTGACCGCACCCAGACCATTCAGGCCTCGGTGGCTGACGTGCAGTTCACCCTGCTGCTGACCATCGCCCTGGTGGTGCTGGTGATCTTCCTGTTCCTGCGCAGCGCCGTTGCCACGCTGATTCCGGCCATGACCATCCCGTTGTCGCTGGCTGCGACCTTCGCGGTGATGTACCTGCTCGGCTACAGCCTGGACAACCTGTCGATCATGGGCCTGGCCATCGCGGTAGGTTTCGTGGTCGATGATGCGATCGTGATGATGGAGAACATCGTTCGCCATCTGGAAATGGGTAAATCGCGCCTGCAGGCGGCGTTGGACGGCCTGGCGGAAGTGGCGATGACCATCGTTTCGATGACCGTGTCATTGATTGCGGTGTTCCTGCCGGTGCTGCTCATGAGCGGCATGGTTGGCCGGTTGATGCGTGAGTTCGCGGTCACCGTGAGCGTGGCCGTGGCGGTGTCCTGCGTGATCTCCCTGGCCGTGACGCCGATGCTCTGTGCCTGGCTGCTCAAGCCGCATGCCGGGGATGCTCCTCAAGGGCGCTTCGCCCGGGGCAGCGAGGCTTGCTTCGAGGCAATCCAGCGTGGCTACGAGGTATCCCTCGATTGGGTGCTGGGCCACCAGCGCCTGGCCTTGGCCGCGATGCTGGCGACGGTGCTGGCCACCGGCCTGCTGTTCACCAGCATCCCCAAGGGTTTTTTCCCCGAGCAGGACACCGGCCTGATCACCGCCATCGCCGAAGCGGCGCCAGACAGCTCGCCGGCCAGCATGCGCGAGCAGGTCGGCCAGTTGGCGGCCATCGTTGGCCAGGACCCGGCGGTGGACAAGGTCTATTACTGGGTCGGGCCTAACCCGACCATCAGCCAGGCACGCATGGTGATCGGCCTCAAACCCTTCGAGGCGCGCAGCGCTTCGGCCCGGCAGGTCATCAACCGCCTGCAGGCGCCGCTGGCGCAGGTGCCGGGTATCCGCCTGTTCATGCAGCCGAACCAGGACATCCAGTTTGGCGGCAAGGTCAGCAAGACCCAGTACCAGTACACCTTGCAGGACGCCAACTCGAGCGAGCTCGACCAGTGGGCCGGCAAGCTGCTGGGCGAGTTGCAGAAGCTGCCGCAATTGCAGCATGTCAGCTCGGACCAGCAGCAAGGCATCGCCCAGGCCACCCTGGTGATCGACCGCTCCGCTGCAGCACGCCTGGGTGTCGAGGTGCAGGCCATCGACAATGTGCTGTACGACGCCTTTGGCCAGCGCCAGGTGGCGACGATGTTCACCCAGCTCGACCAGAACCACGTGATCCTCGAACTCGACCCGCGTTGGCAGGAATCCCTGGCGACCCTGGAGCACCTGTACGTGCGCGCTGCCAGCGGCGACCTGGTACCGCTGAACATGCTGGCCCGGGTCGAGCGTGAGCTGGTGCCGGTGGTGATCAACCATCAGGGCGTGTTCCCGTCCATCACCCTGTCTTTCGACCTGGCCCCCGGCATGGCGCTCAGCGATGCCGTGACGGCGGTTGAACAGGTGTCAGCCAAGCTCGGCATGCCCGATACCGTGCAGGGCACCTTCCAGGGCTCGGCCCAGGCGTTCCAGGATGCCATGAAGTCGCAGCCCTGGCTGATCCTGGCGGCGATCCTGACGGTGTATGTGATTCTGGCGCTGCTGTACGAGAACGCCATTCACCCGTTGACCATCATCTCCACCTTGCCCTCGGCAGGCTTTGGCGCGTTGGTGGCGCTGTGGCTCAGCGGGCTGGACCTGTCGATCCTGGCGATGATCGGCATCATCCTGCTGATCGGCATCGTCAAGAAGAACGCGATCATGATCGTCGACTTCACCCTCGATGCGCGCAGCCGCGGGCTGACGGCGGTCGAGGCGGTGCGGGCCGCGTGCCTGCTGCGCCTGCGGCCGATCCTGATGACCTCGCTGGCGGCATTGCTGGGCGCGGTACCCCTGGCCTTCGGTCACGGCGCCGGGGCAGAGCTACGCCAGCCGCTGGGCATTGCCATTGTGGGTGGGCTGCTGGTGTCGTTACTCCTGACGCTCTATTCGACGCCCGTTGTCTATCTATGGTTTGAACATCTGCAGGATAGGCGCACCCGCAAAAGCCTCACTACTGTCGAGAATGTTGGCGTGAGGTAGACAGCCCAATCAATGTTCAGGCGCACGGGTTCGCAATTGCGCAGGGTCGTTATGGAGGCGTAGTAGCGCTGAACTGAAGTCAGTGGGGGATCGCGGTTGGCGGCCATCGACCCATCGCCGGCAAGCGCGGCTCCCACAGGTACAGCGCAGGTCTGAGGGCTGTTGATACTCCTGAGGGAGCTGGCTTGCCAGCACTGACAACCGATGACTAGATTGTCGTGGGCTTCTGGGTTCAGGTTCAGAGCACCCTGAACCCATGGGTGCCATCGCGCTCGAGCTGCGCAATCAGACCAAACTCCCAGTCCAGATACCCCTGCATTGCCTCGCGCGGATTGTCCGTACCCTCGTACGGGCGCCGGTAGCGATCGCTGCGTGGTACGGCAAGCTGCGTTTCGCCGGTTTGCAGCGGTTGCTCGGCAGCGATCCAGCGCGTGGTGCCGCCTTCGAGCAGGTAAACGGGGGTGCGGGTGAGGGCCTGCAGGTCGCGTGCGGCGAAGCGCGCCAGCAGGCTGCTGCCGCAGGTCAGTACGTAGCGACTGGCCTGGGGCACACGTTCCAGGGTTTCGGCCAGCTGGGCGCGGATCGCCCAGTGGGCACCGGGGATATGGCGCTTGACGTAGTTGGCGCTGGTGGTGAAGTCCAGCAGCACCGTACCGTCTTGCTGCAGCCAGTTGGCCAGTTGCTCGACACCGATCTCGTTGGCGGCGGGCAGTTCGGGCAGTGGTGGCTGCCATTCGCCGGTGGCGTTGAAGTCTGCCGCGGACAAACCGTCGAGCACGGCTACCTGCCAGCCCATCTGTGCCAACCAGGAGGCACTCATGTTGGCCCGTACGCCGTCGTCATCCACCAGTACGATGCGCGCCCCGCGTACGCTGGCCACGTGGTCGGTTTCCTGCACCAGCTGACCGCCCGGCACCGAGCGACTGCCAGGCAGGTGGCCGGCGGTATATTCCTCGGGCGTGCGCACGTCGAACAGGTAGGTGGTGCGTGTGAACTCGGCCTGCCAGTCGATCAGCCCGTCACGGTCCAGACGCAGCGCACCGGCGCGGTCAGCGACTGCACGCGCCTGGCGCGCAGCGTTGGCGCGGGTGCCGGCGCTGACGTCGGCGAAGCGCCGGTCCTGACCATGGGCCAGCTGTTGGCCGGCCAGGGTCCAGCCTATGGTGCCATTGCGCAGGGCGGCGACCGGGTTGGGGATGCCCGCGTTGACCAGTGACTGAGTGCCGATGATGCTGCGGGTGCGACCTGCGCAGTTGACGATCACCCGGGTGGCCGGGTCCGGTGCCAGTTCAGCCACACGCAGCACCAGTTCGGCACCGGGCACGCTGATGCCGCCGGGAATGCTCATGGTCTGGTATTCGTCGAAACGGCGGGCGTCGAGCACCACCACGTTGGCCTTTTCATCCAGCAGGGCCTGGACCTGCTCGGCGGCAAGCGATGGCGTATGGCGCACGCTTTCCACCAGTTCGCCAAAGGCCTTGCTCGGCACGTTGACGTCACGGAACAGCTCGCCCCCAGCGGCTCGCCAGCCGGCCAGGCCGCCGTCAAGCACCGCCACTTCGCGGTAGCCCAGAGCCAGCAGGCGCTGCGCCGCCACGGCGGCGAGGCCCTCGCCGTCGTCGTAGACGGTGATGGCGGTATCACGCCGTGGTACCCGGGCGAAAATCTCCAGCTCAAGCTTCGACAACGGGATGTTGGCGGCGAACAGTGGGTGGTCCTGGGCGAACGGGTCTTCTTCGCGCACGTCGATCAGGGCCAGTTCCTCCCGGGCCAGCAGGGCGCGGCGGATGTCGTGGTAATGGCGGGTGGTGACGTTGCTCATGGGGCAGGGTTCTCTTTGGACAGGTCCCAGATGTTGGGCAGGCGGGTATTGGAGTAGCCGGAAATGAACGGTTTTTCGCTGCCGTCCTCGGCGTAGACCGCGCGCTTGACCGCGCCGATGTTGCCGCCGTAGACGTGGATGCTGATCGACACCTGGTCGGTGAAGGCATTGCTGACCTGATGGATATCGCCGATGCGCGGCGACACCGCTTCCACCTGGCCAGGCTCCAGGCGTACCGCCGCGCCGAGGGGCTGCAGCGCGCCCCGGGCGTCGCGCTCGAAACCTTGCGCGAGTTCCGCGCCGCGCAGCATGCCGATCAGGCCCCAGACTCGGTGGTCGTGGACTGGCGTCTGCTGCCCAGGGCCCCAGACGAAGCTCACCACCGAGAAGCGCTGGCGCGAGTCGCAATGCAGCAGGTACTGCTGATAACGCTGCGGGTCGGGCTGGGCGAGGTCGTCCGGCAGCCAGTCGTCATGGGCGACCAGCTCGGCCAGCAGCTGCTGGCCGCGGTCGAGCAGGGTGGCTTCGTCAGGCTGCTGGTCGAGCAGTTCGGCGAGGCGGTCGATGAAATGGCGCAAGCGCTCCGGGCGCAGGTTCTGGGTCATGGTTCAGGCTCGGCTTTCGGGTTCCGGTTAACCCTAGCAAACCTCCTTTCTATTCTCAAAATGCAAAATTATCATAAGCTAATATGCAAATTACGCATTTACAGAGGCGGGATTCTGGTTTCAAATTGCGCTCACCAAAGGCATGAGGTTATGCCTAATGTGCATTTCACAGGCTCGTGAACACTCTTTAGATTATAAAAACCATTCGATTAATGCCCTAGGGCTATAGATAAACCTGGACGAGACCGCACGCGCGGATCGGCTCACCTGCCCCTGACGGGGTATCTGGAGACGAACGTGCGCTATATAAAACACCTGGCTGCCACGCTGCTGGCCACTACCTTCAGCCTTGCCGCCGCCGCCCAGACCCTGGTGGTCGGTGACCAGAGCTACAACGCCCGCGCGGTGATGGAAGCAGCCGGGGTGCTCGACGACTTGCCCTACACCCTGGAATGGAAGCAGTTCACTGCCGGCTCGCCGGTGGCCGAGGCGCTCAACGTCGGCAGCCTCGACATCGGCCTGCTGGGCGACGCGCCGCCGCTGTTCCTCGGTGCCCTGGGCGCGCCGATCAAGGTGATCGCGGTCAGCCGGCAAAACCTCGAAGGCGTGGCCATCCTGGCGCGCAAGGATTCGTCGATCCACAGCCTGCAGGACCTGCGCGGCAAACGCGCGGCGATATGGAAGGGTTCGTGGAGCCAGCAGTTGCTGTTCAGCGCCCTGGACAAGGCCGGTGTGCCCCGTGATGCCCTGGAGCTGCGCTACCTCAGCGCGCTGGATGCCTCCCACGCCCTGGACGGCGGATCGGTGGATGTGATTGCCACTTGGGAACCTTACGTCACCCAGCAGGAGCGCCAGGGCGCCCGCGTGCTTGCAACCGCCGAAGGGGTGATCCCGGCGCAGAGCTTCGTGGTGGCCAACAGCAAGGCGGTGGAGCAAAAGCGCGCGCAGATCGCCGACTTTCTGCAGCGCCTGAAAAAGGCCCGTGACTGGACCCTGAGCGACCCGGCCAACACTGAGGCCTACGCCGATGCCTGGGCCCAGCGAACCCGTGCCGACCGCGACATCGCCCGCACCTGGTTCGCCCGTGCGCGCACCGACCTGGCACCGCTGAACCCGCAGGTGATCGTCGATGCGCAGAAGACCGTGGACTTCTTCGCCGGGCTTGGCCTGATCAAGTCCTACCCGGCGGCGACCTTGTTCGACACCTCGTTCGGTGCAGCCATCGAGCAGCCAGCCGTCAGCAGAAACTGAGCCAACTTCACCGGCCTCTTCGCGGGCAAGCCCGCTCCCACATGCCCGCTCCCACATGCCCGTGAAGAGGCGCACACCGATCTCAAAGGACTCCCCATGAGCAAACGACAGATCAAACTCGGCGCCCTGACCATGGGCTGCGGCGGACCCGGCCGGCACAACCTGTGGCTCGACCCTGAACTGCCTGCCGACGCCAGCGTCAACATCGACTGGTACATCGACATCGCTCGCCAGGCCGAGGCGGCGTTGTTCGACCTGATGTTCATCGTCGACAGCCAGTTCATCACCCCAGGCTCGCCCTCGCACTACCTCAACCGCCTGGAGCCTTTGACCCTGCTCTCGGCCTTGGCGGTCAGCACCCGTCATCTCGGTCTGGTCGGCACCCTCACCACGTCCTATAACGCGCCGTTCAACGTCGCCCGCCGGCTCGCCTCGCTGGACCTGATCAGCAAGGGCCGGGCGGGCTGGAACGTGGTCACCAGTGGTGATGCCGGCACCGCCGGCAACTACGGGCTGGACGAGCATTACGACTACGACACCCGCTACGCCCGGGCCCAGGAGCATGTGCAAGTGGTACAGGGGCTGTGGCACTCGTATGAGGACGACGCCTTCCCCCGGGACCGTGCCAGCGGTCGCTTCCTCGATCCCTCGAAGTTGCATGCACTGGATCATCAGGGCGAGCACTTCTCGGTAGTTGGCCCGCTGAACATCCAGCGCTCGCCCCAGGGCCAGCCGGTGATCTTCCAGGCCGGCGACTCCGAACAGGGCCGTGACCTGGGGGCCGCCACTGCCGACGTGGTGTTCACCCATGCCGCCAGCATCGAACAGGGCCAGGCGTTCTACCGTGACATCAAGGCGCGTGCCGTGCGCCTGGGGCGTGATCCGGAGCAGTTGCTGGTGTTGCCGGGGGCGGAGATCTACGTGGGCGATACGGACGAGCATGCCCGCGAGATCGAGCGCCACTACCATCAGGCTGACCACAGCTTTGAACTGGCGTTGAAAGAGTTCGGGCGCAATTTCGGCTGGCATGACTTCAGCCAGTACGACCTGGACGCGCCGTTCCCGCAGGAAAGCCTGGAATACGCTCGCAGCAGCTTCTTCACCAACGCCAGGCGTATTGCCGACCAGGCCAGGGACAAGGGCTTCAGCCTGCGCCAGGCCGTCGAGTTCGGCCGCCAGTTACGGCCGGGGGCCTTCGTGGGCTCGGCAGACAGTGTTGCGGCGAAGATGGCCGAGTGGTTCGAGGCGCGGGCGCTGGATGGGTTCAACATCTACATTGGCCATCCGGGGCAGTTTCGCCGCTTTACCGAGGAGGTTGTGCCGTTGCTGCAGGAGCGTGGGGTTTATCGCACGGCGTATGAGGGCACTACGCTGCGCGAAAGCCTGGGCTTGCCGATACCGCGCTTCACCCGCTAGCTCCGTATCCTGTGGGAGCGCCGAACCGCCGCTCCCACTGGGTGAGAGGCACGCCCTTCAGAAGGTGTAGGTCAGTCGCCCGAAGTAATACCCGCCGGTGAAGCCATACGGCGAGTACACCCCATACCCCTTGACCATGGTCTTGCTGCTCGGTGCCTGGCGCTCGGGGTACACATCGAACAGGTTGCGCGCACCGATCGCCAGTTCCAGGTCCTTGGTCAGCTGGTAGCCCACATCCAGGTCGGTGATCCAGCGCGCCTTGTATTCGCGGTCCAGCGAACGGTCGTTGGCGGCATTCACCTCACGCCAGGAACCGTAACGGGTCAGCCCCAGGTTGACCCGGTAGCGGTCCAGGCGCCAGTTGCCACCGAGGATCAGCTTGGTGTGCGGCTGTACCTCGGTCAGCAGGTTGCGCGCCTGGCGGTTCATCAGCTCGTAAGGCGTGCCGAGGATGTTCACGCTCTGCTTGTAGTCGAGGATCTCGGTGTCGTTCCAGTTGAAGGCCGCCGTCCACTTCACCGTCCCGGCGCCGCCCAGGTCCTGGTCATAGCTGCCCACCAGGTCCAGGCCCTTGGTGCGGGTGTTGGCGCCATTGGTGAAGTACTGGCCACCCGATGTCGAGTCGATGCCGTTGGCCTGCAGGGCCTGGGTGACCTCAGGGCCGAGCAGGGTGCCGGTGAGGGTGATGCGGTCGCGTACGTTGATCAGGTAGGCGTCGGCCGTGAAGGCCAGGCGCTCGCTGGGCTGCCAGGCCAGCCCCAGGCTGTAGTTGGCAGATTTCTCAGGCTTGAGCGGCTCGGCACCGAGTGCCTTGGCGGCGGCCGAATCCACCGGCAACACACCGTAGTTGATCGACTGGTACACGCCGTCGACCACGCCGTAGGTGGTGGAGCGGGCGCTGAACAGGCTGTTGGCCAATGAGGGGGCGCGGAAGCCGTTGCTCACCGTGGCCCGCACGGCAAGCTCCGGGGTCAGCTCGTAGCGGGTGGTGAGCTTGCCGCTGCGGGTGGCACCGATGCCGCGGTCGTAGTGTTCATAGCGCAGGGCAGCGCCCCAGTACCACCGCGCCAGCGGGTAGAAACCCACGTCCAGGTAGCCGGCGTAACTGTTGCGGCTGGCGCTGGAGGCCTCGGCCGGGGAGATGCCATTGGTGACCTGGGCGCCAGATGCGGCGCAGTTGCCAGGCGCCGCGCAGTAGCCGCCGTCGGCCCAGCTGGCCCAGTCGCCGGCCTGCACCTGGTAGGTATCGCGGCGCTGCTCGAGGCCCCAGGAGAAGTCCAGCGGCTTGGCCAGGCCCACCTCGAAGCTGCGGCGCAGGTCGAGGTTGCTGGTCAGCTGCGAGCTGACCCAGGTGCCGGACTCGAAATGGTTGGGCGTGGCTTCGCCCAGCGACGGGTTCTGGTTGTTCCAGGTGCCCTGTTCGGCCTCGTTGCGCCCGTAGGTGCTGGACAGGTCCCAGTCCCACTCGCCGGCCAGGCCCCTGGCTCCGAATGCCGCCTGGTAGTCGTACTCCTCGATGTACCAGGTGGGCGTGTAGCCGGCCGGCCGCCCGTTGGGCCCGGTGGTGATGGTGTTGACGATGGTCGGCAGGCGGAAGTTCTGACCCTGCTCGGCCTTGCGGTACGACCAGGTGCTGAACGAGTAGAGGGTCAGGTCGTCCTGCAGCGGCAGTTCGGCGTTGTAGCCCAAGGTCAGCAGGTTGATCTTCGGCGTGCCGTAGCCGCCGTAGGTGACCTTGCCGGCGCGGCCCAAGGCTTCGGCCTGGCTGTAGCCGTTGGCGCTGGCCTTGTTGTCGTCGTTCTGGCTGCGAGCGTCGAGCGCCAGCTGAAGAATGCCGTCGCGGCCGATCTCGAAGCCTTTGTTCAGGCTTTGCTGCACGGTCTGTTTCTTGCCGTCGTAGCCCTGGCCCGCAGTGGTCACGGCGGTGCCGCTGGTGTCGGCCTTGAGGATCACGTTGATCACCCCGGCGATGGCGTCGGAGCCGTACTGGGCCGCTGCGCCATCACGCAGCACCTCGACATGGTCGATGGCGCTGATGGGGATCAGGTCCAGGTCACTGGGGGCGGCGCCAGCGTTGATGCCGCTGATGTTCAGGGTGGCGCTGGTGTGGCGGCGCTTGCCGTTGACCAGCACCAGCACCTGGGCGGCGTTGAGCCCCCGCAGGTTTGGCGCGCGGGCCATGCCGCTGGCGTCCCAGCCGGTCTTTTCCGGCAGGGTCAGCGACGGCACGCTGGCGCTGAGGGCTTCCATCAGGCCCGGCTTGCCGGTTTCCTGCAGCTGCTTGGCGCTGATCACGTCGATGGGCACCGGGCTGCTGGTGACCGTCCGTTTCTCGCTGCCACGGTTGCCGGTGACGATCACCGTGCCCAGGGCCTGGGCAGCCGGTTCGCCGGCCAGTGCCGGCGCGGTGTGCAGGCCGGCGGCGAAGGCCATGGTGAATAGCGGGGCAGTGGTAAAGGCTTGCTTCATGCACGCAGTTCCTTGTCTGGCTCGGCGGGCGCGCTCAGGGCGCCTTGGCCGCGATCGCGTCGATTTCCACCAGCGCGCCCGGCAGCGGCAGGGCCACCACCTGGATGGCCGTGCGGGTCGGTGTGCGGGGTTGCTCGGCGGTGGCGAAGCATTCGCTGTAGGCCGCTTGCAGCCCGGTGAAGTCAAGGGCGCCGCCGTTGGCCGGGTCGCCCACCAGGAACACCCGCAACTGAACGATGTCACCCAGATCCAGGCCCTGGCTTTGCAGCGCCGTGCGCAGCTTGTTCAGCACCGAACGGGTCTGGGTTTCGGTGTTGCCGAACGCGGCGATACTGCCCTTGGGCGCCTTGGCGTCGGCCACGTCCGGCAGGGTGCCGCTGACGAACGTCAGTTGGCTGCCGGCCGGCACTGTGACCAGTTGCGAGATGGGGAAGTTGGAGCCCGGCGGGGCCACCCGCTTGATGCCATCGGCATGGGCGTTGAGGGTGAGCGACATGAGCACTCCGGCAAGCAGAAGAAGACGAGGCATGCTGTGGTTTCCTTGGGATCAGGCGGCAGCGCCGCGGGCGGTCTGGTTGGCATGGCGGGCGATCAGGCCGACCACCCGGCGGGCGGATTCGGCAGCGCTGTTCTGCCAGATGCCCACGCCGCCATGGGCCAGGGCATCGCTGGCCAGCCAGGTTCGCCCCTGGGGCTGGTTGAGCAG
>Ga0105251_10003903_pt1 | contig 10594 bp, 8 predicted proteins | sample KBSS64metaG_FD_80424 | JGI IMG/M metagenome (GOLD analysis project Ga0105251, IMG submission 80424) | Switchgrass rhizosphere microbial communities from Kellogg Biological Station, Michigan, USA - KBS S6-4 metaG | ecosystem: Host-associated > Plants > Roots > Rhizosphere > Soil | place...
TGACGGTACATGGCGTTGGCGTCGATGTTGATCTTGGCGTCCAGGCAGTGCAGATCGCCGTCAGCCTTGATCACCAGCGGGTTCACTTCCAGCAGGGCCAGGTCGTGGTCCTGGAACAGCTTGCCCAGGCCGACGAAGATCTTGGCGAACTGAGCAACCTGCTTGCCTTCCAGACCCAGCTGGAATGCCAGGTCGCGACCCTGGAATGGCTGAGCGCCAACCAGCGGATCGATAGTGGCCTTGAGAATCTTCTCAGGAGTTTCGTGAGCGATCTTCTCGATGTCCACGCCACCTTCGGTGGACGCCATGAACACGATACGACGGCTCGAGCGATCGACTACAGCGCCCAGATACAGCTCTTTGGCGATGTCAGTGCAGGATTCAACCAGGATCTTGGTAACCGGTTGACCGTTGGCATCAGTCTGGTAAGTGACCAGACGCTTGCCCAGCCATTGAGCGGCGAACGCAGCTGCGTCTTCCTTGCTCTTGACCAGCTTGACGCCGCCCGCTTTACCGCGACCACCTGCGTGAACCTGGGCTTTTACGACCCATTCGGTTCCGCCGATCTTGTCGCAGGCTTCTGCGGCTGCTTCGGGGGTGTCTACTGCAAAGCCCTTGGATACTGGCAGGCCGTATTCAGCAAACAGCTGTTTACCCTGATACTCGTGAAGATTCATGCTTTTTACCGTCTTCGTTAGGTACTGCGCTTCGGTGCTGCTCGCTTGAGCGTGCCGCACCACCTGTGACCGCTTCCCCCGCAAGGCCCCGCCCCTGCACTCAGGGTGCCGGTTCGAAGTCCGCCAGGGGTTCGAGTCCGACGAACCTTCCGCGGTAAGCCATGCGAACAGGGCTTACGACGGGCGGTCCGCCGTGGTTTTTTTCTTAGCGTTTTTTCTTGTTCTGGATGTGGATGGCGCCGCCATTCACAGCCAGAGCAGCTTCGTGCAGCGCTTCGGACAGAGTCGGGTGGGAGAAGACCATCATGCCGATGTCTTCGGCACTGGTGCCGAACTCCATGCCGATTGCACCCTGCTGAACCAGTTCCGCAGCGCCTGGGCCGATGACGTGTACACCCAGTACACGGTCGGTCTTGGCGTCAGCGATGACCTTGACGAAACCGCCGGTGTCGTTCGCCGCCATGGCACGGCCGCTGGCCGCGAACGGGAACTGACCCACGTTGACTTCAACGCCTTCGGCCTTGAGGGTCTGCTCGGTTTTACCGACCCACGCGATTTCCGGGTGAGTGTAGATAACCGACGGGATCAAGTCGTAGTTCATCTGGGTCTTGTGACCCTTGATGCGCTCGACCACCATGATGCCTTCTTCCGAGGCTTTGTGTGCCAGCATCAGACCACGGACCACGTCACCGATCGCATAGACACCAGGAACGCTGGTCTCGCACTGATCGTTGACGAAGATGAAGCCGCGCTCGTCGATATCGACGCCGCTGTCGGAGGCCAGCAGATCGGTCGTCACCGGACGGCGGCCTACGGCCACGATCAGGCGATCGAAGGTGATGTTCTGCTCACCATCCTTGTCGGTGTAGTTGACGACAACTTCGTTGCCGTTGACTTTGGAGCCGGTCACGCGAGCGCCCAGCTTGATGTCCAGACCCTGTTTGGTGAAGGTCTTCTGAGCTTCCTTGGCAACAGCTTCGTCAGCGGCCGGCAGGAACTTCTCCAGAGCCTCCAGAACGGTGACCTTGGAGCCCAGACGCGACCATACCGAACCCAGTTCCAGGCCGATAACGCCAGCGCCGATGACGCCCAGACGCTCAGGCACAGCCGGGAATTCCAGGGCGCCGGTGGAGTCGACGATGACGTTCTGGTCGACCGGAGCCGGTGGAATGTCGATCGGACGCGAGCCGGAAGCCAGGATGATGTTGTCGGCTTCGATGACTTCGGTGGTGCCGTCAGGCTTGGTCAGCTCGACTTTCTTGCCGGCCAGCAGCTTGCCGTGGCCTTGCAGGGAAGTCACGCCGTTGGCCTTGAACAGGCTGGCAACGCCGCCGGTCAGGCCTTTGACGATCTGCGACTTGCGACCGACCATGGCCGGTACGTCCATCTTCACGTCGCCCGAGATCGAGATGCCGTGAACGTTGAACTGGTTTTTCGCTTCATAGAACTTCCAGGAGCTGTCCAGCAGCGCCTTGGACGGGATGCAGCCCACGTTCAGGCAGGTACCGCCGAGAGCCAGCTTGCCCTCTTTATCCTGATACTTCTCGATGCAGGCAGTCTTGAGACCAAGTTGCGCAGCCTTGATGGCGGCAACATAACCGCCAGGGCCTGCGCCAATCACTACCACGTCGAATTTCTGGGACATAACTAAGAGTTCCTCTCTAGCTGCAAGCATTAAGCTGCAAGCTGCAAGCCGATCTGCGGTGATCTGCAGGGAAGGCTTGCTACTTGTTGATTGGGGCGAAACTGTACGCCACAAGCTGCACGCCGTCTGCTTCTACTTGAAGCTTGAGGCTTGCAGCTTGCAGCTGCTTCTTAGATGTCCAGCAGCAGACGAGCCGGATCTTCCAGCAGGTTCTTGATGGTCACCAGGAAAGTCACAGCTTCTTTGCCGTCGATCAGGCGGTGATCGTAGGACAGCGCCAGGTACATCATCGGACGGATGACAACCTGACCATTGATCGCCATCGGGCGCTGAATGATGTTGTGCATGCCCAGAATAGCAGCTTGCGGCGGGTTGACGATCGGGGTCGACATCATCGAACCGAAGGTACCACCGTTGGTGATGGTGAAGGTACCGCCAGTCATCTCGTCGATGGACAGTTTGCCGTCACGAGCTTTCTTGCCGAAGGTGGCGATGCCGCCTTCGATTTCAGCCAGGCTCATCTGCTCTGCGTTACGCAGGACCGGAACCACCAGGCCACGGTCGCTGGAAACGGCAACGCCGACGTCCGCATAGCCGTGGTAGACGATGTCGGAACCGTCGATCGACGCGTTGACAGCCGGGAAGCGTTTCAGCGCTTCGGTGGCAGCCTTGACGAAGAACGACATGAAGCCCAGGCGCACGCCGTTGTGGGACTTCTCGAACAGATCCTTGTACTTCGAACGCAGGGCCATGACTTCGGTCATGTCGACTTCGTTGAACGTGGTCAGCATGGCCATGTTCGACTGGGCTTCGACAAGACGCTTGGCAACGGTGGCACGAACGCGAGTCATCGGTACGCGCTTCTCGGTGCGATCGCCAGCGGCGAACACAGGAGCAGCGGCAGCCGGTGCAGCAGCAGGCTTGGAAGCCGGTGCGGCAGCCGGAGCGGATTTCTTCGCTTCGATGGCAGCAACGACGTCTTCCTTGGTGACGCGACCATCTTTGCCAGTGCCTTTGACGCTGGACAGGTTGATGCCGTTCTCTTCGGCCAGCTTGCGAGCAGCTGGAGCGCCGATGGCGTCTTCGTCAGAGGCCGATGGAGCGGCGGCTGGCGCGGCAGCAGGTGCAGCGGCCGGGGCAGCAGCGGCAGCAGGAGCAGCCGACGCGGTAGCGCCTGCATCCAGGGTTGCGATCAGCTCGTTGGACAGGACGGTATCGCCCTCGCCCTTGACGATGGATGCCAGCACGCCGTCTGCTTCGGCCAGGACTTCGAGCACGACTTTGTCGGTTTCGATGTCGACCAGCAGCTCGTCACGCTTTACCGCTTCGCCCGGCTGTTTGTGCCATTTGGAAATAGTGCCGTCGGCAACGGATTCCGGGAAAGAGGGGGCTTTGATCTCAATAGCCATTATCTGTAATTCCTTAATTCGGTTTCTAGTGCGCGAAGGCGTTAAACAGTGAACGCGTCTTGCAGCAGTTTTTCCTGCTGTTCGGCGTGCATCGAAGCGTAGCCACAAGCGGGCGCTGCAGAAGCATCACGGCCGGCGTACTCGAGAACGAGGTTGCGGTTGTGATTGCCAATGCTACGGCGCAAGTGATGCTGGCTGCTGTACCAGGCGCCCTGGTTCATCGGCTCTTCCTGACACCAGACCACATTGGTCAGGTTGGTGTAAGGCGCGATGGCCTCCATCAGGTCGTCTTCCGGGAACGGGTAGAGCTGCTCGATACGCACGATAGCGATATCTTCGCGGCCTTCGGCACGGCGTTTTTCCAGCAGGTCGTAGTAGACCTTGCCACTGCACATAACCAGACGGGTCACCTTGGCGGCATCGAGGGTGTCGATTTCCGGGATGACAGTCTGGAACGAGCCTTCGGCCAGATCCTCGAGGGTCGAAATGGCCAGCTTGTGGCGCAACAGCGACTTGGGCGTCAGCACAACCAGCGGTTTGCGCAGCGGACGAATCACCTGACGGCGCAACAGATGGTAGATCTGGGCCGGGGTGGTCGGCATGCACACCTGGATGTTGTGCTCGGCGCACAGCTGCAGGTAACGCTCCAGACGTGCCGAGGAGTGCTCCGGACCCTGACCTTCGTAGCCGTGTGGCAACAGCATGGTCAGACCGCACAGACGGCCCCACTTGTGCTCGCCGCTGGTGATGAACTGGTCGATCACGACCTGCGCACCGTTGGCGAAGTCACCGAACTGGGCTTCCCAGATCACCAGCGCGTTTGGCGAGGTGGTCGAGTAGCCGTATTCGAATGCCAGTACCGCTTCTTCCGACAGGAACGAGTCGTACAGGTCAAAGCGAGGCTGACCGGCATACAGGTTCTGCAGAGGCACGTAGGTCGTGGCATCTTTCTGGTTGTGCAGGACGGCGTGACGGTGCGAGAACGTACCGCGACCGACGTCTTGACCGGTGATACGCACCGGATGACCTTCGAACGCCAGCGTGGCGTAGGCCATGGTTTCGGCGTAGCCCCAGTTGATCGGCAAGCCACCGGCCTGCATCTTCTGACGGTCTTCGTAGATCTTCTGAACCTGACGCTGAACCACGAAACCTTCCGGCAGCTCCATCAGCTTGGCCGACAGTTCCTGCAGGGTCTTCAGATCGAAACGGGTGTCGTGACGCGCAGTCCAGGCGTGGCCCAGGTATGGACGCCAGTCGACGAACAGTTCCTTGTTAGGCTCTTTGACCAGGCTCTTCACAACGTGCATGCCGTTGTCGAGTGCGTTGCGGTACTCGTCGACCTTGGCTTGAGCGCCGGCGGCGTCGAGCACGCCCGATGCGGCCAGTGCGTCGGCATACAGCTCACGGGTGGTGCGCTGTTTGGCGATCTGCTGGTACATCAGTGGCTGGGTGCCGCTTGGTTCGTCCGCCTCGTTGTGGCCGCGACGACGGTAGCAGACCAGGTCGATCACCACGTCACGCTTGAACTGCATGCGGTAGTCGATGGCCAGCTGGGTCACGAACATGACCGCTTCAGGGTCATCGCCGTTCACGTGCAGGATCGGCGCCTGGATCATCTTGGCAACGTCGGTGGCGTACTCGGTAGAACGCGAGTCCAGCGGGTTGCTGATGGTGAAGCCGACCTGGTTGTTGATCACGATGTGGATCGTGCCGCCAGTCTTGAAGCCGCGGGTCTGCGACATCTGGAAGGTTTCCAGAACCACGCCCTGACCTGCGAACGCAGCGTCACCATGGATGGAAATCGGCAGTACTTTTTCGCCAGTGGCATCGTTGCGGCGGTCTTGACGAGCGCGCACGGAACCTTCGACCACCGGGGAGACGATCTCGAGGTGCGACGGGTTGAACGCCATCGCCAGGTGAACTTCGCCACCTGCGGTCATCACGTTGGACGAGAAGCCCTGGTGGTACTTCACGTCACCGGAGCCCAGCTCGACCTTCTTCTTGCCTTCGAACTCGTCGAACAGCTCGCGCGGGTTCTTGCCGAAGGTGTTGACCAGTACGTTCAGACGGCCACGGTGGGCCATGCCGATCACGACTTCCTTGGTCCCGTAGGAACCGGAGCGCTGGATCAGCTCGTCGAGCATCGGGATCAGGCTTTCGCCGCCTTCCAGACCGAAACGCTTGGTGCCCGGGTACTTGGTGCCCAGGTACTTCTCCAGACCCTCGGCCGCGGTGACGCGCTCGAGCAGGTGGCTCTGAATCTCGGCAGGGTAAGCTGGACGGCCACGCACGCTTTCGAGGCGCTGCATGAACCAGTTGCGCTGGTTGGAATCGACGATGTGCGTGAACTCGGCGCCGATGGTGCGGCAATATGTCTTCTGCAAGGCGTCGACGATTTCGCGTAGGCTCGCCTCCTCCTTGCCGATGAACAGGTCGCCGGCACGGAACGTGGTATCGAGGTCAGCGTTGGTCAAACCGTAATGGTTGATCGACAGGTCAGCTGGCGCAGTACGCTTCCACAAGCCCAGAGGATCGAGTTGCGCACCCTGATGGCCGCGCATACGGAATGCCTGAATCAGTCGCAGCACTTCGACTTGCTTCTTCTCGTGTTCGCTGCTCACGCTACCGGCGGAGACCGGTTGAGCGCGGCGCTGGTTTTTGCCCAGCAACACGAAATGATCGCGAACCGTAGAGTGCGATACATCGGTGGCAGCGCCGCCATCGGCTGGCAGCGTCTGAAAGTAGGTGCGCCATTCTTCTGGCACAGCGTTAGGGTCGTGCAGGTAGAGCTCGTAGAGCTCTTCCACATAGGCAGCGTTACCACCTGAAAGGTGGGCGCTGTTCCACATGCGCTGCATCACGCTTTCTTGCATGCTTGGTCACCCTCGGTTAGGGGACACCACCGGCGTAGACACCGTCGCAAACTTGAAAAATCCATGCAGCGAATGTAACGAGTCGCTGACTGCACCAAGTCGCCAAGGATCACGCTGATAGCCCGGGTACCAGCCCGGATGCCCCTGCTGGTCTCATTTCTTCAAAATAAGAGCCGAAGCCATACGACTACTGCTCAGGTTAAGACTACGGCGCCGGTTGAAGCCTGCGCCGCAGCGTTTACGGGTACAACATTTACAGATGCTTCGGTGCTACAGGTGCAACGAACTCAGACACCACTGGTCAGCAGCATGTGTCGAACGTGACCGATGGCCTTGGTCGGGTTAAGGCCTTTCGGGCAAACGTTGACGCAGTTCATGATCCCGCGGCAGCGGAACACGCTGAACGGATCATCCAGCGCAGCCAGACGCTCCTGGGTCTTGTTGTCGCGACTGTCAGCCAGGAAACGATAGGCTTGCAGGATCGCGGCCGGACCCAGGAACTTGTCAGGGTTCCACCAGAAGGACGGGCAGGACGTCGAGCAGCAAGCGCACAGGATGCACTCGTACAGGCCGTCCAGCTTCTCACGCTCTTCCGGCGACTGCAGGCGCTCGATGGCCGGAGCCGGCGTGTCGTTCTGCAGGAATGGCTTCACCTTCTCGTATTGCTTGTAGAAGATGCTCATATCGACGACCAGGTCACGAATAACTGGCAAGCCAGGCAGCGGACGCACCACCAGCTTGTTGTTCTTGACCACGGCGGACAGCGGCGTGATGCACGCCAGGCCGTTCTTGCCGTTGATGTTCATGCCGTCGGAACCGCAGACGCCTTCACGGCAGGAACGACGATAGGAGAAGCCCTCGTCCTGTTCCTTGATCAGCGCCAGCACGTCCAGGACCATCAGATCCTTGCCACCGGTATCGACGTCGAACACCTGGGTTTTAGGTGCCGAGTCGGTGTCGGGGTTGTAGCGGTAAACTTCGACTTTCAACATAGCAGCCACCCTTAGTAAGTCCGCACTTTTGGTTCGAACGCCGGAACGGTCTTCGGCGCAAAGTTGACTGCACGCTTGGCAACCCGCTTTTCACCCGGGTAGTACAGGGTATGGCACAGCCAGTTGACGTCGTCGCGGTCTTCGAAGTCTTCACGGGCGTGAGCGCCGCGGGACTCGGTACGGGTATCGGCCGCGATGGCGGTTGCTTCAGCGACTTCCAGCAGGTTCTGCAACTCCAGCGCTTCGATACGCGCGGTGTTGAAGGCCTGGGACTTGTCGTTGATCTTCACGTTGGCAATACGTGCACGCAGTTGGGCCAGTTGCTCGATGCCCTTCTTCATGTATTCGCCGGTACGGAACACACCGAAGTAGTTCTGCATGCAGCTCTGCAGCTGCGGCGCAGGGTGGCGACGTCTTCGCCATCGGCACGGGAGTTGAGGCTGTTCAGACGGTTCAGTGCAACGTCGATATCGGTGTCGCTGGCGTCGGCGTATTCGATGCCATCGGTCAGCGCCTTTTCCAGGTGCAGGCCGGCAGCACGACCGAATACCACCAGGTCCAGCAGCGAGTTGCCGCCCAGGCGGTTGGCACCGTGAACCGACACGCACGCCACTTCACCCACTGCGAACAGGCCTGGAATGACCTGGTCGTTGCCTTCGGCGTCCATGGTCATGGCCTGGCCGTGAATGTTGGTGGCAACGCCGCCCATCATGTAGTGGCAGGTTGGAACCACAGGAACCGGCGCAACCACCGGGTCAACGTGTGCAAAGGTCTTGGACAGCTCGCAGATGCCTGGCAGGCGGCTGTGCAGCACTTCCTCGCCCAGGTGGTCGAGTTTGAGCATCACGTGGTCGCCGTTAGGGCCACAGCCGTTGCCGGCGATGATCTCTTTAACCATCGAGCGAGCAACAACGTCACGACCTGCAAGGTCCTTGGCGTTTGGAGCATAGCGCTCCATGAAACGCTCGCCGTGCTTGTTGATCAGGTAACCGCCTTCACCGCGGCAACCTTCGGTGACCAGTACACCTGCGCCGGCGATGCCAGTTGGGTGGAACTGCCACATTTCGATGTCCTGGACCGGAACGCCAGCACGCAGCGCCATGCCGATACCGTCACCGGTATTGATCAGGGCGTTGGTGGTCGAGGCGTAGATACGGCCTGCACCGCCGGTGGCCAGTACAGTGGCCTTGGCCTTGATGTACATGGTTTCGCCGGTTTCGATGCAGATCGCGATCACACCGACGAAGGCGCCTTCGGAGTTCTTCACCAGATCAACGGCGTAGTACTCGTTGAGGAACGTGGTGCCCGCTTTCAGGTTGCCCTGATAAAGGGTGTGCAGCAATGCGTGACCGGTACGGTCGGATGCCGCGCAGGTACGCGCAGCCTGACCGCCCTTGCCGAAGTCCTTGGACTGGCCACCGAACGGACGCTGGTAGATGCGGCCGGTTTCGGTACGCGAGAACGGCAGACCCATGTGGTCCAGTTCGAAGACCGCTGCTGGACCTTCCTGACACATGTATTCGATAGCGTCCTGGTCACCGATGTAGTCGGAACCCTTGACGGTATCGTACATGTGCCAGCGCCAGTCGTCGTTCGGGTCGGCCGAAGCGATGGCACAGGTAATGCCGCCCTGGGCGGATACGGTGTGCGAGCGGGTCGGGAAGACCTTGGTGACTACGGCGGTCTTGTGGCCGCCCTGAGCCAGCTGCAAGGCAGCGCGCATGCCTGCACCGCCGCCACCGATGATGATGGCGTCGAAGGAGATTGTATTAATGCTAGCCATGAATCAGATACCCCAAAGAATCTGCACACCCCAGACGAAGTACGCGAACATCGCAATGCCGCATACAGCCTGGAACAGGAAACGCACAGTCAGCGCGGACTTGCCGAAACTCATCGGAGTCAGGTAGTCGGTCGCGATGGTCCACATGCCGACCCAGGCGTGAGCGCCCAGGGCAACGAGGGCCAGCAGACTGAAGATGCGCATCCCGACGTGGGAGAACAGAGCGTGCCACGTGGCATAGTCGATGCCAGGATGCACGACCAGGTACCCGATCAGGAAAATGAAATAAGCCGCGAGCACTACAGCGGAGACGCGCTGCGCCATCCAGTCGTAGAGGCCCGAACGAGACAGGTTCGTAACGCTGGTTACCATATCCAAACTCCCGCCAGAACGATCAGCACCACAGAGATGGCGATGATGATTTTCGAGCCCAGCTTTCCGCCTTCCAGCGTCTCACCGACACCCGTATCCATGATCAGGTGACGAACACCTGCCACAAGGTGATACAACAGGGCAGACAGAAGCCCCCATGCGATGAACTTGGCCAGCGGACTGGTCAAGGTCGCCTTCACATCGGCGAAGCCCTCTTCAGAACCCAGCGACTTGCTCAATGCCAAAAGCATGAAGAAGACGCCGACAAAGAGAATGATGCCGGAGATGCGATGAAGGATCGACGTGATCGCTGTGATGGGGAGTTTGATGGTCCTTAGGTCTAGGTTTACAGGTCGTTGGCTTTTCACGGCTTTTTTTCACACTGAAGAGCCCCTAACAATCAGGGCAAGTTGTTGGGAAGTGCACTGGTCAGGTACCCACTACCCAGGAAGTGACCAACCCCAGAAAACCGGGCCTTAAAGCCCCTGGCGGTCGGACGCCGAGTATAGACAGTTAGCCGCCTAATGACAACGCACCCGCCCTCCCCTAATGGCGGATTGCATTAGTGGAATAAAAGGCGTAAACGGCAGGTAATTTCGCGGAAAACCTCAGCTTAAAGCCTTCTGCCACAAGACTTTTGGCAAATTGACTTTAGAATTTATCTCACTATAGTGATGCGGGCCCTGCGTGGGGGGCCTGTCTGATGATTTGAAGCATAATTAGGAGGCCACATGGCTGACAAAAAAGCGCAGTTGATCATCGAGGGCGCTGCCCCCGTCGAGCTGCCCATTCTGACCGGCACAGTTGGTCCCGATGTAATCGACGTACGCGGCCTGACCGCCA
>Ga0105251_10003906_pt1 | contig 10590 bp, 6 predicted proteins | sample KBSS64metaG_FD_80424 | JGI IMG/M metagenome (GOLD analysis project Ga0105251, IMG submission 80424) | Switchgrass rhizosphere microbial communities from Kellogg Biological Station, Michigan, USA - KBS S6-4 metaG | ecosystem: Host-associated > Plants > Roots > Rhizosphere > Soil | place...
ATATTTATGAGCAACAAACTTAAGATTCAGTGGGTTTTCAGTGTCCGGTAGCTTCTCAATAGCACGCTCCAGGAACCAGGCCAGCTTCTGAATCTCAAGCAGGCTGCATTCCATACCTAGAACCCAATAGCGTCGAACCAGTTCCGCAATGAGTGCGCGAGCAGGCGTAAGCTTTTCCACGCCGCTACGTTTGGCGACATTCAGATACTGGTTGGATGGCTCGAATACCAACACATCGACATCCAGATCACTCAAGACATCAACAATCTGTTCGCGAACTTCTGGCCATTTCAAACCACCGTTACCGGCACCTAGCGGTGGAACTGCCACGGACTTCACGTCGTTTTCAATCAGGACGCGACGCAGATCGTGCAAGCCTTCGGTTATCCATGCCATCTGCGACGGTGATCGCCAGTGACGTTTGGTAGGAAAGTTTACGATCCAGCGAGGGCCGTCCAGTTCGTTGACTGCCGTTACGTGAACCTTGCCGGTCTTTACCTCGCCGGCCTTGCAGGCAGCCGAATACAGACGGTAATTCTCCGCGAAGCGCTCTTTGAACATCAACGCAATACCTTTGCCCATCACGCCCACGGTGTTCACCGTGTTGACGAGAGCTTCGGTTCTGGCTTCCAGAAGGTTGCCTTGGGTAAATCTGATCATTGGAAATACCATCCCACGGAAAAATGGGCCATCTCGGCAATAGGTGCTATTCACTCCTCATCAAAGTAATCACGATCCAGCGCTGGCAACCGCAACAAGCGCGATGTAACCCCCACCTCATGATCCATCATCAGATGCACCAGTCGCGTGCCATCCACCAACACAATCCCATCCACCGATTTAGCAAAGTCGACAGCGTGTGCCGTGAAACCTGAGGTTGTGATGAACACCCCGCGCTTAGCCTTTTGCCCGGCGAGTGCGCCGTAGAAAGCCTGCAACTCAGGGCGCCCCACCGTGTTCTGCCAGCGTTTGGCTTGAACGTAAACCTTCTCCAATCCCAATTTGTCGAGCGAGATGATGCCATCGATGCCGGCATCCCCAGAGCCACCGACACGCTGCAGGTCATTGCGACTAGCGCCGTATCCCAGACGATGAAGCACATCCAGCACAATCACTTCGAAGCGGTTGGGGCTGACCTGTAGCAAGTTATCCAAAAGATCGGCCGCTGTAGCGTCGCGCAATTCCTGGAGGGCTTGTTCAAGCCGATCATCCGGGCTGGCGGTGGCGGAGGTGATGTCAGGTTCAACAGGTGTTTCGTCATCAAGCGGTGCGGCGTCGGGGGCGACCTTCAGCTTCACATTCATATAGCCAATGGCTAAATGCTCTACTGCGCCTGCCGGCAGAGGGGCTGGATGTTCCTTGGCGTAGGTCACACCGGCATCAGTCAATTTCCAATACCCGCGTTTGGCACAGCTGGAAAGGCCGGCACGCTTGAGCCGATCGTGTGCCCAGCCCGCTCTGTTCTTATAGGTCGTCTGCCCACTGGCGATCAGTTCTTCACGTTGCTCTACGGTCAATTGCAACATTTTTGCCGCCGCCTCGTGGGCATCCCGTGCGGGTGCACCTTCGGGTTTCGTGGCGAGAAACCGCAGGATGGGTTCGATGAACTGATCGTAAGTTGGAACGGACATGGACGCTTCCCTGTGATGGCTACGTTTTTGTGCTGATTGGCGGGCGAGTATAAATTAACGTCCACTCAGGTATCCCGCGCGGGGGGACGTTGGCGCTGATAAAACGTAAGCCTCTGTGTATAGAAAGGCTTTTGTCCTACAGAACATCCCTGCGCAATAAATTCCGCCGTCTGGCATACGCGAGCTTTGCTCAGGCGCTATCATCCCCCACTTTTTAGCGCCTGCTCACAGGCGCGTGAGCCATGGAGCAACACACGGTGATCACCGGCGAACTCAAGAGCAAAATCGACGCTATCTGGAATGCCTTCTGGTCGGGTGGTATTTCCAACCCGATGGAGGTCATGGAACAGCTGACGTACCTGCTGTTCCTGCGTCGCCTGGATGAGTTGCACACCCTGGAAGAGAACAAAGCCAATCGCCTGAAGCAGCCGATGGAGCGCCAGATTTTCCCGGAAGGCCTGGACCCGCGCGGCTGCAATTACAACGACTACCGCTGGTCGCGCTTCAAGCATTTGGCCCCGGCGTCCATGTTTGAAGTGATTGCCGACCACGTATTCCCGTTCCTGAAAACCATCGGCAGCGACGACTCCACCTATAGCCACCACATGCGTGATGCGCGCTTTACCATTCCCACGCCCGCATTGCTGGCCAAAGTGGTTGACCTGCTCGACGGCATCCCGATGGACGACCGTGACACCAAGGGCGACGTCTACGAATACATGCTCGGCAAAATCGCCAGCGCCGGGCAGAACGGCCAGTTCCGTACGCCACGGCACATCATTCAGTTGATGGTTGAACTGACTGCACCCAAGCCCAACGACGTGATTTGCGATCCGGCCAGTGGCACCTGTGGCTTTTTGGTGGCAGCAGGTGAATACCTTCGCGACACCTATCCAAACCTGCTGCTCGATACCACTCAGCGTCAGCACTTCCATCACGGCATGTTCCACGGCTTCGACTTTGATAACACCATGTTGCGCATTGGCAGCATGAACATGCTGCTGCACGGGGTGGAGAATCCGGATATTCGGTACCGCGATTCTTTGGCGGAAAGCACTGCAGGGGAGGCGGAGCAGTACAGTTTGATTCTGGCTAACCCGCCGTTTGCTGGCAGCCTGGATTACGAAAGCACAGCAAAAGATTTGCAGCGCATCGTTAAGACCAAGAAAACTGAACTGCTGTTTTTGGCGTTGTTCCTGCGTTTGCTCAAGCCGGGTGGTCGGGCGGCGGTGATCGTGCCGGATGGCGTGATGTTTGGCTCTAGCAAGGCGCACAAAGAATTGCGTCGCATGATAATCGAAGATCACAAACTGGACGGCGTCGTCAAACTGCCGAGTGGTGTGTTCAAACCTTATGCGGGGGTTGCCACGTCGATTTTGCTGTTCACCAAAACAAACTCTGGCGGCACTGATAACGTCTGGTTCTACGACCTGCAAGCCGATGGCATGAGTTTAGATGACAAGCGTACTCCACTTCTGAGTGACGAAAAATTAGGTGTTACGCCGAGCACGTTGCTGAGCGAAGAGGAACACGCAAAAAATAACTTGCCGGATGTGCTTGCGCATTGGCATGAGCGTAAAGTTGGGGAGCTTGATCGTCCGCGTACAGCGCAGAGTTTCTGTGTGCCGAAAGAAGAAATCGTGAGTCAGGGCTATGATCTTAGTATTAGTCGATATAAAGAAGTGGTGCATGACGAAATAGAACACCGAACACCTGCTGAAATACTTGTATGTTTGGAAAAGCTTGAGGAGGAAATCCAGCAAGGGATGAAAAGTTTGCGAGGTATTCTGGAATGACCTTGCCTATGACAGTTACCTTGGGTGAAGTAGCAACATTTGTACGAGGGATTACCTTCAAGCCGGAGGATGTTGTTCCGGTGGAGACCAAAAAATCAGTTGTTTGCTTACGGACAAAAAATGTTCAAGCTGAGCTTGATCTGCGTGACGTTTGGGCTGTGGACGAAAGTTTTGTACGGCGTGCAGATCAATTTTTGCAACTAGGTGACATATTGATTTCCAGTGCCAATAGCTGGAACTTGGTTGGGAAGTGCAGTTGGGTTCCAGAGCTGCCGTGGAAAGCAAGTTTTGGAGGATTTGTTTCTGTCCTTCGTGCAGATCCTCGGAAAGTGTATCCGCGCTTTTTGTATTGGTGGTTTTCATCGACACGAATCCAAGCGTTGGCACGAAGCTTTGGAAACAAAACAACCAGCATCTCCAATTTGAATATCGATCGCTGCTTAGCTCTATCATTCGAATTGCCTTGCTTGGAGGAGCAAAAGCGGATTGCTTCGATTTTGGATAAGCTCGAGCTATTAAGAGTGAAGCGTAGAGAGTCGTTAGTTCTTCATGAAGATCTTGCTATATCCATTTTTATCGATATGTTTGGGGATCCGGTAGAAAATAAAAAGGAGTGGCCGAGAATTGCTTTAGGTGAACTGCTAGCCGATATAGAAAGTGGGAATAGCCCTGTTTGTTTGGATAGACCTGCACAGAAACTCGAGTGGGGTGTACTGAAGTTGGGTGCAATTACAAAGTGCTCATACATTCCCAGTGAAAACAAGGCTTTGCCTATTGGTGTCGAACCTCATCGGCATCTGGAAGTGAAGTCGGGTGATCTACTATTCTCGCGAAAAAATACATATGCTCTTGTTGCGGCTTGTGCTTTTGTGAAGGAAACTCCTCCTAAGTTGCTTATGCCTGATCTTATATTTAGATTTCGCTTTCATGAAAAGGATGTGATCCTCCCGCAGTTTCTTCATGCATTGTTGGTGTTTCCCTCTAAACGCATAGAAATTCAAAAATTAGCTGGCGGCTCCTCAGGTTCGATGCCAAATATCTCGAAAGCTAAGCTAAGGGATACTCTTATTGAGGTTCCACCCATTGAGCTCCAAAGAGAGTTTGTGTCTCGAATCAATAGGATTGATGAGATAAAGAAAACGCTCTCAAGTAGCTTTGCTCAATTCGACGCACTTTTCGCTGCCCTTCAACACCGCGCCTTCCGAGGCGAGCTCTAACCCATGCGCGGCTCCCTGCTTCCAGTCTGGTCCCGAACCTGGCGCGAGCTCTGGAGCCCCTTGGCGCGACACGGATCGGCGCCTGCCGATCTGTTCTGCGAGTTGTATCGGGCGTTGATGCCCACCTTGAAAACACCACCGTCCATTGCTGCTCTGGCCGAAATCATCGACGACCCTCCCCAAAGTGTTCGAGCCTTCCGCCGAATCAACGCCGATGACCTGATCGACGAGTCGGCACTGCTGAGCTTTCTACAAAACGCCTACGACGTACTCGACGAGTTAGCCGGCGATGCACTGGCTAATGCGTACTTCAATCGCCTGGCCGACTTCGTCGACACCTACAACCTATGTTATGAATTACGCCGCCCGTGTCGGCTGTACCCGACCATGCCCGGCCTGTTCGCCAATCTGGTTCAGGGACTGCGCGACAGCAACGCCAAACACCCGCACCTCCACACCCTGCAACGAGACTTCGACGAAGCCTTTCGTGATCTGCACGACAAGGGCGGCGAAGGGCGGATCAAAACCTGCCTGCAAAAACAGATCAACCTGCTGGAAGCACTGGGCCGCGATAACCCTCGGGTCAACGAATACGCGCTATCAAGCATCTGCGATCAGCTCACCCATTGGCCTCACGCCAAGGTGCGCAATGCGCTGAAAAGTCTCTATGGTTTCACCTGTGACTATCCGGGCATTCGCCACGGCGGCAAACCCGGCAGCGTGGAAGGCAATATAGAGATGCGCGATATGCTGGCACTTTGTATCCTGTTCACCGGATTCACTCCGTACCTGACCGACCGGTTAGACGTGGCCGCCATATTTCAAGGACGTTGATATGAGTAACTTTGCCTTCCTGCGCACTGAATGGCCCGGTCTCCATGCCGAAGCGGTCAAGGCGGAGGCCAACGTCTTGGCGGATCCGCGCTCGTCTTGCTTCTATGCCCGGCGCACGCTGGAGTTGTTGGTGGCGTGGCTGTTCCAGGCGGATCGCAGTTTGAAGCTGCCGTACAAAAGCGACTTGTCGGCGTTCCTGTTTGAGCCCAGCTTCAAGACCCTGACCGGGCCAATGCTCCACGCCAAAATGGAAGTCATCCGCAAGCGCGGTAACGACGCCGTACACAGCGCCCGTCAGGTCCGTGAGCAAGACGCCCAGGCCGTGCTCAGCGAGCTGTTTCACGTGGCCTATTGGCTGGGGCGGCATTACGCACGCAGTGCCGTTGGTAAGCCGGATGGTGCGTTGCGCTTTAACCCGGCGCTGTTGCCAAAACCGCCAGCTACCGCCGCTACCCAAAGCCTGGCTCAGTTGCAGAAACTGGAAAACGAGCTCGCTCAACGCGACGCCGCGCTGGCTCAAGCACAAAAGAAAAACGCTGCTCTGGATCAAGAGCTCGCATCGCTGCGCGCTGATGTCGCCGCTGCGAAAGTGGCGAATGCGGTTCAACCCGATACCCACGATTATAACGAAGCGCAAACCCGCGACCTGTTTATCGATCAGTTGCTACACGAAGCAGGTTGGCCCCTGGATGCCGCCCGTGATCGTGAGTTTGAAGTGGCGGGCATGCCGAACACGCAGAGCCAGGGCTTTGTCGATTACGTACTCTGGGGCGACGACGGCAAGCCAATGGCCCTGATCGAAGCCAAGCGCACTCAGCGCGATTCCCGTGCCGGGCAACAACAGGCCAAGCTCTATGCCGATTGCCTGGAGTCGATGTACGGCCAGCGACCACTGATTTATTGCACCAATGGTTACGAGCACTGGCTATGGGACGACACCTCGTACCCGCCGCGTTTGATTCAGGGCTTCCATAAGAAGGCCGAGTTGGAACTGCTGATTCAACGCCGTAGCAGCCGCAAGGCCTTGGGGCAGGCGACGATTGATCCGTTGATTGTTGAACGGCATTACCAGCTCAGGGCCATCCGCCGCATCGGTGAAACCTTCGAACAGGATCGTCAACGTAAAGCCTTGGTGGTCATGGCCACCGGCGCTGGCAAGACTCGCACGGTGATTGCCCTGAGCGATCTGTTGATGCGTTGCAATTGGGCCAAACGCATTCTGTTTCTGGCCGACCGAGTGGCATTGGTCAATCAGGCGGCGAATGCCTTCAAAAGCTTTTTGCCCAGCGCCGCGCCAGTGAATCTGGTCACCGAAAAGAACACCGAAGGGCGCATCTACGTTTCAACCTATCCAACGATGATGGGGCTGATCGACGAGAAGCAGGACGGACAGCGACGCTTCGGCGTTGGCCATTTCGATTTGATCATCATCGATGAGGCTCACCGTTCGGTGTATCAGAAGTACCGGGCGATTTTTTCCTACTTTGATGCGTTGTTGGTGGGGCTGACCGCCACGCCTAAAGATGAGATCGACCGAAACACTTACAGCCTGTTTAACCTCGAGAGCGGAGTCCCGACGGATGCCTACACCTTGGAAGATGCGATTGCCGAGGGTTATCTGGTCAGGCCGCGCGGGGTGTCGGTGCCGTTGAAATTCCAACGTGACGGTATTACCTACGACCAGCTCCCCGAAGATGAAAAAGATCAGTGGGACGAACTGGAGTGGGGCGAAGAGGAAGAAGTACCGGATGAAGTGAGTGCCGACGCGGTGAACCGCTGGCTCTTCAACACCGACACAGTAGACAAAGTGTTGCAGACCCTGATGGAGCGTGGCCACAAAGTGGCCGGTGGGGATCGTCTGGGCAAGACCATCATCTTTGCCAAGAACAACGCTCACGCTCAGTTTATTGCTGATCGCTTCGATGAGAGCTATCCCGATAAAAAAGGCGCCTTTGCTCGGGTCGTGACCTATAAAACGGAATACGCGCAGTCGTTGATTGATGATTTCTCAATCAAGGATAAGGCGCCGCACATTGCTATTTCCGTCGACATGCTCGACACCGGGATTGATGTGCCCGAAGTGGTCAACCTGGTGTTTTTCAAGATCGTTCGCTCCAAAGCCAAGTTCTGGCAAATGGTCGGACGAGGTACGCGGTTGTGCAAAAACCTCTTCGGTCCAGGGCAGGACAAAGAAGACTTCTTCATTTTCGATTTTTGCCAAAACCTCGAGTACTTCAATCAGAACCCTGAGCCCACCGAGGGAACGCTGAGCGAACCGTTGGGGCAGCGCTTGTTCAAAGCCCGTCTGGAAATGCTGGCGGCGCTGGATCGGCGGCGTAACAGCGTCGAGCTCAAGGAGCCTCAGGGCATTTACTCAGTGGTATTCAGCGATGATCAACTGCGTGACGACATCGCTTTGTCGCTTCACGAGCGGGTGTGCTCAATGACATTGGACAACTTCGTTGTTCGCCCTAAACGACGTTGGGTCGAAATCTATTCCGCTGCGGGTATTTGGAAAGACATCGGCGAAACTCAGCTACGCGAATTGGCAGACCATGTTTCAGGTTTGCCGACCACATTGGCGGAAGAGGACGAAGAGGCCAAGCGCTTCGACCTTCTGCTGCTGCGATTGCAGCTGTGCATTCTCAACGCGGAACCAGGTTTTACCCGTTTGAGTGAGCAAGTTCAGGACCTCGCTCAGGCGCTGTTGGGTCAAACCAACATTCCGTCGATTGCCCAACAAGTGCTAATGATTGAAGCCGTAGCGGGGCCGGAATGGTGGGAAGACGTCACCCTTTCGATGCTGGAACAGGCTCGCCGCAAATTGCGCGGTTTGATCAAACTGTTGGAAAAAGGGCGCGGCGTTACCGTTTATACCGACTTTGAGGATGAGCTGGGGCAGATCGAGGAGGTTGTAATGCCTTCGATGGTGAACCCGGCGAGTTTCGAACGTTTCCGCGAAAAGGCCCGTGCTTTCTTGCGCGCGCATCAGGATCACTTGTCGTTGCAGAAGCTGCGGCGTAATCAACCGCTGACGGCTTTAGACCTTGAAGCTCTAGAGCAGATGCTGATTGAAAGTGGTGCCGGTGCGGGTGAGATCAATCGTGCGAAAGAACAGGCCAAGGGTTTGGGGTTGTTTATTCGTTCCTTGGTTGGGTTAGATCGTGATGCAGCTTCTGACGCGCTGTCGGGGTTTTTGGCAGGTAAAGCGCTTAACGCCAGCCAGATCGAGTTCAGCAATTTGGTGATTCAACATCTGACCGAGTACGGCGTTATGAGCGCGTCTTTACTTTATGAGTCGCCATTCACTGATATCACCCCAAGTGGCCCGGATGGTTTGTTCGAGCCTAAGCAAGTTGATGAGCTGATTTTGGCATTAAGAAATATAGAGTCGATGGCTTTAGTTGCGTAGTTGCAGGTGTTTTGGTCAGTAAGATTTATTTTGAATAGCTGTTGCAGGTGAGGGCATATGAAAGGAATTAGTGAGAATGTAATTCGGGATTTTCTGAAAGAAAATTTGTCTGTGCTGGAGTCTGGACTCAGTCTTGTTCAAGATGAATTTTATATGAGAGGTCGTGAAGGTTCAGGTGGCTATATCGATATCCTTGCCAAGGATAAATATGGTCACTATGTGTTTATTGAGTTGAAGCGGGCGGAATCGTCAGCTCGAGAAGCTTTGCATGAGGTGACGAAGTATCTTCAGTTGAGTAATTTAGCTGCCCACGAATGTCGGGTTTTCATCGTGTCGACTGCTTGGGGTGAATTATCGTCATCACTGCTATTGTTTCAAAAAGAAATGGAGTATCCAATAGAGGGATATTTACTTGTTGTTGATGAAAACGGCGTTCCGTTAAGCTCGACAAAATTCGATCCTGGGAAAGTGAAAGTCTGTCGTTTGGACTATCACAAGGAACACTTACAAGTAGTTTATGAGGAGTTGGATAAAGCTCGTGGTGCTTTTGCAAAACTGAAAAGGCATGTCGATCAATTTGCCGTTCCTGTAGCCGTTGCAATTTTTGTAAATCCAAATGAATTCGAAGAGGTAAAAGCTCGGCTATACCTCGCGGCCATTCGAGACTGGGATGACGCTACCGTTTTTGAAGCTGAAAAGCTAATTAAACAGACTGGCATCAACGCTGACAGAAAAGCAATAGACGGCCCGTGTAACGTCTATGAAGACTACTTGCGTGCATTAACCTGCGTGCTTGGTCGAGATTTTCTGGAACTGGATAGAGGTACTCCGAACAAACTGGCTACGTACAACTCAATTTGGGGTGTTGACGAGGTTTGTTTTTCAAAAGAGCTTCTTCGGAATTTTCCTATCCACTCTCCCTCAGATTTTATTGAGAGCGCTTCACTAAAAAAAACAGGTGGGAAGGATTGGTTGGATATTGTTTTTAGTACGCGGCACGCACCTTCATATAAGAAAAATATAGAAAATATCGAGAGTTTTATTCGCCATCGACCATCATGGTATGAATTTATTTTGAGAAGTATAAGCGCACTCGAAAGCGATCGGGATGGTATAGAGGTTGATTTGCAGATTTTTGATCCGCGGAATGTTGTGGCAAGCTTGGTAGGCTTTCATCAGACTCAAGATGAGTCGTATCTTCCTCGATATTCTCTGACCGTGAGGGACTTGGATGGTAGTGACTTGATCTCAGTGATGGGCAGTTATGTTTGGAATGGTGCAGTGATTAAAAGCTCTCCCGAGGAGTTATTTTCGTCGTTGAATGTCAAGTATATTACGCACCTCGCTTTTGGATATGCAGGAAGTGTCGACTCAAACATTTGTGATGCGCTTGGTCTCTCCTATGCGACCTTTCAGGTTTTTCCTGAGCCGGTTTTATATACCGAAAAGGGAGCATGCGAAGATTTTGATAGTTTTTATAAGGCCCATGTTGAGTGGATTGAAGAAGTTACCGCTGACGTAGCGCTGTTTAACTACAACTAATATTTTGCGCGCTAACCATATACTTCAGAGTGTCACTTTCTTCCAGACATTAAAAAGCCGGCTTGTGGCCGGCTTCTCGGGGACTGGCTTGGATCATTTTTGGTAAACCGCGCCAGCCTTCAAAACGTACACCCGGATCTTGCGTCCGGCTGTGGGAC
>Ga0105251_10003908_pt1 | contig 10588 bp, 8 predicted proteins | sample KBSS64metaG_FD_80424 | JGI IMG/M metagenome (GOLD analysis project Ga0105251, IMG submission 80424) | Switchgrass rhizosphere microbial communities from Kellogg Biological Station, Michigan, USA - KBS S6-4 metaG | ecosystem: Host-associated > Plants > Roots > Rhizosphere > Soil | place...
AACTATGCCCGCAAGCTGACGGGCATGATTCAACAGATGAAGGCGATGGGTGAGAAGGTCGCAAAAGCGTATAGCAATGACTTATCCAATTTATTCTGAAGCTCATCATACTTCGAGCCGCAGGTGCGTTGGCTGCACTCACAAACCCCAGTCACTTACTTTATGTAAGCTCCTGGGAATTTGCTCCCTTGCCGCCTTCCTGCAACTCGAATTATTTAGAGCTAACACCTCAAGTGTTGCCAGACGCTGCCGATACTAATCGACAGGAATCGTGATTAACGCGCTAAGGAAATTTCATGTCCAGTAGCCTGATTAACAGTGCCATGAGTGGCCTGGGTGCTGCCCAGGCGGCACTGAATACTGTCAGTAACAACATTTCTAACTATAACGTCACAGGCTATACCCGCCAGACTACCGTGTTGTCGCAGTCGCAAAGTACGCTTGGCGCAGGTGGCTGGATTGGTAATGGCGTACAGGTCAGCGGTGTGCAACGTGAATATGATGCGTTCATCACTAACCAACTGCGTGCGGCACAAACGCAAAGCAGTGGTCTGAATACTCAGTACCAGCAGATGTCTAAAATTGACAATATTCTGTCTGGCACTACAAATACCCTCGCTACAACCATGCAGAGCTTCTTTAGCGGCTTGCAGACTCTGGTTAGCAACTCCGAAGACCCAGCGGCACGTCAGGCATTGCTCGGTAATGCCAACGGCTTGGTTAACCAGTTTAAGGTGACCGATCAGTATCTACGCGACCAGGATAAGCAGGTGAATACCGCCATCCAGAGTAGCGTGGAGCAAATCAACAATTACGCAAGCCAGATTGCCAATCTGAATAACCAGATTTCGCGTCTGACGGGTGTGGGCGCAGGTGCAGCACCGAACGATCTGCTCGATCAACGCGACCAGCTGGTCAGCGAGTTAAACCAGATTGTTGGTGTTGAAGTCAGTGTTCAGGATGGCGGCACGTATAACATCTCCATCGCGAACGGTTTAAACCTGGTGCAAGGTGATAAAGCCAATAAGCTGGCGGCAGTGGCCTCCAGCGCTGACCCTTCACGTACCACTGTTGCGTATGTTGACCCTGTTTCAGGCACCACTGAAATCCCAGAAAACCAGCTCAACAGCGGTACGCTAGGCGGCGTGTTGACCTTCCGTTCTCAGGATCTGGATAGCGCCCGCAACCGCTTGGGGCAACTGGCTCTGACATTTGCCGATGCGATTAATCAGCAACATGGCAAAGGGGTTGATGCCAATGGTGATAAAGGTGGCAAGTTCTTTTCAATCGGCGGACCGACAGCCTGGGGGAACGCCAATAATGTCGCTAAAGATACCTCGCTTAAAGTAAGCATGACGAATAGCTCGGAAGTGCAGGCAAGCGACTACAAAGTGACATATGACGGTAAGGACTGGCAAGTCACACGCCTGGCGGATAATAAGCAATTCAAAGCCACGCTCTCCACTGATGGCAAAAGCATGAGCTTCGATGGCCTGCAACTTGATATTAGCGGTACGGCGCCGAGCAAAAATGACAGCTTCATAGTTAAACCTGTTTCTGACGCTGTTGTGAACATGGGCGTGCTAATTACCGACGAAAGTAAGCTGGCCCTGGCGGGTGACCCTAATGGTGGCACTGGCAATACCAGCGGTGGCGCAAGCGACAACCGTAATGCCCAGGCAATGCTGGACTTGCAAAGCGGCAAACTCGTTAACGGTAATAAATCGTTTAACGATGCGTATGCAAGCCTGGTGAGCGATGTTGGTAACAAAACCAGTACCCTGAAAGTCACCAGCACAACGCAAAATAACGTGGTCACGCAGTTGAGTAACCAACAGCAGTCTATCTCCGGCGTCAATCTCGACGAAGAGTACGGTAACTTGCAGCGTTTCCAACAATATTACCTGGCCAATGCCCAGGTACTACAGACGGCATCAACTCTGTTTGATGCGTTACTGTCCATCCGTTAATTAAGGAATCTGGCGTATGCGTATCAGTACCGCAATGATGTACCAACAGAACATGCGCGGCATAACCAACTCGCAAAGTGAGTGGTTGCGTTATGGCGAGCAGATGTCGACCGGTAAGCGCGTTACTAAACCTTCTGACGATCCGATTGCTGCATCGCAGGCTGTAGTGTTGTCTCAGGCTCAGGCACAAAACAGCCAGTATGCGTTGGCGCGTACCTTTGCGACCCAAAAGATTTCGCTGGAAGAAAACGTGTTAGGGCAGGTGACAACAGCTATCCAGTCAGCACAAGAAAGAATCGTTAACGCCGGTAACGGTACGTTAAGTGATGACGACCGTGCATCATTGGCGACCGATCTGGAAGGTATTCGCAATCAGATATTGAACCTTGCCAACAGTACGGATGGCAACGGGCGCTATATTTTTGCGGGTTACAAAACGGATTCGGCACCGTTTAGCGGTGGGGCCAACAGCATCACTTATACCGGTGGTAGTACATCGGTAACTCAGTCTGTAGACGCATCGCGTACCATGACCGTAGGGCATTTGGGCTCACAGATTTTCGAGTCACTGACCAGTAATGCGGTGCCTGAACCGGGTACCGGTACGTCTGAGAAGAGTCTTTTCAATATGCTTGACTCAGCTATTGCGACGCTGAGAACACCGACAGAAGGCCTGGATGACACTCAGAAGGCTGACTTGGGCGCGGCTATTGATAAAACCAACCGTGGATTGAAAAACTCACTTAACAACGTGTTGACTGTGCGTGCAGAGCTAGGCACACAACTTAATGAGCTGGATAAGCTTGATGAGTTAGGTAGCGATCGCGCGTTGGGTCAGGCTCAGCAAATGAGTGATTTGGTAGATGTGGACTGGAACTCAGCTATTTCTTCTTATGTGATGCAGCAGGCAGCTCTCCAGGCCTCTTATAAAGCCTTCAGCGATATGCAAGGGATGTCCTTGTTCCAGCTAAACAAATAAGCTTTACCATTTTGGGCGTGCCATGAAACTGGGCACGCTTTATATGCCCACTTCTGCACCCCAGAGTGGGCTTTTTTTTTGCCTAAAAATAGAGGGTAAGGGGGGATGTTGTCGCTGGCAATTTCCCTATGAATAGACAAATTGTTTTTGTAGGTAGGATTAGGGTTGCTACATGACAGGCAAAATAAAAAAGCCGACCAGTTTCCTGGTCGGCTTTTTAGCAACGCTTAGCGATTAGTCAGTGCTTTGCGGGCGTGTTGCTGGTGCTGCTGCCTGGTGAGTTGCACTGCTACCACCGGCAGAACCGCGACCACTAAAGTCATAAGTTGGGCGTACCCAATCACTTTGACGTGGTGATTCTGGAGCATACTCCGGTGCTGGAGCACGAGTCATCGGTGCCGTCGCATGCTTAACGACGTGAGCAACTACGGCTACTTCTGCAGGGGCTGCTTTCACTTCTGGCACAGTTTCAGCGGCAGTTTCTGCAACAGCTTCTCCTTGAGTAACAGGAGCTTCCACTTCGACTGGTTTTGTTTCTTCAACCAGAGCCACTGGCACAGTTTCTGCAACAACAACCGGCGCTTCCTGAGCCACTTCAGCGGCCTGCTGCTGAGTTTCTACAATTACTTCATCTTGTGCCGGTACAACTTCGTCAATCACTTGTTCAGCGACAACGTCATCTTCAGAAGCAATCATGTGTGGCTGCTCGCTGACTGGTGCAGCAATCACTTCCGGGTGTGTCGTTTCAACATGTGCAGTCTCAACAACTGGTTGCGCTGCCAATACTTCCTGAACAACACGTTGTTCGGTATACACAGCTACAGGCTCTTGCTCATGAGGAACAAACGCAGGAGTTTGCTCAACATGGTCGTACTGCGACTCTTCTTGCGAACGGGCAACCGGATAACTAATCCAGGCTTTACCAGAGGCCAATTCAGGAGATGCACATGCTACGGTCAACGGCATTGGCGACTGTGCTGGGTAACGCTCATCACGATAGCGACGACGACGCTGACCACTAACACGTAAATGACGTGGAGAGCGGCGAGAACGGCGTGGCATACCGTTAGAGTCGTTACGTGAATCGTTGTTGTCTTCTTGCTCAACAACTGGTTTCTCGATAACGGCTGGTAACGGAATAGTTGCCAGTTCAGTGTGGGTAGCTGGTGCTGCAACTGTTTCAGCGATTTCAGGCGTTGCCACAACTTCAACAGCAGAATCTTGAGCTGATTCGAAGCGAACTTTCTGGCTCAGCTGACGCTGTTTACGACGAGGCATAACCTGGACGCGTTCTTCCTGCTCGGTCTCAGCTTCAACTTCAACCACTTCATCACGTTGCAGAACTTTAACTTCTTGCTGTGCCTGACGCTTGTCATCGCTACGACGACGGTTGCGCTCACGACGTGGTTGCTGCTCGTCGCGTGCTTTTGGCTTCTCAACTTCTTCAACAACTGCTGGGCGGTTTTCACGCACTTCAGTATTTTGCTGCTGACCTTGACGGCGATTACGGCGGTTATCGTCGCGGTCACGGTTTTCACGCGGCTCACGGTTGTCACGATTTTCGCTGCGATTTTCACCACGGCCTTCGCCACGATTATCACGATCGCGATTATTGCGATCGCCACGGTCGTTACGGTCACGACGGTTATTCTGGCGACGGTTATTACGGCGATCCTGATTTTGACGTTGGCCTTCAGTCTCAGCAGGTTTTGCTTCCTGAACTTCTTTGCTTTCAGTAGTTGGTTCACCTGCGAACAGGTTTTTCAACGCACCGAAGAAGCGGCTAAGCAAACCAGGCTGCTCTGTTGTTGCTACTTTCGCAGCTACTGGTTTAGTCACTGGAGTTTGCACCGCAGTTACCGCAGGAGCTGACTCAGGTGGAGCTGGAGGCACGTCAGGCATCACGAAGGTTGCCAGTGCAGGTTGCTCAGGGCGTTTACGCTCTGCGTACTCTTCTTCAGACGGCATAGCCATCTCTTCTTCATACCGCTTCGGCAGCATGTAGCTCAGAGTTTTGCTTTCTTCGCCTTTACGTACGCGCAATACGGAATAGTGTGGCGTTTCCATCTGATCGTTAGGAACGATGATAGCTTTCACACCACCCTGACGGGTTTCGATCGCGCTCACCGCATCACGTTTTTCGTTCAGCAAGTAAGAGGCAATTGGTACAGGAACAATCGCGTGAACTTCCTGGGTATTCTCTTTCAGCGCTTCTTCTTCAATCAGACGCAGAATGGAGAGTGCCATGGATTCGTTGTCACGTACCGTACCTGTTCCGCTACAACGCGGGCAGACGTGGTGGCTGGACTCGCCCAGAGAAGGGGAGAGACGCTGACGCGACATTTCCAGCAAGCCAAAGCGTGAAATATGGCTAATCTGGATACGAGCACGGTCCTGGCGTACCGCTTCGCGCAGACGGTTTTCTACCGCGCGCTGGTGGCGCACAGGCGTCATGTCAATGAAGTCGATAACAATCAGGCCACCGAGGTCACGCAAGCGCAGTTGGCGTGCGATTTCATCAGCTGCTTCAAGGTTGGTATTGAATGCCGTTTCTTCGATATCACCGCCACGAGTTGCGCGCGCGGAGTTAATGTCGATGGCGGTTAATGCTTCGGTGGAGTCGATAACAATCGAACCGCCGGAAGGCAGGCGAACTTCACGCTGGAAAGCGGATTCAATCTGCGATTCAATCTGATAGTGGCTAAACAGCGGGATTTCACCGGTGTAGAGCTTAATTTTGCTGCTGAAATCAGGACGACCCAAAGCCCCGATATGCTGGCGAGCCAGTTCGAGCACTTTCGGGTTATCGATAAGAATTTCACCGATATCCTGACGCAGATAATCACGGAAAGCACGGACGATAACGTTGCTTTCCTGATGGATAAGGAATGGAGCCGGGCGATTTTCTGCCGCTTTCTGAATGGCTTCCCAATGCTTCAGACGGAAACTTAAGTCCCATTGCAGTGCTTCGGCGGATTTACCCACGCCAGCCGTACGTACAATCAGACCCATGCCATCTGGCAGTTCAAGAGAAGACAGTGCTTCTTTCAGTTCGGTACGATCGTCACCTTCAATGCGGCGTGAAATACCACCAGCACGCGGGTTGTTAGGCATCAGTACCAAATAACTACCTGCCAGGCTAATAAAGGTGGTTAAGGCTGCGCCTTTATTACCACGTTCTTCTTTATCAATCTGGACAATCACTTCCTGGCCTTCGCGCAAAACATCTTTAATGTTTGGACGGCCATGTGATGAATAATTAGACGGGAAATATTCGCGGGCAATTTCTTTAAGGGGAAGGAAACCATGACGTTCCGCGCCGTAATCTACAAATGCCGCTTCCAGACTTGGTTCAATACGGGTGATTTTGCCTTTATAGATGTTGGCTTTTTTCTGTTCGTGTCCAGGACTTTCAATATCCAGATCGTACAGGCGCTGCCCATCTACAAGGGCGACACGCAACTCTTCTTGCTGAGTCGCGTTTATTAGCATTCTTTTCATCGTAACTTACTCATTATTCTTACATTGGTGACAGAGCTACGGGCATGGTGACGCTGACCGGGAGTGAACCGATGGCCTCGTGACTAAACGCATTAAGTCGCCAACCTCACGGTTGTCGCTTGCTGAGAGGCGCAAAGTGTCGGTAGCCTGTATTTCATACGGAAATACAGCGCAATTATCGTGGGAATAACCTTAGAAAATATCTTAAGAGTTGATTCCATTTTACCGGTCAGGCTGCAACCCGCAGCCCGCTAACTGCCTGAAAGTACAATACGTCTTACGCCATTGCTGCGTGGATGAACATTCAGGCAAAACTGGTAATTCCGCAAAATTCCTTGTTCTAACAAGTATCAACACGGAAAACCGCAACATTATTCCATTGCTAACCTTATTATAGCAAGATGACTTTTGCCTTTGATGCCTCGTTTCTTACAGTTTTTTAACTCACTTTTTCGCTGTGCGTCGCAGAAATTTGAAAAAGGAGAGTCAGGCGACTTAAAACCAGGCAATTTCTCAGTTAAGCACATAAAAATGAGTGGCGCTATGCGCGCACGCTATTTAGAATCGCCGACCATGAAAACTCAGACACCTTCAGTACAAATCGTTGCTATTTCGTCCGACGAAGCCGGGCAGCGTATCGATAACTTTTTGCTCGCGCGCTTAAAAGGCGTACCGAAAAGTATGATTTATCGCATTTTGCGTAAAGGCGAAGTGCGCGTGAATAAAAAACGCATCAAGCCTGAATATAAAATTCAGGATGGTGACGAAATCCGTATTCCGCCCGTTCGCGTTGCTGAACGTGAAGAAGAGGCGGTTTCCCCGCATCTGCAAAAAGTGGCGGCATTGACCGATGCGATTATCTATGAAGACGACCACATTCTGGTACTAAATAAGCCATCGGGCACAGCAGTTCACGGCGGCTCCGGCTTAAGCTTTGGTGTGATTGAAGGTTTGCGTGCGTTACGCCCTGAAGCGCGTTTCCTCGAGCTGGTTCACCGTTTGGACCGTGATACTTCCGGGATTTTGCTGGTTGCGAAGAAACGTTCTGCATTACGTTCGTTACACGAGCAACTGCGTGAAAAAGGAATGCAGAAGGATTACCTGGCGTTGGTTCGTGGCCAATGGCAATCGCATGTGAAAGCAGTGCAGGCTCCGTTGCTTAAGAATATTTTGCAAAGCGGTGAGCGCATTGTGCGCGTAAATAGCGAAGGAAAACCTTCAGAGACGCGTTTTAAAGTGGAAGAACGTTACGAGTTTGCCACACTTGTGCGTTGTAGCCCGATTACCGGGCGTACTCACCAGATTCGTGTCCACACGCTGCATGCAGGCCACCCGATTGCGTTTGATGATCGTTATGGCGATCGTGAGTTTGATAAGCAACTCGCAGGAACGGGTCTGAATCGCTTGTTCTTGCACGCTGCGGCCTTGCGCTTTACCCATCCAAACACTGGTGAAATTATGCGAGTTGAAGCACCGCTGGATGAGAAGCTAAAACGTTGCCTTAATGTGTTGCGTAACGCACGCTAGTTTGTTGTCTACTGGTCGCGCATTGCGGTTGACGAAATAAAGAAGGGTGGATCAAGCTGTCGCTTTTCCACCCTTTTTTCACATCAGCAATGGGTTACACCCTTCATTGCGCAGCATTTCGCACAAGCTAATCAGCGGTAGTCCAACTAACGTATTCGTATCTTTTCCGGATAAACGTTCGAATAATGTGATCCCCAAACCTTCCCTTTTAAAGCTTCCCGCGTACTGTAATGGTTGCTCTTTGTGCACGTAATTGCGGATTTCTTGCTCACTCAGATGACGAAAATGCACATCATAGGGCTCGCAAATCACCTGTAAATTGCCCACGGAAGAATTATATAGTGCAAGGCCGGTATAAAAAGTAACAATACTGTTGCGCGCAATCAGCAATTGTTCGACTGCTTTCTCTTCTGTGTGCGGCTTGCCGACGATCTTCCCATCTAAAACGCAGACCTGATCTGATCCGATAATCAGATGATTTGGATACTCCGCGCTCAACGCCTGTGCTTTGGCTTGCGCCAGTCGCATGACGAGTTGGCGGGCATTCTCTCCGAGAATTGGCGTTTCATCGACCAGTGGCGCCGCGGTGATAAAGGGCATGCCGAGCTTTTCAAGCAGCTCTCGACGGTATGGCGAAGTTGAGGCCAGAACAATTTGCGTCATATTTTTTTCATTAATGATAGCGATCCGAGAAAAGGCATTTTAAACTATGCCACCGCAATGTGTGCGAATAAGTAGAAAAGGCACTGTTTACAGGCTTTTTCTTTGACTCTATGACGTTACAAAGTTAATATGCGCGCCCTATGCAAAAAGTAAAATTACCCCTGACTCTCGATCCGGTTCGTACGGCTCAAAAACGCCTTGATTACACGGGTGTTTACACCCCTATTCAGGTGGAGCGTGTCGCCGAATTCGTAGTCAGTGTAGACAGTGATGTGGAATGCGATATGTCATTTGCCATCGATAACCAACGCCTCGCAGTTCTTACTGGTGATGCGAAAGTTTCGGTAACATTGGCGTGTCAGCGTTGCGGAAAGCCATTTGCCCATCAGGTTTACACACAGTATTGTTTTAGCCCGATCGTCAAAGACGAGCAGGCTGAAGCACTCCCGGAAGGATATGAACCAGTTCAGGTCAACGAATTTGGTGAGATCGATCTTCTGGCGTTGGTTGAAGATGAAATTATCCTCTCCTTGCCAGTTGTTCCGGTGCATGATTCTGAACACTGTGAAGTGTCCGAGGCGGACATGGTATTTGGCAAACTGCCTTCCGAGGCGGAGAAACCAAACCCATTTGCCGTATTAGCCAGTTTAAAGCATAAGTAATTAAGGAGTAAGGTCCATGGCCGTACAACAGAATAAACCAACCCGTTCTAAACGTGGCATGCGTCGTTCCCATGACGCGCTGACCACAGCAGCAGTGTCCGTGGACAAAGTTTCTGGCGAAACTCATCTGCGTCACCACATCACCGCCGACGGTTTCTACCGCGGTCGCAAGGTTATCGCTAAGTAATTGGCGATACCTTGAGACGTCTAACCCTTGCGTTAGATGCCATGGGTGGGGACTTCGGTCCTTCCGTGACAGTGCCTGCAGCATTGCAGGCACTGGACTCTAACTCTCAGCTAAACCTTCTATTAGTCGGCGACCCCGACGCCATCACGCCATTACTTGCCAAAGCTGATTTTGAAAAACGCTCACGTGCGCAGATAGTTCCTGCGGAGTCGGTTATTGCTAGTGATGCAAGACCTTCGCATGCGATCCGGAATAGTCGTGGATCCTCAATGCGAGTGGCGCTTGACTTAGTAAAAGAAGGGCGAGCAGAAGCTTGCGTCAGTGCAGGAAATACCGGTGCTCTGATGGGCCTGGCCAAATTATTGCTTAAACCGATTGAAGGGATTGAGCGCCCGGCGTTGATGACAGTATTGCCGCATCAGCAAAAAGGTAAAACAGTCGTGCTGGATCTTGGCGCGAATGTGGATTGTGACAGTAATATGCTGGTGCAATTTGCGATTATGGGTTCAGTGATGGCTGAGGAACTCCTCGGCATCAACTCTCCGCGAGTCGCATTGCTGAACATCGGCGAAGAAGAGACGAAAGGTCTTGATAGCATTCGCGATGCTTCAGCTTTATTAAAAACAATGCCTTCTATCAACTATATTGGTTATCTTGAAGCGAACGAGTTGTTGACGGGAAAAACCGACGTGCTGGTCTGCGATGGTTTTGTCGGTAACGTCACTCTCAAGACGATGGAAGGGGTTGCAAGGATGTTCCTCTCGCTTTTGAAATCACAGGGCGAAGGAAAAAAAAGGTCGTGGTGGCTAATTATATTGAAGCATTGGTTACAAAAAAGCCTGACAAGGCGATTCAGTCACCTCAACCCCGACCAGTATAATGGCGCCTGTCTGTTAGGATTGCGCGGCACAGTGATTAAGAGTCACGGAGCGGCCAATCAGCGAGCGTTTGTTGTCGCTATAGAACAGGCAGTGCAGGCGGTGGTGCGGCAAGTCCCGACACGGATTGCTGCCCGCCTGGAATCTGTATTACCCAAGAGTGACTGACGTACATGTATACGAAGATTATTGGTACTGGTAGCTATCTGCCAGAACACGTG
>Ga0105251_10003909_pt1 | contig 10588 bp, 9 predicted proteins | sample KBSS64metaG_FD_80424 | JGI IMG/M metagenome (GOLD analysis project Ga0105251, IMG submission 80424) | Switchgrass rhizosphere microbial communities from Kellogg Biological Station, Michigan, USA - KBS S6-4 metaG | ecosystem: Host-associated > Plants > Roots > Rhizosphere > Soil | place...
AGTGCATCACCTTTGCGCGTCTGCACAACATGCCGGTCGTGACGATTGAAGATTTGGTTGAGTATCGCCAGGCGCATGAGCGCAAAGCCAGCTGAAACACGCTGAAGTGAAAAAGCCGGGTGAACCCCGGCTTTTTTGTTTTCAGTGGTAGTTAATTTTGAACAGCACGACCGTTTCAAAGGGGCCAGAGGTTATCCCCGCGCCTTCTGCACGCGACAGCTCTGCGGTATAGGTCGTCTCGACCTGCAGCATCGAACCCGTGAAATCAGCGTATTCATCATATTGATTGAAGGTATACGCTTGAGTGCCATTCAGGATCCGCAATTTAAGCCCGTTGCCAATCAGCAGCGCCGTGTCATTGGCCGTGAGCGTTTTGTCGGTATAAAACGAAGAGTCTATTTTGAACCCGTCTGAACACTGGGCATCCTGTACTTTGCTTGTTTTGACGGTGAAGGTCTGGGTGCGCGTGCCCTGGTTAACAATGTCGCGCGCGCTGAATGTTCCAAAATCGATCTCCGATCTTCAGGAATGATGCTGAACGTCGCCCCGCAGTCTAGTACGGTAATGTTTTGCAGGCCGTTAATATGGTATTTGAGGTTCATCGCATCGGAGAGGGCGTTGACGCCTCCTTTACCGTCAAACTGCACCACGATGTAGTCCCCCAGCGTGCTAACGTAGCCCTGCGGCGGCATGGCTTTGAGTTTTACGTACAGCCTGAAACGTGCCACAAACGTTCTTGAGGTATGAGTATCCCACGGGTTCCCCGAGCAGAGGTAATGCTCCCAGCCCATTGCCTCGATTTGCTCCGGCGTGTAATTGCTCAGGCTGTTATTGTCCAGGCACTGGCGCGTATCCACGCCGTACGTCTGCCCCGTGGCGTCGTAATCTGCGCCTTCGTATGTGACCCCCAGCTCATAGTAAGGGTCCGAGACTGAGGGATAAGGGTTCACCCAGGCAAAAATGTCCTCGTTCTCATGGTTTGATGCGGTATTTCTGTCACAGTAAACCGGTATTTTTATGTCACTGGATTCCCAAATCTTTTGTCCAACGCTTGCGTTACTGGGGATCGAAAATTCAGAAATCGTTTTGGTCTGCTCGACCGGGCCGTTTTGCGTGCCTAAGTAGCAGTTCAGCGCCAGAGCCTGTTCCAATGGCAATAACGCCAGGGCCAGAAGGAAAAGGTTAATGAGACGTCGCATGAAGCTCTGCCTTTCGCGGGGTAAGCATGCATTGGGTTGAGCCGGAACAGGCTAAATCCACCTTTCGTAGCGCGCCGTAATCATCGATATATCCAATGCTGTAACCCCGTTTCTCCGGTTCGCTTAGCGCCAGCGTTTGGGACGCAAACGGGCTAATCATCAGGCTATCGAAGCCGGGCATCATGGTTTTTCCGTTGTTGCTTAGCCATGCAAGGGTAATGAAATACGGCGTGGGGTTGCGTAGCGTCATGCTTTTGCCCGAGAGCGTGACTGCGAGCTGCAGTTCTACGTTTTCGCCTGGCTTTTTGCGAATGGCTTGCGGACGCCAGAAAAGCTTTATGCGGCTCTGCATAGCCACCTGCATGACGCTGCGCTCTGCTTTCAGGCTTGTGCTCTGAGGGGGGACTTCCCGCAGGTTGAAAAAGAACAACGTTTCACGATCCTTCGGCAGTTGTTGAGTGGCCGGCTGTTTCACGATCCGCACCTGCGAGGAGGTGCCTGGCTCAATACGCTGAATAGGGGGCAGCACCATAAAATGGCTATCTTCTTTGCGAGCCTCGCTATCCTCAACCCAGGCAAGCGCAAGATAGGGCAGCGTCTTGCTCTGGTTTTCGATGGTCAGGCTGCTGGCCTTATCCTGTTCCGGAAAAATAATGCGTGTCCGATCGAGGTTTATCGCGGCATTCGTGGCGCAAGCGCCGAGGAGAAAAAGTGTGGCTAAGTAACGGTATAGTTTCATGATGGTAATTTACTGGCAGGGCAGCATCAGCTGCGGGGTGTTTTCCAGGGAGGCAGGAAGGGAGAAACGACACTGCTGGTTGTCTCCCCACGTTACCGTAAAGTGTTGTTCTGCTTTCACCGCGCCCAGCCAGATACGTCCATCCTGCGCGACGATACCGACCGATTTGGCAAGATCATCCTGCCGAACCTGCGCGCCGAGCGGGGGGGTGCCGGTCGCTGTGAGCAATATGCCCACGACGTCCTGCCCCTGACGGGTAGCAATTTGTCGATAGCCTATCGCGCCCTCAGTCCAGGTGGAGCGGAGTACCCGGTTATCCACATCAACCCCTTCAGGCAGATCGTTCAGATTGACCTGCACGCTGGCGGGTAAATAGCTGGAGAATGCGGGCAGAACGCCAATACCAAACGCGTTGGTGGTATCACGGGACATATTTAGCGGGATGTTGCCAATACCTTCGGTGTTGACCATGACGCGCGGTTCATTGCCATAGCTCCGGCGGTGCAGCGCTGCGCCCTGGGCGGTAGCGGTGAATGAGCCGTTCCAGCTTGCGCTGACAGAACGGTATGTATTCGCCTTGTAACTCCCGGAAAGGTTCAGGTCTCCCGTCCCGGCGTAATGCTGGTAGTTGGCGCTGACTTGCGCGCCCGCATCGGTTTTCTCACTCTCTGTGCCTGCGGAGACCCCCCAGGTATTGTTTTTGTCTGAGGTGTCATACCAGGAGAGCGTCTGGCGCGTGTTATCGCTGTTTCTCAGATCGTAGCTGAGGCGGCGATCGGCATCGAGGGGGATGCTCAGCGAGAGGTAAACCTGCGTATCGTCGCGTTGATCCTGATAATGGGTTTTGCTCCAGGAAGCCGTTACCGCAAGATTTTTCCAATGACCCAGATCGAAGTTGTAGCCTGCCGTCAGGGTGCCTGTGGTGGAGGGCGCTCTTTCCCACCAGGTTTGGCGGAGAATGCCAAGATAGAAATTAAGCGAGAGCGCGGGAATATACTGGCTTGCCGTTATGCTGAAGGTTTGTTTTTCTGTCTCTGCGTCATTTTGGTCTTTTTCAAGAAAGCGGGCATAGCTGAGAAAGCGGCTGTCGGAGTAACGGTAGCTGGCAAGCGTGAGCTGGCTTCCGGTGGTATCAAAACGCTTACTGTAGTTGATTCGGTAGCTGTAGCCGATTTGTTGTTCTTTACCGGTGAGCCGGCTGCTGGCCTGGGTCACATCGAACGACAGCGCGCCAAGCCAATCCATATTTTGCCCAATACCTGCTGCTAGCGCGCGGTAATCGCTGCCACTGCTCAGGATACCGCCGTAAAGGGACGTTTGGGACAGCAGGCCCCAGGAAAATTCACTGCTCAAAAAGGTATTACTTTCAATGTCATGAGAACTGCTCTGTCGGGCATTCCCGCTTGCTAGCTTGTAGCGAACCTGGCCTTTTCGGGTCAGGAAGGGTACCGAGGCAGCGGAAACCTGAAATGTGCTGTAACGCCCATCTTCTTCGGTAACCTGGACATCCAGCGTGCCCTGCACTGACTGATTGATATCCTGGATAATGAAAGGGCCAGGCGGGACTTTGGTCTGGTAGATGATTCTGTCTGCCTGGCTGACCGTCACGGTCGCGTTGGTTTGCGCAATGCCCGATATTTGCGGCGCATAACCGCGTAATGACCACGGCAACATGCGTTCGTCACTGAGCAGTGATGCTCCCGTGTAGGAAAACCCGTCGAAAATATCTGACTGAAAATCAGACTCGCCCAGCGTCAGCTTTGAACCCAGCGCGGGCAGAGGACGAAACAGGTAAATACGGGTAAAACGGCCATCACGCTGCGAACCATCATCAGAGTGATTGAATGCGTACTGATAGTCCCCGCGCAGCCGCCAGGCACCCAGGTTAGCTCCCACGGTACCATAGGTATTGAGGTTATCGCTGCTTGCCCCCTGGTCAGGCTGATAACGACTGGCAAAAAGGTTGTAATCCAGCACCATACCGGGAACGCCGCTGTCCCAGGTGGCCGGTGGCATCCAGTTTGTGGAACGGTACTGCAGCCAGGCCTGGGGAATAGTGACCTCCAGGGTTTGTGTTGCCTGAATAAAATCGAACCGAACCTGAGGTAGTCCAGAGAAGTCGACGCAGCCAGCGTTTACGGGCAATGAGCGACGGGTGTCGTCGTCGAGGCCGAAGGCATCCGCTAGCTCTGCAGGAATGCAAACGTCCGTGGTGCGATCTTTATTCTTCCAGGTTAATTCCCAGCCGTCAGAGAGCAGCGTGTTATTGAGAGAAACGGCAAGAAAGTACTGTCCCGGCGCGATGTGGCTTTTATCTTTAAACTGGGAAATATCAATATTACCACGCTGATCCTGATCAATAGCATTAATGTTGAATTCAGTCGCGCGCAGAGAATATGCGGTAAGAAAGCCTGTAATGATGATCCATAGTGAACTGCATTTCATCATTCAGTTCTCGAATAAAATAATGCCAGTAGCTGGCAAATATATTGCCAGCAGAAATGGTTTTAACCGTGTGTGCTTATTTATACAGCAATACGTAGTTCGCGGTGGATTCAACCTGGCCCGCAGTCGCTGTTTTACCTGAAGCGACCTCCATCTGGGCTTTAAAATGCAATGTCTGCGTGGCTGAACCTTGTGATAACGCCATGTCCTGCTCGGAACCGAGGGTGATTAGCGATTCTGCGTTATCCAGAAGACGAACGCCGACGTTCTGTGCGCCGCCGGCATAGGTGTTGCTCATCAGGCTGGTATCGGTACTGTCAGTCGCAGTGCTGCTGAACGTTACGCTGACCTTGGTGACGGGGGTGGCGGTTTCATCTGATGCGTCAAGCTGGCAGTTTTCGAGATTGATATCGACCGGTACTGCGGTTGATTTTTTGTTGGCGTTGATGACTGCAGTAGTGATTTGGCCAAGATCGATCTCTTTATCCACGCTATCGGGTGCGATATTACACGGCGCGTCGATAACAACGCCTTTAAATGTGATTTTACCTGAACCTTGATCGTCGGCAAATGCAGGTGAAGAAAGGAAAGTGGCGAGGGCCAGAGCGAGAATATTTTTATTCATGTTGTTCATTAAACGTTCCTTTGCATGAGTGTTTTTGAAATTTCAAAAATAACGCCATGCATTTTACGTTTAAGTAAAACAATGTATTGTTAGTAATAATTAAGCCTGGTTTAAGAATGTTTATATATATGGGTGTGTTGAATAAGTTCGTGCGTCATTTAAGGAATAAAAGCGGGGGGAGCGTATTAAAAAATACGCTCCATTTATAGAATATCACCCGATTCCAGCTGCCTGGAGTAATACCAGACTGAATCCCATAACGGACATCCCACACAACACGCCGTAGCTGGGGTTGTTATTGGGGTCGATCTCTTTCGCCAGCGGCATCAGTTCATCGACTGAAAGCGCGACCATAATCCCGGCAACCGCTGCCATAATGGCCGCCATGACCACCGGGGAAATCAGACTGCCGAGAATCAACCATGCCAGCACGCCGCCGAGAATTTCTGCCAGGCCTGAAATCCCTGCCCAGAACACGGCGGTACGTTTAGAACCCGTGGCGGCATAAACCGGCCCGGGAACCGCCAGTCCTTCAGGAATATTGTGCAAAGCAACCGCCAGCGCAATACCAAAGCCCAACTCCAGGTTATTGCTGGCGGTCACGTAGGTTGCGACCCCTTCCGGGAAATTATGCAGGCTGATGCCCAGCGTCAGCAGTATGGCGGTACGCTTGATATTGTGCGGCAGGGGCTTGGCGGTTTTCTGTATCAGATCCTGCGGATGCGCGTGCGGCAATAAGCGGTCGAGCGCAAAGTAACCCAACAGGCCGAAAATGAACATACCGTAACCCAGCACCGGTGACATACCTTCTGTACCCAACGCCGCAGGTAACATCTCCATCAGGGAGATAAGCAGCATGATCCCGGCGGCAAAGCCTAATGAAAAGGCCAGCACGCGGTTAGACGGTTTTTGACCGATCACGCCGAGGATCGCACCGATAAAGGTGGCAGCGCCCGCGAGTATGGTCAGGATCAGGGGTACTGACATGCATTGCTCCTTATGATAATGATTCTCATTAATATTAAAGATTCATTGTCGGCAAAGCGAGAGGACGGCCTCTGCTTTACACATTCCTTACATTCAAATTTCCTGATGATGATCTTCACCGTTATCAGCGTTCATCTTTAGCAGATCGCGCGTAATGTAGGGTCATCAAATAAACATCTTCTGTAAGGATATCACCATGACTTCTTCTCGTATGCCAGCACTGTTTTTAGGCCACGGTAACCCAATGAACGTTCTGGAAGATAACGTCTATACCCGCGCATGGCGTCATCTGGGCGAGACGTTGCCGCGTCCAAAGGCGATTGTGGTGGTATCCGCGCACTGGTTCACGCGGGGGATGGGTGTGACGGCAATGGAAGCGCCAAAAACCATTCATGATTTCGGCGGTTTCCCGCAGGCGTTATACGACACGCATTATCCTGCGCCTGGTTCTCCAGAGCTGGCACAGACGCTGGTCGACTTACTCGCACCGGTTCCTGTGGCGCTGGATAAAGAAGCCTGGGGCTTTGACCACGGTTCCTGGGGCGTACTGATTAAAATGTATCCGGATGCCGATATCCCGATGGTACAGCTTAGTATCGACAGTACCAAACCGGCGGCCTGGCACATGGAGATTGGCCGTAAGCTGGCAACGCTGCGTGATGAAGGCATTATGCTGGTGGCAAGCGGTAACGTGGTGCACAACCTGCGCACGGCGCGCTGGCACGGTGAGAAAACGTCATACCCGTGGGCGACATCCTTTAATGACTTCGTCAAAGCTAACCTGACGTGGCAAGGCCCGGTTGAGCAACATCCACTGGTGAACTATATGGAACATGAAGGTGGATCGCTCTCAAACCCAACGCCGGATCACTACCTTCCGCTGCTGTATGTATTAGGCGCGTGGGACGGTCAGGAACAGATCACCATCCCGGTTGATGGCATTGAGATGGGCAGTTTGAGCATGTTGTCGGTGCAGATTGGCTAATAAAAGCAAAACGGCAACCAGGTTGCCGTTTTTAGTTTCAGTTCCCTCTCCCGAAGAGAGAGGGAAACAAACCGTACACTACTCCACGAAAATATGCGGATAGAACCGTGACAGATCTTGCGTGATCAACGCGCGATCTTCGCGAATGCCAATACCCGCAGGCCGATCGTTAATGAGCCAGCTGCCAATCAGGGTATAACTATCGCCAAACTTCGGCAGTTGATAAAACGCCTGGACGATCATCCCTTCTTCGCCGTACGGCCCTTCAACCGCTTCCAGCGTTTTACCGTTTTCGATAATAGAGACGTTTGCCCCTTCGCGGGAGAAGATCGGTTTAACGACGTACTTCTCCAGCGGCGGGTGGTCGTCTTCGGCAAAGTATGCGGCCAGAAGGTTAGGGTGATTCGGGAACATCTCCCACAGCATTGGCAGCAGCGCTTTGTTGGAGATAATGCTCTTCCACGCGGGCTCCAGCCAACGCACACCTGCATCTTCAAGCTTGGTGGAGAACATTTCGCGCAGCATGTATTCCCACGGGTAGAGCTTGAACAGGTTGCTGATCACCTGATCCTGGGTGTCGGTAAACTGGCCTTTCTCACCCAAACCGATATCTTCGATATAAAGGAACTCGGTCGCCACTTCCGCTTCAGCGGCGCAGTCCTGTAAATATTGAACCGTTCCACGATCTTCTTCTGTGTCGCGACAGCAGGCGAGGTGAAGCAGATTGAAACCGTGCTGTTCACGCAGTTCGGCAAAACGCTCAATCAGCTTTTCCTGCAGGCTGTTGAACTGGTCGCTGCCTTGCGGCAGGTTTCCCGCAGCCACCTGGTCTTCCAGCCAAATCCACTGGAAGAATGCCGCTTCATAAAGAGAGGTTGGCGTATCGGCGTTATTTTCCAGCAGCTTAGGTTCACCCACGCCGTCCCATGCCAGATCCAGGCGAGAGTAGAGCGACGGCTGGCTGGTTTTCCACGACTGACGAACAAAGCTCCAGGTGTGCTTAGGAATACGGAATTTGGTCAACAGCTCGTCGCTGTCGATGACCTTTTCCACAACCTTCAGGCACATCTGGTGCAGCTCTGCGGTCACGTCTTCCAGCTTTTCTACCTGGGCGAGCGTGAGTTTGTAATAGGCGTCTTCGCACCAGTACGGTTCGCCGTACATGGTGTGGAAGTTAAAACCGTATTCGGTAGCTTTTTCGCGCCAGTCCGGGCGCTCAACAATACTGACTCGTTCCATGATTAGCCGCCCATTGAGCGAGTTGACGAGCCGGTCGCGCTGCGCTGCATGGTGTTCTGTTTCGCTACCGACTCACCGAAACCGCCACGGGTTACGGTGCTGGTGGTGGCGGGTTTCGGAGCCATGGCCGATTTTGGTACAGTCGCCGTACGGCCTGGTGTTGCAGCTCCGTAGTTTTTGCCGCTGGCGTCGGTATATTTTCCATACGCCGGGCTGTTTGGATTTTTGGAGCTAAACAGCGGCTGCTGCTGGTAGCCTGCGCCACCGCTCATCATGCGGCCCATCATGTAGCCCGCCATCAGCGGCATCCAGAAGCTGCCGTTAGACTGTGCCTGAGCCTGATTTTCAGGTGCCATTCCCGCCTGAGCAGGGGCTTGCTGACACTGACCTTCACCGAATTCAGCGACACAGTCTTCGCGTGACGCATATTTCGGTGCGGTACGTTCTGCTTCTTTCAGGGCGTTGTTATACGCAGTGGTACATTCTGCGGCTTTGCCGGTTGCCGTCGAGCAGTCGTCGGCGTTTTGGTACATCGAAACCGTTTCGTCGTTTTGCTCACAGCCCGCCAACATAAAAACAGCGGTGATTGCCAGCGCAACAGGGGTGAGATGGCGTGCGTTCCAGCTCTTGCGGAACGAAGCGTGATTGATCGTTTTTGTCCGTTTCATCTTTGTCTTCCAGGACCCAGTGGTAATAACGCTCAGAATAGAGGATGAGTGGTTGAAAATGAAGCGCAGAGGGGGATTCGGGGGGATCTTTACGTTGGCTTACGTTTGAATGTGATAGGGATTCCCTCTCCCGAAGGAGAGGGACGAAACACGACTTAATTGCGGAACGGATTGCTACCCTTGCTGGCAGACGTCGTCGTACGCGCTGCGGCTGGCTGTGCGGCAGGGGCGTTGCTGTTACCGTTAAAGTTATCAACGGCAGCAACCTGCTGCGGGTTCTCCGGCGCGACGTTTTCTGGCGACGTAGAGATCGGTTTGCCCAATGCGCTGTTCAGCATTTGCAGATCCTGCTCGTTCAACGTACCCAGCGCTTGTTTGATGTTCAGCTGGTTAATCAGGTACTGGTAACGGGCGCTGGAGAGCTGCTGCTTCGCGTTGTACAGCGTGGTGGTCGCATCTAACACGTCAACAATGGTACGGGTACCGACGGAATAACCGGCTTCCATCGCATCCAGTGAGCTCTGTGCAGAAACCACGGCCTGTTTATAGGCGTTTATGCTGCTGACAGAAGCATTCACGTTGTTGAAGGAAGAACGAACGGTCTGCACCACGTTGCGGTGTGCGCTTTCCAGTTGTTCGCTTGCGCCAACAAAGTTGTACTGCGCCTGTTTCACCTGAGAATTTACCTGGCCGCCCTGATACAGCGGCAGGGAGAAGTTCAGGCCGATCTGGTTCTGACCGATATTTTTATCGTCATACGCTGCAGAGTTGGCACCGCGCGTTTGGGAACCGCTATAGCTGGTATCGGATACGCTGGTCGATGCGCTCAGGCTCAGGGTTGGCAGGTGGCCATCCTGTGCGAGGCGGATCTGCTCGCGAGCCAGGTCCTGGCTCAGACGCGCCTGCAGCAAGGCCAGGTTACGGTTTTCCGCTTCTTTCAGCAGTGCATTCACCGCCTGTGGTTTGTCCGTTTTGAAATTGTCCACGTTCAGAGAAGCCAGTTCAGGGTAGTAGTTACCGGTGACCTGACGCAGTGATTCCAGCGCGTTGTCGAGGTTATTACGTGCGGTCACTTCGTTAGCCAGTACGCTGTCGTACTGTGAACGGGCGTTCTGTACGTCAGTGATCGCCACCAGGCCTACGTTGAAACGCTGGGTGGTTTGATCCAACTGACGGTAAATCGCTTGTTTCTGTGCTTCGGTGTAGGAGAGCGAGTCAATGGCGCTCAGCACGTTGAAGTACGCGGTAGCGGTGTTCAGGATCAGCGTTTGCTGATCGGTCTGATAGGTCACATCCTGGATGCCCGCGCTCTTTTCCTGCAGGGTCAGAGCACGCCATTTGGACATATCAAACAGCGTCTGCGTCAACTGCAGTGAGGCGCTGGTCGCATTGGAGTTAATGCCATTGCTATCGCGAAAGCCGTTGCCGTAGGTATAATCTGCACCTAAACCCAACTGCGGCAGCAGTGGACTACGTGCTTCGTTAATCTTTTCAAACGCAGCATCACGATCGGCCGCTGATTTACGTAAATCAGGGTTGCTCAGACGTGCCTGCTGGTAGACCTGTAACAGGTTCTCTGCCTGGCTCATTGCACTGAAGCCCGTCAGGCTCAGGCCGATAAGGATGGGGAGCAATTTCTTCATTTGCATTCCTTGTTGTGAAGCAGTATTAGCGCTGATCTAATTAAAAATAATTGCCGAT
>Ga0105251_10003914_pt1 | contig 10579 bp, 9 predicted proteins | sample KBSS64metaG_FD_80424 | JGI IMG/M metagenome (GOLD analysis project Ga0105251, IMG submission 80424) | Switchgrass rhizosphere microbial communities from Kellogg Biological Station, Michigan, USA - KBS S6-4 metaG | ecosystem: Host-associated > Plants > Roots > Rhizosphere > Soil | place...
ACCTACATGGTCGAAGGCGGCTCGTCGAAAGACTACCGCAAGACCAAAACCATGCTCTACGACAACCCGCAAGCCTTGCACCTGCTTCTGGACAAGCTCGCGCAGACGGTCACCAGCTACCTCAACGGCCAGATCCTGGCCGGCGCGCAAGCGGTACAGATCTTCGACAGCTGGGGCGGCAGCCTCTCGGCGGCGGCGTACCAGGAATTCTCCCTGGCTTATATGCGCAAAATCGTCAGCGGCCTGATCCGCGAGCACGAAGGCCGCAAGGTTCCGGTCATCCTGTTTACCAAGAACGGCGGCCTGTGGCTGGAAAGCATTGCCGACGCTGGCGCCGACGCGCTGGGTCTGGACTGGACGTGCGACATCGGCAGCGCCCGCGAGCGTGTCGGCAACAAAGTTGCCCTGCAAGGCAACATGGACCCGACCGTGCTCTACGCCAAGCCTGAAGCCATTCGCGCTGAGGTCGGGCGTATCCTGGCCAGCTACGGCAAAGGCAGCGGCCACGTGTTCAACCTCGGCCATGGCATTACTCCGGAAGTCGATCCGGAACATGCGGGTGCGTTCTTGCGCGCCGTGCATGAGTTGTCGGCGCAGTATCACGAGTAACCAGCGCCCGGCTTCAATGTGGGAGCGAGCCTGCTCGCGAAAGCGGTGGATCAGTCAGCCAGGATGTTGAGTGTGAAGCCCTTTCGCGAGAAGGCTCGCTCCCACATTTGTTTGTGGAGGCCGATTTCAGGCTTTTACACCATGCAGCGGCGGCAACTTTGCCAGCTTCAGGGCGACCAGTAATGCCACGGCCAGCAGTCCACCAATGAACAAGCCGATTCCATTCCAGCCAGCCCAGTGCCAGAACACGCCGCCGGCCGTGCCGGCGATGCTTCCTCCTGCGTAGTAGCTGAACAGGTACAAGGAGGATGCCTGGCCCTTGGCCTTGGTGGCACGGCGGCCGATCCAACTGCTGGCGACGGAGTGGGCGCCGAAGAAACCGAAGGTGAAGACCAGCATGCCGATGATGACCAGCGGCAATGGCGTGAACATCGTCAGGGCGAGACCGCCGATCATCAGCGCGATAGTGCTCCAAAGCACTTTGCGGCGGCCGATTTTGTCGGCCAGCGAGCCGATTTTCGCCGAACTGTAGATACCTGAGAGGTACACCACCGAGAGTAATCCGACGAAGGCCTGTTCCATGTGGTAAGGCTCGGCCAGCAGGCGGTAGCCGATGTAGTTGAACAGGGTGACGAACGCACCCATCAGCACAAAGGCCTCGAGGAACAGCAGCGGTAGCCCGGCATCGCGAAAATGCATGGTAAAGCCGTCGACCAGGCTGCGCGGGTGCAGCGAGCGGGCGCGGAAGTTGCGCGATTCGGGGAGGATTTTCCAGAATACTGCTGCCGCAATCAGTGCCAGGCCTCCGATCACCAGCATTGCCGTGTGCCAGCTGACGAAGTCGATCAAGACACCGGTGATAAGACGCCCGCTCATCCCGCCGATGGCGTTGCCGCCGATGTACAAACCCATGGCGAGGCCGATGTGCTGCGGGTGAATCTCTTCGCTCAAATAGGTCATCGCCACCGCCGCCAGGCCGCTCAACGACAGTCCAATCAGCGCGCGCATCGCCAGGACACCGTGCCAGCTCGGCATCATCGCGCTGGCCATGGTGCACAGTGCGGCGGCAAACAGCGCCGCCACCATCACCGGTTTGCGCCCGACGCGATCGGAGATCGGGCCGGTGATCAGCAGGCCAATGGCAAGCATGCCCGTGGCTACCGAGAGAATCAGGCTGCTCTGCGCCGCGTTGATCGAGTATTCGTGGGACAGCAGCGGCATCATCGGTTGCACGCAGTAGAGCAGGGCAAACGTCGCGAAGCCGCCGCAAAACAGCGCCAGCACCGTGCGCATGAAGGCTGGCGTGCCTTTTTCGATGTAGATCTCTTTCAGCTCGGCAGCCACATCGACTGGTGTGGCGGGAGGAACTTCATGGGTAAGTGGAGCGACAGCAGTTTTCACGGTGGACCTCGGAGGAGCGCAACCCGTCAGGGAATGAAAAAAGCATATAGCTGGCTAATGATTCAATCCAATATATTGTTCGACCTGTTTGATAGCTTTAACGACCTAATGGGGTTTTCATGGAATTGCGTCATCTGCGTTACTTCATCGCCGTCGCCGAAGAATTGCACTTCGGCCGCGCTGCGCAGGCCCTTGGCATCTCGCAGCCGCCGCTGAGCCAGCAGATCCAGGCCCTGGAGCAGGAAGTGGGTGCGCGATTGTTCGAGCGTACCAATCGTCGGGTCGAATTGAGCGAGGCCGGTCGACTGTTCCTGGAAGAGGCGCGCCTGGTGCTGGCGCAGGTCGACAAGGCGGCGGATGTGGCGCGGCGAGCGCAGCTGGGCGAGTTGGGCGAACTGAAAATCGGCTTCACCTCGTCGGCACCATTCAACTCAACGATTCCCCAGGCGATTTTTTCGTTTCGCCAGCGCTTTCCGGCGGTGCATTTGAATTTGCGGGAAATGAGCAGCACCCAGGTGGCCGATGCGCTGGTGGATGAGTCGATCGAGGTCGGGATCATGCGCCCGCTGGGGCTGCCAGACTCCCTCAGCGTCGTCGAACTGATGCGCGAGCCCCTGGTCGCGGTGCTCAGCTCCAAGCATCCGCTGGTGAAGGACAGTGAAGAGGGCTTGTTCCTGTCAGCCCTGGCCCTCGAGCCCTTCGTATTCTTCCCGCGCAGCTACGGTAGCGGCCTGTATGCGCAACTGCTGAGTCTGGCCCGGGACGCCGGATTCAGCCCCCACTTCGCCCAGGAGGCCGGCGAGGCGATGACCATCATTGGATTGGTGGCCGCGGGGCTGGGTGTGTCGGTGCTGCCGGCGTCTTATCAGCGGATGCGCATTGACGGCGTGGTCTATCGACCGCTGCTCGATCCGGCAGCGGTGTCGGCGGTGTGGCTGGTGCAGCGCAAGGACCAGAAGTCGCCGATGGCGCGGGCGTTTGTGGAGTTGTTGACGAGGAAGGTTGAGCCGTTGAAACCATGAAGGCTGCACCGTCCCTGTGTAGGAGAGAGCCTGCTCGCGATGGTCGTCAACGATGTCGTTTGTTTCCTGGGGACACGCGGCGTTCTTTAGTCCATCGCGAGCCTGCTCGCTCCTACAAGGGATTGAAGTGCGCTCGCCGCCTACGCCCAGCGCTTGAAAATCAGCGACGTATTCACCCCGCCAAACGCAAAGTTATTGTTCATCACAAACTGATTGCTCATCTGCCGAAACTCGCCGCGCAGGTAGTCGAGCTTGCCGCAGTGCGGGTCGACTTCATCAAGGTTCAGGGTATGGACGTACAGGCCGCTGTTCATCATTTCGATACTGAACCAGGACTCCAGCGCGCCGCAGGCGCCGAGTGTGTGACCGAGGAAGCTTTTTTGTGAACTGATCGGCATGTGTTCGCCGAACAGGCTGCTGGTGGCCAGGGTTTCGGCGATGTCGCCCTGTTCGGTGGCCGTGCCGTGACCGTTGACGTAGCCGATGTCGGCAGGGCTCAAGCCCGCATCTTCCAGGGCCAACTCCATGGCCCGGCGCATGGTGACTTGCTCCGGGCGGGTGGTGTGCTGGCCGTCGGCATTGCTGCCGAAACCAACGAGCTCGGCATGAATACGGGCACCTCGTGCCAGCGCGTGTTCCAGTTCTTCGAGCACCAGCATGCCGCCGCCTTCACCGATCACCAGGCCGTCGCGCCCTTTGTCATAGGGGCGCGGGGTAGTGTGCGGTGCGTTGTTTTTCAGGCTGGTGGCGTAGAGCGCATCGAACACCATGGCTTCGGTCGGGCACAGTTCTTCGGCGCCGCCGGCGAGCATCAGCGGCAGGCGCCCGAACTTGATGGCTTCATAGGCATAGCCGATGCCCTGGCTGCCGCTGGTGCAGGCGCTGGAGGTGGGGATCAGGCGGCCGGTGAGGCCGAAAAAGATGCTGATGTTGGCCGCCGTGGTGTGGGGCATCATGCGCACGTAGGAATTGGCGTTCAGGCCTTCGGCCACCGAGTTGAGCAGCATGTTGCCGAATGCCTTGATCTCGTCGGTGCTGCCCGTGGAGGACCCGCAGGCAACGCCCATGCGTCCGTCCTTGATCGATTCGTCATCGAGCAATCCGGCATCGGCCAACGCCCGCTCCGCAGCGCCCACGGCCAGTCGTGAAACGCGGCCCATGCTGCGCAGTTGTTTGCGCGTCCAGTGGCTCGGCACGATGAAGTCATCGATAGGCCCGGCCAGGCGCGTATTGAGTTCAGTGAAGCGGTCCCATTCGTCCATGCGGCGAATGCCGCTGCGGTTGGCTGCGAAGTGGTCGGCGATGGTTGCCCAATCGCTGCCCAGCGAGGTGATGCCGGCCATGCCGGTGACGACGACACGTTTCATCAGCACAGGCCTCCGTTGACGGCCAGCACCTGCCGGGTGATGTACGAGGCTTCCGCCGACATCAGGAAATTCACCGCGCCGGCCACCTCTTCAGGGGTGCCCATGCGTTGTGCGGGGATCATTTTCATCATTTCTTCCACCGGCACGTTTTCATCGAGCATGGCTGTGTCGATCAGGCCGGGTGCGACACAGTTGACGGTGATCTTGCGCTTGCCCAACTCGATCGCCAACGCCTTCGCCGCGCCGATCAACCCGGCCTTCGAAGCGCTGTAGTTGACCTGGCCGCGATTGCCGATCAAGCCGGACACCGACGTGATGCACACGATTCGCCCGGCGGCGCGCCGACGGATCATCGGCATCATCACCGGGTGCAGCACGTTGTAGAAACCGTCGAGGTTGGTGCGCATCACCTTATCCCAATCATCCTCGCTCAGCGCCGGAAAAGCACCGTCACGCGTCAGCCCGGCGTTGAGCACCACGCCATAGTACGCGCCATGGGTGTCGACGTCGGCCTCAAGGATGGCTTTGCAGCGGGCGCGGTCGGACACATCGAATTGCAGGATGCGCGCAGTGCGACCCAGGGCCTCGATTTCCACTTGTACAGCTTGGGCATCCGCCAGGCCACTGCGGCAATGCAGCACGATGTCATGCCCGGCCTGGGCCAGGCGCAGGGCAATCGCGCGGCCGATGCCACGGCTGGAACCGGTGACCAGTACGAATTCAGTCATGACTGGACTCCTTCGGATTCATCAAGATATTGAGCCGCCTGAGGCGGGCGATACACGTTCAGGCGGGCGCTGGCGTGAATGCCGGGTGCGTTGATGTGGCACTCGAACACGCCCATGCCGTTGTCATCTTCCAGCGAGCGGATGCCATGCAGGGTCAGTTCGGTGCCGGCGGGAAAACGGTCGACGTTGCATTCGAACTTGCGAGAGCCGAGCAAAAAGCCCAGCTGCGTTGCATCGCCGCGCTGGCGCGCATGGCAACCTGCGAAGGCCGCGACGCTCTGGGCCATCAGTTCAATCCCGACCCAGGCCGGCAGGCTGCCGTCGGGGAGGTTGAACAGACCGTCGGGCTTGACCCTGAGGCGTGTGTGAATCTGCTCTTCATCGAATGCCAGGATCTGCTCGATGAGAATCATGTCGCCAGCATGGGGCAGCAGTTCGGCGAGCGGCCAGTCAATCATGGGGCGTCTCCGATAATCAGGCTGACGTTGTTGCCACCGAAGGCGAAGGAGTTGCTCATCAGGTAGCGAGGTCCAATGGACGCCAGGCGATCGGCGGGAGTCACCCATTTGAGGGCAGGTAGCTCGGGATCGGCCTGGCCGTCCCAGACATGTGGGGCCAGGAGGTGCTTGCGGTTGTCGTCACTCAGGCTCAACCAGCAGAAGGCGGCTTCCAGCGCGCCGGCCGCGCCAAGGGTATGACCGGTCATGGGCTTGGTCGAAGAACAGGGCACGCCGGCCGGGAACACCGCCGCCACTGCGTGGCTTTCCATGGCGTCGTTGTGTTGGGTGGCGGTGCCATGCAGGTTCAGGTAGGCGATTTGCTCAGGCGGCAGACTGGCCCGGCTCAAGGCCTTGCGCATTGCCTGTTGGGCGCCGCGGCCGGTGGGTTCTGGCGCGGAAATGTGGTGCGCATCGGAACTGGCGCCACTGCCAAGCAGGGCAATCGGCTGGCTGTCGCCAGGCTGCTTGCTCATCAGGAACAGCACGGCGGCCTCGCCGATGTTGATGCCGTTGCGGTTCACTGAAAACGGATTGCAGCGTTGCCCGGACACCGCTTCGAGTGCCGAAAAGCCGTTGAGCGTCAGCTTGCACAATGTGTCGACTCCACCGCACAGCACCGCATCGCACACGCCCAGATCGAGCAGGCGCTGGGCACTCATCAATGCGCGTGCGCTGGAGGTGCAGGCGGTGGAAATCACATAAGCCGGGCCGCTTACTTGCAGCCAGTCGGCGAGAAAGTTTGCCGGTGCGCCGAGTTCCTGTTGCTGATAGTCGTATTGCGCCGGAAATTGCTGTTCGCGCACGTAGCGGGCCAGGCTCTGGCTGGCTTCGTCGATGCCCGACGTACTGGTGCCCAGCACGATGCCGATGCGGTCGCGGCCGTAGGTCTGGATGGCCTGATCGATGTCACCGCGAATTTGCAGTGTGGCCTCCATCAGCAATTGATTGTTACGACTGCGTTGGCAGGCCAGTTCCGCGGGAATCGGCACGAGATCGCCACGCACCGCGCCCACCGGTAATGACCGCTCCGGCACCCAGCCGGCTTCGCTGCGCATGCCTGAGCAATCGCCGGCGAACAGGTGGCGGGCGACTTCGTGTTTGTCACGGCCCAGGGCGCAGACGACCCCGAGGGCATTGAGGTAAGCCGTCATGGTGCGTCACCGCTCAGGGGGGTGATTAGATATTTCGGGCCTTTGGGCAAATTCAATTCGAAGCTCAATGGTTGTGAGTAGCGGACGTCCCAGCGCGCTGGCAGCGAGCGTTGCGCGCCGTATTGCCACGCCTTTGGATAGTTGCCAGGCAGTTCATCCCTGGGGGTCAGTGCAAACAGCAACGCGGCGAACAGCTCACGGGCTTCCGGGTTAGGCGGCAACAGGCCATCGGCTTGCCAATGGCTATCGACCAGTTTCTGGCGGGCCTGCGGAATACCCAGCAAGTCCATCATCGACCAGCGTATGGCAGGGCCTTCACGCTGGATGACCAGTACCCAGTCCTGGCGTTGTTCGGCCTGCAGGCGCTGGATGTGCAATTGCAGCGGCAACGCCATGCTTGGGGTCTGCGCGGGCAGTGGCGCCTGGCTCGCGCAGGCGCTCAGCAGCAGGATGCAGCCGAGCAGCAGAACTCGAATCATCAGGCACACCCTTCAACGGGCTTGCGCAGCACGTTGCTCAAGTCGCTCATGTCGCATCCCTTGCACAGAGTTCTGACAACATCCGCAGGCGACGTTTCGGTTCGGCGACGAATGGATTGCGCTCGTCCCAGGCATAGCCGGCGAGGATCGAGCTGATCATGCGGCGGATTTCCGCATTGCCATCCGGGTAGTAAATCACGTCCTGGAAAGTCCCGGCGTACCAGCCCTCGACGTAGCAGCGGAACGTATCGACCCCGCGCTTGAGCGGTTCGGCGAATTCACGCTGCCAGTCCACGGACTCGCCTTGCAGCTGGCGGTGCAGCACCCCGGCGGCCATGCTCGCCGAGCGCATGGCGATGGTCACGCCAGAGGAAAACACCGGGTCGAGGAATTCCGCCGCATTACCCAGCAACGCAAAACCAGGCCCGTGCAGGGTTTTCACGTTGGCGGAGTAACCGCCGATGGTGCGTGCTGGCGTGTCCCATACGGCGTTGTCCAGTACCCCGGCCAGGCTGGGCGTCTCGGCAATGAAGCCGCGCAGGCAATCGTCGAGGTTATCGCTGCGACCTTCGAAATGTTGCGCGGCGGCCACCACGCCGACCGAGCAGCGGCCGCCGCTGAACGGAATGGTCCAGAACCAGATGTCACGCTGGACAGGATGGGTGGTGATGAGGATCTTGGTGCGATCGAAGTTCGGGTGGTCGATGTGGTCTTCGACATGAGTGAACACCGCCTGGCGCACCGGGAAATTCGACGGTGCTTCAAGGTCAAGCAAGCGCGGGAGGACGCGACCGTATCCGCTGGCGTCGAGCATGAAGTCAGCCTCTATGCGGTACTCGGTGCCGTCTTCGCGACGTACGCCAAGCAGCGGTTTGGCCTGGTCGATATCGACGCTGACGATGGTTTCGCCATAGCGGATTTCCACGCCTTGCAGTGCGGCCTGATCGGCCAGCAGTTTGTCGAAATCCGCGCGCTGGACCTGAAAAGTCGTCGGCTTACCCTGAGTGAATGTGTCGCCGAAATCGAACGTACTGTAACGCTCGCCCCAGGCAAACGCGGCCCCGGTTTTCAGTTGGAAGCCCGCAGCATTGACGGCATCGAGCATGCCCGCTTCTTCGACGAAATCCAGGCAGTGCGACAGCAGGCTTTCGCCGATCGAAAAGCGCGGGAAATGCTGGCGCTCGATCACCAGTACATCATGTCCCTTGCGCTTGAGCAGCGCGGCGGCGATGGCGCCGGACGGACCTGCACCGATGACCACGATCTGGCGACGTTGCATTTCAACGATTGGCATGGGGGCTCCTTGCCGGGGCGGCAGCTATCAATGGGATGCGGTGCATGCCGGCCAGTGCCGGCAGCAGGGTCGCGACCAGGCCCATCAGCATCAACGCAAAGTACAGCGCCGGGCTGATGAGCTGTTGTTGCAGCAGCAGGTTGAGGAAGACGATCTCGCTCAAGCCGCGAATGTTCAGCAATATGCTTTCACGCCAGCGGCTGGCGCCCTGGAACGAGGCACCGGCCCAGCCAAGGCCAAGCCAATTGCCCAGCAGCTTGCTGGCAATCGGCAACAGCAGCAGGGCCGCCAGCTGCACCCAGCCAAGGCTGTCCATCGCGCTGTGCACGTTGATCTGGACGATACCGAAGGTGAGTATCAGGGGTATGGCGATGTACGTCTGCAAGCGACTCATCCAGATTGCCGGCAACGGCAGGACCAGCGGCGCCTTGAGTGCCGCCATGATCAATACGTAACCGATGCCGAAGATCAAGGCATTGAGCTTGTAGTGTTCGGCGACCACCAGCAGTGCGAAAAAGCCCAGGCTGTACAGCCAGGTTTGACGCAGGCCCAGTAACCGCAGGAGCACGGGCAGGCATGCGCCGGCCAAGGGTAGCAACAGGCTGCTCAGGTGCAGGCTGCCCTGGGCGAAGGCGAACAGGGTCCAGCAAGTCAGGTCGATGATAATCGCAGTCTGCACCAGTCGCCGGGTGGCGGCGTGCGGGTAAGCGATGTGTCGCAGGTACAGGTACAACACCGGGATCGCGGTAATGGCGAACAGCAGGCCGACCGCCAGCGAACTGATCCAGGGTTGCGGTGGCAGCAGCCAGATGGCCGTGGCCAGGCCGCAGGCAAACGGAATGCAGAAACTCGGCAGGGCGATTTTCAGGCTCTGGCGGTCCAGTTGCAGATCGATCACATCGCTGAGGATATAGCCCAGCAGCAGCGCGAAACTCAAGCTGTAGAGGTTCTTCAGCCAGGACGGTGACACCAGCGCCGCGCCGCTCAGTTGCCAATGCGGTTCGATCCAGAAGTACATCAGCAATGGCAAGCCGAGGGTCGCCAGCAGCAACTGGCTGACGATTGGAATCAGGCCGAAATGGCGACCGACCCGGGTCGCTAAGGCGAACAGTACCAGGGCCATCGCCCAAAACAGCGCGATCATCATGTTGTCGGTTCCGTGAGACTGGCGGCATGCGCCTGGCGACCGGCCCAGGGCGCCAGCAGGAAGCTGAAGATCAGGCCCAGGCTTACCGACAGGCCGAAGTTGCTCACCGCTGGCGTGCTCGACACTGCCAGCAGGCCGAAGGACAGCCAGGTGGTCAGTGCGGCCAACAAGGTGCCCAGCAGGCTCACGGCGGCGCCGCCGACTTGTTCGCGCATGAGGATGGCATAGTCGACACTGATCGCCGTCACCAGCAGCAGGCCGAACAGGCTGAAGAGGGTCAATGGCTGTCCCAGCCAGCCGAGACTGGCCAGGCTGCACAACGCCGCCAGCAATGGCAGGGACACAATGCGTAACGCGCCGCCAAGACCGAACGGCAGGGCAAGCACCAGCACGATCAATACGCAGGAGGCGAGTTTCAGTTCGGCGGCACTGACCTGGGTGGCGGCGAACACGTTATTCAACTCGCCCAGTCGATCCACCAGCTTCACGCCCGGCAAATCCTCGGCCTGTACCCGCAACAGTGCAGGATTGTTCAGGCCCTGCAAGCTGACCATCGCCGCCACGCCGTTAGCGGTCGGCCCCAGCCACAACAGGCGATAAGGCTCGGCCAACGGGCCGGCCAGTGCGCTGTCGATGTCTTCGATGGGCAGGGCCTGCAACTGGCTCAACTCTGCCTGGAGCGCCTGTGCCGGGACGCCGACATCGAGCAACGGCTGCCAGAACGGAGGCAATTTGCTCAACGCCTCGCGAACCTTGCGCTGTTCGCTGGGCGGGCTGACCAGTTGATTGAGCGACAGGTAACCCTGGAGTTTCTGCAGGCCAACCAACTGATCCAGGCGTTCACTCAGGGCGCCCTGGAGTTCGAGCAGTTGCTGTTGATC
>Ga0105251_10003918_pt1 | contig 10572 bp, 10 predicted proteins | sample KBSS64metaG_FD_80424 | JGI IMG/M metagenome (GOLD analysis project Ga0105251, IMG submission 80424) | Switchgrass rhizosphere microbial communities from Kellogg Biological Station, Michigan, USA - KBS S6-4 metaG | ecosystem: Host-associated > Plants > Roots > Rhizosphere > Soil | place...
CCGTTATGGAATGCTGTGCTCGGAACCACATGGCTACAGGAAGCGAATATGGACTTTGATGCAATGGTGCTCGGCGCGGGTATCGTCGGAACCTCGATAGCCGTTCACTTGCAGCGCCGTGGAGCGAAGGTCGCGCTGATCGACCGAAAGGCGCCCGGTAACGAGACATCGCTGGGCAATGCCGGCATCATCCAGCGAGAAGGCGTCTACCCGTATGCCTTTCCGCGCGACCTTGCCACGATCTCGCGATACGCGTCGAACCGCGCAACCGACGTCAGATACCATGCGGCCGCCATGCCGAAGCTGCTGCCGTTCCTGCTTCGCTACTGGCATCATTCCCGCCCCGACCGTCACGCGAAGATCGCGCGTGCTTATTCGGCGCTGATCGGACATAGCGTTTCCGAACATCGGGAGCTGATCGACGCAGCCGGTGCTGACGCGCTGCTGAGAACCGGAGGATGGATCAACGCTTTCCGGACAACCAAAGCGTTCGACATTGCCGTGAACGAGGCTTCGCGCTGGAAAGACGAATATGGCATTCCGTTCGATGCCCTTTCCTACGAGGCCCTGCATGACGCGGAGCCTTCGCTCGGCCGCGCACTCAAAGCGGCTCTCCGATACACATCCGCAGATTCGGTGAGCGATCCGTCGGGCCTCGTGCGGGCGTATGCGAAGCTGTTCGAGACGCTTGGCGGCACCGTATTGATCGGCGATGCATCGACGCTCGAAACCGGATGGCGGTTGACTACCGCATCAGGCGTCGTATCGGCGAAACAGGCCGTCGTCGCGCTGGGACCGTGGTCGACTGATGCGATTGCGAAGCTGGGCTATCGCTTTCCGCTCGAGGTCAAACGCGGCTATCACATGCACTACGCGGCGAAGCCCGGTGCAACGCTTAATCAACCTGTGCTCGATGCGGAAGTCGGCTATGTCATCACGCCCATGACACGCGGCATCCGCTTGACGACAGGCGTCGAGCTCGGCCTCAGGGATTCGCCGAAGACGCCCGTGCAACTGGCGGCGGTCGAGCCTTTCGCTCGCGAAACGTTTCCGCTCGGCGAGCGCCTCGATGCGCAACCCTGGCTCGGGCGCCGACCGTGCACGCCCGACATGATGCCCGTGATCGGCCCGGCGCCGCGCCATGCAAATCTGTGGTTCGCCTTCGGTCATGCGCATCATGGGCTCACGCTCGGCCCGGTCACCGGACGCATCATCGCCGAGATGATGACCGGCGAGACTCCGCTCGTGGACCCTCGCCCGTTTCGTGCGGACCGGTTCTGATCGAGCGATGCGCTAAGCGCGATTCGCCATCAGCAACAGCGTTTGCCCGTCCTGCAGCACAGCTCCGTGCTGGTTCAGCACGGTCAGCCTCAACGTCGCGATGCCGCGGTCGGTTCGTTTGGTGACGCGCTTCTCCACGACTTCGATACGCACCTGGATTCGATCGCCGATCATCAGCGGCGCGCGAAACGCCCAGTTCCAGCTCAACGTCGCGAGTGCGCTGAAGCGGACGTCGCTGCGCGTCTTGAGGCCGTCGGCCAGCGCGAGTCCCAGAAGTCCATGCGCGATGCGCCCGGGAAAGCCCGCCTCCTGCGCGGCGACATCGTCCATATGCAGGTCGTACAGATCGCCCGAGACGCCCGCGTAGTTGACGACGTGCGACTCCGTGACCGTCATCCCCGAGGTGACGTAGTGATCGCCGGGTTCGATGTCGTTGAGGTCGTATTTGCCCGCCGGAAGCAGACGTCCCGTGCGCGCGTCTTCGTTGATTGCCTGGCTCATGTCCTGTCTCTTGTGTCTGTTGTCTCTGTTGCGTCAGCAAACCGATTGCAGGCGCTGCGCGCATACGGCCAGCACTTCGTCCGGCGCGACCTTCCACCACCGGTCGCGCGAAAAGATTTCCACTTCCATCATGCCGGCGTAGCCCGCGTCTTCCATCTCGCGCCGAAAGCCCGCCAGATCGATGACGCCATCGCCCATCATGCCGCGATCCATCAGCATGTCCTTCGTGTCGGCGTGCCAGTCGCACACGTGATACGCGAGAATCCGCCGCGCGCGGCCCGCCGCCGCGATGGATGCCGACAGCAGCGGGTCCCACCAGCAGTGATACACGTCGATGGCGATGCCCAGCATCGACGGATCGTCCGGCGCGATGCGTTCGCACATCGCGAGCGCCTGCCCGATCGTGTTGACGACGGAACGGTCCGCCGCGTACATCGGATGCAAAGGCTCGATGGCAAGCGGCACCTTCAGCTTGCGCGCCTCTTCGAGCAGACGCGCGATGCTCTCGTCGACCTGAGCGCGCGCGCCCGCCAGATCGCGGCCGTTCGCATTCACCCCGCCCACGACGAGCACGAAACAGCGCGCGTCGAGCTCGGCGGCATCGTGCAGCGCCGCGATATTGCCGTCGATGCTCGCGCGCCGGTCCGCTGGCGTCGCGCCGGTCAGATACGCCGAACGGCAATAGCCGGTGACCGTGAGTTGCAGCGCGCGAAGCCGGCGCGCGACCGCTTGCGCGCCGATCGCCTCGACCTCGTGCCGCCACGGCGCGACGCCGCCGAAGCCCGCGCGCGCGATCCGCTCCAGCGTCACATCGAGCGATTCGCGATGCCCGAGCGTCGCGGTATTGATGGCGCATCGTTTCAGTGAATCCATCTCGCGCTCCCTTGCATCGTTCACAAGCCGAAGGTCTGCATGACGAGCCGCATCCGGTGCACCGCGAGTTCCGGATCGCGCAGAAGGTTGGCGGCATCGGCGAGACGGAACACGTCCGCGAGATAGAGCGGCGGACGCGCGCCGTGATGGCCGCCCGGCTTGAAGAAGTGCGGCTGGAATCCGTTCAGGTACGCGAGAAAGACGACGCCCGTCTTGTAGTACTGCGTCGGCGCGCGGAAGATGTGCCGCGAGAGCGCGACCGTGGGTTCGAGCACGCGCTCGTATCGCCCGATATCGCCGCTGGCGAGCGCGGCGAGCGCCTTCGACGCGGCGGGCGCGATCGCATCGAAGATGCCGAGCAGCGCGTGCGAGAAGCCCGCTTCGTCGCCCTTGATGAGCGACGGATAGTTGAAGTCGTCGCCCGTGTACATCTTCACGCCTTCGGGCAGACGGCGGCGGAACGCGATCTCGCGCGCGTCGTCGAGCAGCGAAATCTTGATGCCGTCGATTTTGTGCGCGTTCTCCGCGATCACCGCGAGGCAGGCATCGGCGGCTTCGTCGAGATTGTCGCTGCCCCAGTAGCCTTTCAGCTCGGGATCGAACATGTCACCGAGCCAGTGCAGGATCACGGGCCGTTCGCACATCGCGAGCACTTCGCGGTAAACGCGCCGATAGTCGTCGCGATGCCGCGCGACGCGTGCGAGCGCGCGGCTCGCCATCAGGATCACGCGGCTGCCGGTGCGCTGGATGGCGTCGAGCTGCATCGCATAGGCGCGAATCACGTCATCGCACGATGTCACCGCGTGCGCGCTCAGATGGTCGGTGCCGCAGCCCGACGCGATGAGCGCCTGAGGCATGTCGCGCGTTTCGGCCATCGTGCGTTGCACGAGTTCGAGCGCGATTTCCCACGACAGCCCCATGCCGCGCTGCGCGGTGTCCATCGCTTCGGCAATGCCGAGGCCCTGCCCGATCAGATAACGCCGGTACTCGATGGTGCGCGGCCAGTCGAGCGCGGCGGGCTGATTCAGTTCGCCGCTGCGATGCGGATCGGCGACGACGTGCGCCGCCGAATACGCGATGCGGTTGAACGTTGCGCCCGCCGGCGCACCGCTGATCGGATCGCCTGTGAGCGTGTAGGTGTCGAACTGGCCGGAAGCGGCCGGAAGAACGATTTGCATGATGGTGGTTGCGCGCTCAGGCGTGCTCGTCGGAGAAACATGAAAACGAGGCGGGCATTTCGATGCCGAAGAACGTCGCGAACGCCGCGAGTTGCCCTTCGATCATCGGCCGGCCGTTGGTCGCGCGGCAGCCGCACTGCCGCGCATGTTCGAGCAGCGGGGTTTCGGCGGGCGTCATGATGATGTCGACCACCTGAAGCGCCGGCGCAAACGCGCCGAACGCCGCGGGCATGCCGTCACCCGGCCGCATGCCGACCGGCGAGCAGTTGACGAGCAGATCGATGCCCGCGAGATTCGCCGGATCGATATCGACGCTCGCCGGGCAGTCCGGATAGAACCGGTTCAGCCGCGCCGCCAGTTGCTCGGGCAACTCGCGCTGCGGATCGGCAAGCGCGATGCTCGCCGCGCCCGCTTCCGCCAGCGCATGCGCCACCGCCGCGCCCGCGCCGCCCGCGCCGAGCTGCTTCACATGCTTGCCGCGCACCTCGAAACCGATGCGCTTTAAGCCCAGCACGAGGCCGGTGCCGTCGAACATGTCGCCGAACCAGCTTCCGTCGGGACGCTCACGCATGACGTTGATCGCGCCGACACGGCGGGCGGTGTTGGAGACTTCATCGACCATCGACATGGCGCGCACCTTGTGCGGCACCGTGACGACGAGCCCGTCGACGTTGCCGAGCGCCTGAAGCCCGGCGACGGCCGGCTGGAACACGTTGGCGGGGACATCGAACGGCAGGCAGACCGCATCGATGCCGCCCGCTTCGAACAGCGCGTTCATCAGTTGCGGCGTTTTCACCTGCGTCACCGGATTGCCGACAATGCCGAACAAGCGCGTCGCCCCGCCGATGCGATACCTGCGCGTGGCTGGCTGCGTCACCGCTGTCCCTCCGCCAAACCAGCGAGGCGCGCATGACGCGGCCACGGTTGCGTGTCCATCGCGGCATCGAGGCCTATCGGCTCGGGGCGGAACAGGCGTTCGTCCATCAGCTTGAGATCGGGCGAGATGACTGGCCTGAACGCCATGTGCGCGAGCACGTCGCGTTCGAGATCGATGCCCGGCGCGATCTCGATCAGTTCCAGCGCACCCTCGATGGCGCGAAACACCGCGCGCTCGGTGACGAAGAGCGTCGTCTGATTGCGTTCCTGCGCGTACGGCCCGCTGTACGACACCTGCTGGAGCTTCGACACGAACTTGCGGTGCGCGCCTTCTTTGAGAATCTGCAACTGCCCGCCTTCGCACGACACTTGCAGGCTGCCCGCCGTGAACGTGCCGCCGAATACCATCTTGCGCGCGTTCTGGCTGATGTTGATGAACCCGCCCACGCCGATCAGCTTGTTCGCGAAGCGGCTGATGTTCACGCTGCCCTGCGAATCGATTTCCACGGCCGAAAGAAACGCGATGTCGATGCCGCCGCCATCGTAGAAATCGAACTGTGACGGCATGTCCACGATGGCGCTGTAGTTGCGCGCCGCGCCCGCGTCGAGACCCGCGGCAGGCGCGCCGCCGATCAGCCCTTGCTCGTTGGTCAGAACGATGTGATGCAGCACGTCCTCTTCCGCCGCGACGAGCCCGATGCCCGTGCATACGCCCGAACCCACGTTGCACACCACGCCGACGCGCAGTTCCATCGCGAGACGCCGCGCGATGATCTTGCGTTCGTCGAGCGGCAGCCGCGGAAAACCGCCGAGCGGAATGCGCAGTTCGCCGCTGAACGCGGGATCGTAGGCGGTCTGGTAGGTCACCGGCTGATCCGGCTCGACGACCACCGCATCCACCAACATGCCGGGAATCTTCACCGTCTTGGCGGGCAGCGTACCGCGCCGCGCGAGCCGCTTGACCTGCACGATCACGAGGCCGCCGTTGCGCCGGGTCGCCTGCGCCATCGAAAGCATGTCGCCGAACACGGCTTCGCCTTCCATCGATACATTGCCATCTTCGTCGGCCGTCGTGCCGCGCAGGAACGCGACATCGACTTCGAAAGGCTTGTAGAACAGCCACTCGCGCCCTTCGATTTCGATCAGGCTCACGAGCTTGTCGTCGCTCGGCGCACCTTGCAGGCCGCCGCCGTTACGCGGATCGACGAAGGTATGCAGGCCGACGTGGCTGACGAGTCCCGGCCTACCCGCCGCCATTTCGCGCGTGAGTTGCGACAGCGCGCCCTGCGGCAACGTCCACGCTTCGAGTTCCTTGTTCAGCGCCATCTGCGCGAGCGGGGGCGAATCGACCAGCGTGCCGCACACGACGCGCTTGAGCAGCCCAGGATGCGCGAGCCGCGATGCGCCGCGCTCGCCGCGATCGCCGAGACCGACCGGATGCACGGACGTAATCCGGCGCGGCGCGCCCTGCGCGAGAAAGCGGCGCTCGAGCGCCTCGATGAGCGATTCGGGCACGGCATGTCCGCTTCCCGATCCTCCGATCATCAACGTGTCGCCGTCCTTCAGTAGGGATGCAGCCTGGTCGGCGGTCAAAATTTGCATGTTCTGTGCTCCGGTGTTTTCTGTGTCTGTCGATGCGTGCCGCTGCTACGCCGCCGAGCGCGATTCCGCAAATACCTGCTCGTCATCGCGGTGACGCGAAAGATGCTTGCCGAGCAGCGCGGCGATCAGCGTGAACAGGCAAAACGCGGCGAGGTACAGCATCACGTAGGTCGGCTTGCCGTCGGCATAGGCGACCAGCGCCGTGGCGATGAACGGCGTCGGCCCGCCGATGAACGCGCCCGAAAACTCGCGGCACATGGCGATGCCGGAGAAGCGGTACTGCGTCGGAAAGAGGTTGGAGAGGAACGCGCCCTGCGCGCCGCACGTGCAGCCCCAGCTGATGCCGTAGACCGCGCTCATCGCGATCGTGGCGAGCACGACGTCCTTCGAATCGATCGCATGAAAGAGCGGCCACACGAGCGCGAGCGCGATCATCGCGCCGGCGGCGAACACGTTGCCGCTGCCGTACTTGTCCGCGAGCATGCCGCCGACTACGCGCAGAAGAGCGAAAAGCCGAGCGCGATGATGAGCACGACCAGACTGTCCGCCTTCGCCATGCCGACGGTGTTCGTCATGTAGCTCAGCGCGAAGGTGTTGAGCACGTACGACAGCGCCTGATGGCCGCCCATCGCGAAGAAGCCGCACAGCAGTTCGCGCCGGCTCTTGCGAAACAGTTCGGCCACGGGCACTTTCGCGCCCTTGGCCTTTTCGCTCGCCTTCTCCATCGCCGCTACGTATTCGGGCGTCTCGTCGAGTTTCGAACGGATGTAGATGGCGACGCCGAACAGCGCGAGCGACAGCAGGAACGGCACGCGCCACACCCACGAGAAGAGGATGTCCTCGGGCACGTACGAAATCATCAGGAAGGTGGCGATGGCGATCATCACGCCGAAGTTGGTTGCGGCGTTCGGAATCGACGTGAAGAATGCGCGGCGGCTCGGCGGCGTGTATTCGGCGATCAGCGTGATCGCGCCCGCGAGTTCCGCGCCCGCGCCGAAGCCCTGCATCATGCGCAGGAGCACGAGCAGAATCGGCGCGAGGATGCCCGCCTGCTGCCAGGTCGGCAACAAACCGAGGCCGACGGTCGCCGCGCCCATGATCGTCACGCAGAAGACGAGCGCGGGCTTGCGGCCGTATTTATCGCCGATGTGGGAAATGACGATGCCGCCCAGCGGCCGGATGATGAAGCCCACGGCAAACGTCGCGAACGCGGCGAGCGTGCCCGCCAGCGACGACAAATGCGGAAAAAACAGCTTGTTGATGATGAGGCCCGATGCCGCCGCGTAAAGCCCATAGTCGTACCATTCGATGATGGTTCCGAGCGTGGACGCGAATACGGCGCGCCGGATGTTCCTGCGGTCTGCCCGCGCGAGTGCTGGTTGCATGGCGCTGTCTCCTGCTTCTCTTGTCTGATCTCGTGTGCGATGCCGCGCGCCTGAAGGTCGCGGCATCCGTTGACGGTTTCGCTGCTGATCGTGTCGATCGTGTCGATCTCGTGAATCAGGTCCGGCCGCGATTGCCGAACGCGTTGGCGCCCTCCTCGTAATTGCCCGAGGCGAAGCAGAGCGAGGTCAGCTCGTTCTCGTAGCGGATGCCTTCGTCCACGCTCATCGAGAGCGCCGCGCGCACCGCCGCCTTCACCGACTGCGTGGCGATCGGGCTGAAACCGGCCATCTTGCGGCACAGCGCCATGGCGTGATCGACGACGGCCTCGTCGTCCACCACCATCTCGACCAGGCCGATGCTGCGCGCCTCGTCCGCATCGATGGTGTCGCCGGTCAACAGAAGGCGCATCGCCTGTCCGTAGCCGACCAGACGCGGCAGCATCTGCGAGGCGCCGCCGCCGCCCACCCATCCGCGCAGCACTTCGGGCGCGCCGAACTTCGCGCTCCGGCCGGCCACGCGGATATCGGCGCCGAGCATCATTTCCAGTCCGCCTCCGAGCACCCAGCCCTTCAATGCGGCGACGACGGGCTTGGTGAAATCGCGCACGACCATCGCGTAATCGGTGCGCGCGCGGAACTCCCACGCGGTCCGGTACGTCTTGAGCGAATGCAAGTCGCTGCCCGCGCTGAACGCGCGCTCGCCTTCGCCGCGCAGCAGCACCACGCGAACCGTCTCGTCGCGCTCGATGTCCTGCCGGATGCCGACGAGCGCCTGCGTCATCTCGGGTGTGATCGCGTTCATCTTTTCCGGCCGGTTGATGACGATCTCCGCTACCGCGCCGTGCTTGCGCATCAGTATCTGTTCCTGCATCGCGCCTCCTTTTTGGCGACTGCCGGAGCAGTCATGTCCCTTTGCGTTTTCCCTTATACTTACTTACTAGTAAGTAGCTTGAGCGGACATTAACATCAATCCCGAACGTCGCGCAACGGGAATTTCGAGGACGGAGAAATGGAGGCTACACAGTGGATGCGAAGACGCTCGAAGCACACGGAGGAACGCGGCCGGCCGATAGGGGTCGTGTAAAATCAGCCGTTGCTTCGCCCCGTATGAGGCTTAGTCACCACACCGATCCTCACCGAGGGAAAACCTTGAGTCAGACCGAGAAGACCGCAAGAACCGACAAGACGGCTCCAGCTACCCGGCAGCGGTCGTCCATGTACGACAGCATCAAGGACGTGGCCAAACGGCTTCTGATCGCGCACGGTTATCACAAGACGACGTTCGGCGTGATCGCGAAGGAACTCGGCATCACGACGACCAACATCCACTATCACTTCGGCAACAAGAACAGTCTCGTCGAGGAGGTGGTGAAGGATTACGTGGCAGGCGCAACGGAAGGTCAGAAGAATATCTGGCTCGACGAAACCATGTCCTTGCAGGAAAAGGTGCAGGCGGAAATCGCCTTCAACCGCAATCTCTTTCGCAAGTACAACCCCAACGGCAAGACGCGCAAGCCGTGGAGCCTGATCGGCCGGCTGCGCCTCGAAAGCGACGTCCTCACCGACGAAGCGCGCGCCGCGCTCGCGGGCTTCACTACCGAAATCCACGGCGCGGTGGAGTTCGCGGTAGCGCATGCGAGCCGCAGCGGCGAGCTTAAGCGCGACACGCCCAAGGAAGACCTGATCTTCCTGCTCACGCATCTGATCGACAGCCTGTCGGTGTTCGCACAGGACGCGGGCGGCTTCGAGCGTGTCGAGCAGTTCATGAACTCGTTCTCGCGCGTCGTGCTCGCGAAATACACGAAGTAATGTTCGGGCATAGCAAGCATCTGCAGTACACAGTCCGCGTCGCCGCTCCCAATCCGGGTCTGGCGAATCTGCGGCTCGAGCAATTCGGCGGTTCGCAGGAGTTGCATAACACCCGCGTATGATCGGAAGGTTGACACGACTCTCGACTTTTTTGTCATCGGATTAATCGCGATCACTCACAGTATCGAACAAGGATGAACCTGATTGAAAGGGTTCCGCTAATCGGGTCCGCGCTTTGCTCTACATCGTGACACCTGACAATCCGAAATGGAGAACACGATGCCCCGCCCGACCCCCACCCAAGACACGACTGCCGCGACTCCCGCCGTCACGCAAAGTCAGGATGCCATTCAATTGCTGACGGATGATCATCGCGCCGTCGAAAAGCTGTTCGATGCGTTCGAGAAAACCCAGAAGGACGATCTGGATGCCAAGTCCACACTCGTGCGACGCGCCTGTGAAGAGCTCACGGTTCACGCGATGATCGAGGAAGAACTGCTTTATCCGGCAGCGCAGGAAGCGCTAGAAGAAGACGACCGCCCCGATGTCGAGGAAGCCTATGTCGAACACTTTCTCGTGAAGGTGCTGATCGACAAATTCACGAAGCTCAAAGCAGGCGAACCCGGTTTCGATGCCACCTTCAAGGTGATGAGCGAGATGGTGCGTCATCACATCGAAGAAGAAGAGTCAGACTTGTTTCCCAAGCTGCGAAAGTCCGGCGCCGATCTCGATGCGCTCGGCAAGAAGCTGATTCAGCGCAAGGAAAAGCTGGAGGCGAAGATCCCGAAAGATGCTGGCGATAACACGATGCGCCTGCATTGATTCTGGCCAATATAAGGAGGAAGCGGCGCGCCCGACGTTGGGCGCGCGCATCCGCTCCGGTCATCCGCGCAGCGCGTCGAGCACATCGGAGAACGCACGATGTGTCGATGCGCTCAATCCTGCGCCGACCGCCGTCTGCACCGTTCGGCGCACACCGAGAATGGCGATGCCGACGAGCGCGAGTGCAATCAACTCGGCGTTGGGAGAGCGCAGAAACCACGGCACGGGGCGCGTCGTCGGCAGCG
>Ga0105251_10003919_pt1 | contig 10571 bp, 9 predicted proteins | sample KBSS64metaG_FD_80424 | JGI IMG/M metagenome (GOLD analysis project Ga0105251, IMG submission 80424) | Switchgrass rhizosphere microbial communities from Kellogg Biological Station, Michigan, USA - KBS S6-4 metaG | ecosystem: Host-associated > Plants > Roots > Rhizosphere > Soil | place...
ATTGGCCCTGACAATTTTGAACAACGCTTGCGTTGGCCCGCAGGGCGAGGCCAAAGGCCGAGTTAATCCCGCACGACCCACCAATACAGAAAAAAGCGCCTTTTGGCGCTTTTTTCGCATCTGTAGCCCGGAAATCACCACAACCTCTATTACCTGCCCCCCTTTTAGCGCCCATAAAAAAGGCGCTGCAAGCAGCGCCCTGTGGCCATAATAATCAGCAGTCATATACCCTAAATAATTCAAGTTGCCGTCAACACACACGCAACTTGAAGTATGACGGGTATATCAGGCCGCCAGCGTCGCTCCGCCGTCAATCACGATATCCTGCATAGTGATATGGCTGGCGCGATCGGAAGCCAGGAACAAAATGGCATCGGCAATTTCCTGCGGTTGGGCGATCTTGCCCAGCGGAATACCCAGCTTGAACTGCTCCGGGAAGCCGTTAATGGTGTTCTGTTCACCGCTTTCGTCCTGCCACATGCCGCGCTGCATCGGCGTGTTGGTCGAACCGGGCGAAACCAGATTGCAACGCACGCCATAAGGCGCCATTTCCAACCCTACGGTTTGGCACAGGCTGCGCAACGCCGCCTTGGAAGCGCAATAGGCCGCCATGCCGACGCGCGGCACATGCGCCGCGTTAGAGGCTACGCTGACAATCGCACCGCGCCGCTGGCGACGGAACACCGGCAAGGCATGGCGGAACATATTGAACGCCCCGCCGGCATTGACCGCCATACAGGCCAGCCAGTCTGCGGTGCTGGTCTCATCTGCCAACCCCATCCGCAAAATGCCCGCACCGTTCACCAGCACGTCCAGCGCTGGCTGTGCTGCCAGCAAACGCCCACACAAGCTGTCTACCGCATCGCTATCGGCTACATCCAGCACTTCTGTGCGGAACGGGTATTCCGGTTCGTCGAAACGCAGGTCGAAGCCAATTACCTCGGCACCGGCCCTAACAAACGCCAACGCCGTCTCCAGGCCAATACCGGCCCCCGCGCCGGTAACCCAAACCCGCTTACCGGCAAAATCGCCCTCTTTGCTCATCAAGACTTCTCCTGCGACAACATAGCCCACCAACTGTCAATGGTCGGGTTTTTGGCCAACGCGATAAAATCAATATCGCTGCGGATTTTACGCCAGCGCGCGGCCAACTCCATAATACGCACCGAGTCCAGACCGTAGTCGATCAGGTTCTCATCGTCGCCCATGTCTTCGCTGTCTTCATCGAGGAACGGCATAATTTGCTGGCGCAACGCAGCTTTGCTGGCGATGCCCGGCAGCAGTTCGGCGGTAGTCACCACACGGCCACAGCGGCCTGCGGTGTAACGCAGCGCCATCAAGTGTTCGTCGCGGGAGAAATCCGCCAGACCGTCAGCCACCATAAACGGCTGGATATTGCGCATAAAGGCATCGATGGCGGTAGTCATGCAGCCGATATGAGCATACACGCCGCAAATGATCAGCTGATCGCGCCCCGACTCCTGCAGGATTTCCTGCAGCGGCGAACGGTGGAAGGCGCTGTAACGCCACTTCACCAGAACCGTATCGTCATCTTCCGGTGCCAGAGCCTGAACCACCGCCTGCTGCTCCGGGTGTTTATTCAGCCCTGGCCCCCACATATCGTTCAGCAATGCACGGTCTTCGTCGCTTTGCTGATTGGGCTGCGCGGTGTAAAACACCGGAATACCCTGTGATTTGCAGTAGCGGCGCAGATTGGCAATGTTCTCTACCACCTGTTTAATCAGCGGGCTGTCTTCACCCCAGAAATTCAGGAAATACTGCTGCATATCGTGGATCAGTAACGCAGCCCGCTGCGGTTCTACCGTCCAGCTCACTTTGTTGGTCGGCAGTTCAGCCTGCGTCGGCAGCGCGTAATCGTTAAGTTTAGGTATGGCCATGACTTATTCTCCCTGGGCCTGAGTCAGTGATTGCGTCTCCAGGCGTTGACGCAACCGTTTTTTATCCACTTTTCCTACCGGGGTGAGCGGCAGCGTATCGACCTGTATAAAGCGATCAGGTAATTTAAATTCGGCCACGCCCTCTGCACGCAAATGGCGGCGCAGCGCCACCGGCTTCAACGCGCTGGCGGCGATAATAAAGGCGCAGCTCTTCTCGCCCATCAGCTCATCCGGCATGGAAACCAGCGCCGCATTGATCACCTCCGGGTGGCGCAACAGCAGGTTTTCGATCTCCTCGGCGGCGATCTTCTCCCCACCGCGGTTGATCTGATCTTTTTGACGCCCTTCCACCTTCACATAGCCGTCTTCAGTCAGGCTGATCAGATCCCCAGAACAGTAAAAACCGTCTTTATCAAAGGCGGCGGCGTTATGTTCGGGGCTTTGGTAATAACCGCGGAAGGTGTAAGGGCCCCGGGTCATCAGGCGCCCGGTTTGCCCCACCGGCAGCGGGTTACCCTCATCATCAGCCACCCACAGTTCGTCGTCCGGCGACATCGGGCAGCCCTGAGTGGTGAGAATATGCCGGTCGTCATCGTCCAACCGGGTGTAATTCACCAGACCTTCCGCCATGCCAAAGACCTGCTGCAACTGGCAGCCGATTTCCGCCGGAATACGCGCGGCCAGGGTTTCACTCAGCTTGGCGCCCCCCACCTGCAACAGCTTAAGGCTGGCCAAGGGTTGACCGCCCCACTCTTCAATCGCCAGTAGCCACAGCGTCACCGCCGGCGGCACCAGCGCCGTCACGTTAATCTGGTGCTGCTCGATCAAACGGAAGCATTGCCCGGCATCCGGATCGCTGGCGAACACCACCAGCCCAGCGCCATAAAACACGCCGAGCACGCCCGGAGAACTCATCGGGTAGTTATGCGCCACCGGCAGCGCGCACAGGTAGCGGGTATGCGCATCGAAATGGCAAATTTCCACGCTGCGACGGATGCTGTAGTAGTAATCATTGTGGGTGCGCGGGATCAGCTTTGGCGTGCCGGTGCTGCCACCGGAAAGCTGGAAGAACGCCACCTGGTCAGCCGGGGTCGGTGTCGCGATAAAATCTTCGGCATCCTCTTCGAGCCAGGCGGCCAGCGACTGATCGCCTTCCTCCTGGCTGCGCAGCCCCACTATGCGCAATGAAGGATTTTCGGCGCGAAACGCCGTGAGGAATTCGTCGTTGCCGAACAGGCCATGCTGGCGATCGGCAATCAGCAGCGCAGGTTTGATTTGTGCGGCATAAGCCTTGAGTTCGTTACGTTGATGGCTGAACAGCGCGTTCACCGGCACCACACCAATTTTCAGCAGCGCAAAGAAGGCCACATAGAACTCGACCACGTTGCCCAACTGCACCAGAGCGGTATCGCCACTGTGCAAGCCCCGACGTTGCAGCGCGGCGGCCAGCCGGTCAGAAAGTTGATTGAGCCGGCGATAGCTCAGGCTGCGCTGCGGGTCGATCAGCGCCACGGCGTCATTTTTGGCCTGGCGGGCAATAATGTCGGTCAATGGGCGGTCGGTCCAATAACCACGTTCACGATAACGACGGGCCAACGCCTCAGGCCAGGGAGTAAAATCAATGCTCATGGGTATGCCTATCCTTGGTTCAGGCCAAACGCCCGCGAAATGGTACTGAGTTTGGTGCCGGTTTCACGCCATTCGGATTCCGGCGAAGAGTCTTGCACGATGCCTGCACCGGCAAACAACCGCACCTGATTGCCCTGCACGGTGCCGCAACGAATGGTCACGACCCACTCGCCGTTGCCTTCGGCATCGCACCAGCCGACAATGCCGCCGAACAGGCCGCGATCAAAGGGTTCAAGCTGTTTGATCACCTGATGCGCAAGCTGGGTTGGCGTGCCGCACAAAGCCGGAGTCGGGTGCAACAGGCAGGCCAGCGAAAGCGCATTTTCCGCCCGGCTGGCGGCTTCGCCATCGATAGGCGTAGACAGATGCCACAGCGTGGTGGTGCTCAATAATTCAGGGGATGACGGGATGTTCAAGTGGCGGCAGCGGTCGGCCAATACCTGGCGCATGCCTTCGGTGACGAACTTGTGCTCATAAAGGTCTTTGTCCGACACCAATAGCTGTTGGCTGATTTCGCGGTCCCGCTGCGGATCGGCATCGCGGCGGGCAGAGCCGGCCAGCGGATTGGAATGGAACTGCGCGCCGAATTTGCGCAACAGCAATTCCGGGCTGGCGCCCACCAGCGCCCCCTGCTCCAGCGGCACGTGGAAGTGGAAACCGTTAGGGTTCTGGGCAATGATGCGCGCCATCAGCGCCTGGCGATCGACAGGTTCGCGGGTTTCAATCTCCAGCAGGCGCGACAGCACCACTTTATCCAACCGGTCGCCACGGGTAGCCTGCACCGCATCGGCAACCATCTGCATGAATGGCTGCTGGGCAGGCACTTCGGTTTGCCGGGTAATTTCCGGCAAGGAGTCCTGCGGCTGCGTTGCGCCGGCCAAAAAGGCATCGCGTTCAAACCACTGAGTTTGCTGGGGAATAAACAACGCGGAAGGTTGATGAGTATCAAAAGGAATGGCGCCACAGAGTACCGGGTTCTTCACGCCGGCCAGTTTCGCTTCGGCGAAAGCGTGCCGTACCTCTCGCTGGAACTCCCCATTCACCTGGTCCCCGCCCGCGGCGGGCAACGTGATTTTGGCGAAGCAGCCTTGCGTACTCAGGCTACGGAAAGGAGAGGTAAAGAAGAAGCCCGCGGTGGGCGAAACGCCTGCAGTATTCAGTTCGCTCTCCTTGCTTTGCGGTTTCTGGCCGGCACCCTTTACAGTCACGCTCATCGGTACTCCATTTCTCTTCGTGAATGATAACAAACATAATAATGATTATCATTTAAGTTTGACCGCGTTAAAGTACCCTTGGAAATTTGCCATGTCAATAATTGTAAACAGCTCTTCTCCTCTTCATCGTGGTAGAAAATCAGCAGCATAAATTATATAAATGATAAGTATTACTATTTAAAACCTAAGGACTTTCTTTATGAAGAAGAACCTGATCTTCGGCCTGGCGCTGTTCGGGCTAGCGGCAATCAGCGCCGCTCACGCCGCCGATGCCGGCTGGCCGCGTAACATTGAAACCTCACGCGGCGTGATCACCCTCAATCAGCCCCCTGCCCGTATCGTTTCTACCAGCGTTACCGTCACCGGCACCCTGCTGGCCATCGACGCACCGGTCGTCGCCAGTGGGGCAACCACGCCCGGCAGCCGTCTGGCGGACAAACAGGGATTCTTCCGTCAATGGAGTGACATCGCCGCGCAGCGCGGCGTCAAACGCCTGTACATCGGCGAACCCAATGCGGAAGCCATCGCCGGTGTTGCGCCCGATCTGATCATCATCTCGGCCACCGGCGCCGATTCCGCCCTGCGCCTGTACGATCAGCTCTCTGCCATCGCCCCGGTGCTGGTGGTCAATTACGACGACAAAAGCTGGCAAGAACTGGCCGCAGAACTGGGCCAGGCCACCGGGCATGAAGCCCAGGCGCATAAGGTCATTGGCGATTTCGATGCGCGTGAAAAAGCGCTGAAACAGCGCATGACGCTGCCTGAACAGCCGGTCTCCGCGCTGGTGTTTGGTTCGGACGGCAAAACCGCCAATCTGTGGACCGCCGACTCCTCTCAGGGGCAGATGCTTAAACAGCTCGGCTTCACTCTGGCGGTACCGCCCGCCAAATTGAACAACAGCCGCAGTATGGGCGTGTGCAAGGACATTATTCAGTTGAGCGGCGAGAACCTGGCGGAAGGCCTGAACGGCCAGACGCTGATGTTGTTCGCCAACGGCGACGCCGACGCGCAACGCCTGCTGGCCAATCCTTTACTCGCTCACCTGCCGGCTGTGCAGCACAAACGGGTTTACGCGCTGGGCAACGATACCTTCCGGCTGGATTATTACAGCGCCGGCAACTTGCTGACGCTGTTGGAAAAACAGTTTATTTCTCGGTAGTCTCGCTGGCGGGCTGGAGCCTTTCTTCCTGCCCGCCGCTGCCCACCTGGCGCAAACCGCGCATGGCGAAAGCCAGTACCACACCCAGCACCGCCACCCCAAAACCAAAACTGGTCGACGTCATCGCCGGCAGCATAAACGCCCCCATTGCCCCCAGCAGTAACGCCCCCAGCGCATCGCCCACGACGTTTTGCGCCGTCCACAGACCATTGATGCGCCCCAGGAAGGCGTCCGGCGTCAGGTTCTGAATCAGCCCGTATTGCAGCAACGAGTTCACCGCGCTCAGGTAACCAAAAATCACCAGGAAAAACAGCGCCAAACCGTACCACGGCATCAGACCGAACAGACCGATGGCGACGAACGCACCTATCGCCGTCGTCAACATCATCCAGCCCGGCCGCGCTACGTGAGCGACCCGGCCGCTGGTGAACGCGCCAATCGCCGCGCCGAGCGGGACTGCGGAATACATAAAGCCCAATTGCGCTGCGCTGACGTGCCACATGCCGGACATCGCCGGATATAGCACCCGCACCGCACTGGCCATGGTCAGCAGCGCGCCGATCAACGCCACCATACCGATTACCCGGTTGCGGAACAGGAAGCCGAAACCACCGGCCAATGCGCGCAGCGGGTGTTCGCGCGGTTGTGGTGGCGGTGCTAGCTGCGGCAGACGCAGCAAGGGGATCAACGTCAGCAAAGTGCCCAACGCCGCCAGGCCGTAGTTCCACATCACGCCGGAGTGAGCGATCACCAGGCCCCCGATCGCCGGCGACAGGATCGAGCCAAAACGCACCGTCAGCATACTGATGGCACCGGCCTGAACGATGTTTTCACGCCCCACCAACGCTGGCGTGGCGGCCAGCAGCGCCGTCACCCCGACCGCGCCGAAGAAACCGTCCCACACGGCCAGCAAATAAATCGCCGTTAACGAAGGTGTCGGCAAGGCCGCGTTCAGGCACAGCCCGATAAAGCCAATGCCGCAGGTGGAGCGAGCAAACAGAATCAAACGGCGGCGCTCGTAGCGATCGGCCAATACACCCCCCATCAGCAAACCGGCAAACATACCGCTGCCCGCCAGCGTCACGGACAGCCCGACCAACAGGGTCGAACCGGTCAACGCCTGGATCTGAACCGGGATCGCAATGGCCATCAATCCCAGCGCCAGAATGGAAATAAAACGCGCGCAAAATACGGCACGGAACGCGCCATTGGTCTTAAGCAGGCCAAAATCCAGCAAAATAGAGGGCTTACTCATCAGCTTTCTCACCACAACGTAGGAAAAGGGACAGCGTCTATAGCCAAAATAATTGGAGTTGAATCAAGGCGGCAACCAAGCGCATCCCCATGAACGTACAGGAAGTACGTGATTGGGGTAAATGCAGGCAGCCAACGCAGAGACAGCTTCAAGAATGAAGGGTATGTGCTGCAATAGCGAAGGGAGTCATGGTAACATAGATGAAAGCAATCAATAATGATAATAAATATCATTTATATTCAATTAAATAACGGATTGTTATGTTACGGATTACACGCAATGGCGCGCCGTCCATTCCGGCCCCCAGGGATCGTCTTATTAGCGGCACTCCCCACTCATTTCATCGCAAACTGTTTGGTTTGCTGCTTGCCGTTTGCGCGCTGTTGGCCGTTATGCTGCTCAGCCTGTCGCTCGGCGCTAAATCCATCCCTTTTGATACGGTTATCCAGGCGCTGAACGGTCAATGCCGTGGAGCGGACTGCACCATCATTACCGAAGCCAGGTTGCCGCGCACGCTGGTGGGCGTATTGGCCGGCATTGCGCTGGGCCTGTCCGGCGTATTGATGCAAACCCTCACCCGCAACCCACTGGCCGATCCGGGCATTCTCGGCGTGAACGCCGGGGCGGGATTTGCCGTGGTACTGGGCATCACCTTCTTTGGTGCCGCCGAGGTTAGCCAATACCTGTGGTTCGCCTTTGCCGGGGCGATGTTCGCTGCGCTGCTGGTCGCGTTGATCGGCGCGCTGGGCGGCAGCAGCCTGAACCCGGTCCGCCTGACGCTGGCCGGGGTCGCGATGGCGGCGGTGCTGGAGGGAATGACCTCAGGGATTTCTCTGCTCAATCCGCTGGTGTTCGATCAACTGCGGTTTTGGCAGGCCGGTTCGCTGGATATTCAAAATATGCAGGTGGTGCGCACCGTCACCCTGCCGATCCTGCTCGGCACGCTAATCACGCTGTGGATGAGCAAATCGCTTAACAGCCTGAGCATGGGCAACGAATTGGCCACTGCGCTGGGCACCGGCATCGTCCGCACCCAATTGCTGGGCCTGCTGGCGATCACCCTGCTGTGCGGCGGCGCCACCGCCGCCGTCGGCCCGATTGCCTTCGTCGGCCTGATGATGCCGCACATTGCCCGGCGGCTGGCCGGCTCCGAGCTGCACTGGATGCTGCCGTGGACGTTGGTATTGACCCCCATCCTGTTGCTGAGCGCCGATCTGATTGGCCGCTTCCTGGTGGCCGGCGAACTGCGCGTTTCCATCGTGACCGCCCTGATTGGCGCACCGCTGCTGATCATGCTGGTGCGCCAACGCCATATGTTCAGGAGGCAACGCTAATGTCGATGCTGGCAGCCCGTCTGATGACCGACCCAAAATTGCGTACCCTGTCGCGGCCGACGCTGACCGCGTCGATACTGGCGCTTGCCTGCGGGGTACTGGCGATTTACGCGCTAGGTTCCGGTTCCCTTTCGCTTAACGCCACGCAGGTGATCGACGCCCTCCTCGGCAAAGGCCCGGCAAACCTGACGGTGATAGTCACCCAGTGGCGCCTGCCACGCGTCACTATGGCGTTGCTGTTGGGCGCCGCACTCGGGATCAGCGGCGCTATTTTCCAGTCTCTGCTGCGCAACCCGCTCGGCAGCCCGGACGTGATTGGCTTCAATACCGGTGCCTACAGCGGCGTATTGGTAGCCATAGTGCTGTTTAACGGCGGCGTTATCGGCATCACCTCCGGGGCGCTGGCCGGTGGCCTGCTGACCGCCGCGCTGGTTTATCTGCTGGCATGGCGCAACGGTGTCGAGGCTTTCCGTTTGATTATCGTCGGCATCGCCGTGCGCGCTCTGCTGGTGGCCGGCAATACCTGGCTTATCATCAGCGCCTCGCTGGAATCCGCCATGACCGCCGGGCTGTGGAGCGCAGGGTCACTTAACGGCATAAGCTGGGCGAAAAGCCTGCCGGTGCTGGCGGTGATCGCGCTGTGCTGCCTGCTGTTGCTGACGCTGTCACGCCGCATGCGGCTGCTGGAAATGGGTGACGACACCGCCTGCGCCCTCGGCGTACCGGTGGAACGTTCGCGCGTGCTGCTGCTGCTGATCGGCGTAACGCTGACCGCTGCCGCCACCGCCGTGGCCGGGCCGATCTCCTTTATTGCACTGGTGGCGCCGCAGATTGCCCGCCGCCTGTGCGCCAACCGCAGCGTCCTGTTGCTGACCGCCCTGACCGGCGCGCTGTTGCTGCTGATCGCCGATGTCGCCGCCCAGCGCCTGTTTATGCCTTATCAATTGCCGGTAGGCGTGCTGACCGTCAGCCTCGGCGGCATTTATCTGATTTGGCTGTTAATCCGTGAGTCACGAAAAAAATGAATGCTGAACCCCTGCTGCCCGCGCCGCTGCGCGCTGAACACCTGACGCTAAGCTATGACAAGAAAATCGTAGCGAGCGATCTTTGCGTCTCTATCCCCCAGGGCGAACTGACGGTGATTATCGGGCCGAACGCCTGCGGTAAATCTACCCTGCTGCGCACCCTCAGCCGCCTGATGCAACCGCAAGCCGGAACGGTCTGGCTGAACGGCAAGCACATCAGCGAATACGCCACCAAAGAGGTGGCGCGCCAGCTAGGCCTGCTGCCGCAAAGTTCGACCGCTCCCGGCGACATCACCGTGTTTGATCTGGTGGCCCGTGGCCGCTACCCGCATCAGCGCCTGTTCAGCCGTTGGCGCGAAGAAGACCAGCAAGCGGTGGAGCAGGCAATGCATTCCACCGGTGTGTTTGAACTGGCCGAACAGCCGGTGGATACGCTTTCCGGCGGGCAGCGTCAGCGGGTCTGGATTGCGATGGTGCTGGCGCAGCAAACGCCGCTGCTGTTGCTGGATGAACCGACCACCTGGCTGGACATTAGCCATCAGATCGACCTGCTGGAATTGATGCGTCAATTAAACCGCGAAAACGGCCACACGCTGGTGGTAGTGCTGCACGATCTCAACCACGCCTGCCGTTACGCCACCCATCTGATCGCCATGCGCGGCGGCAAAGTGGTGGCCGAAGGTGCACCTAAGGATATCGTGACGCCGGAGTTGATCGAAGAAGTGTACGGCCTGCGCTGCATGATCATTGACGATCCTGTCTCGCACACGCCGCTGGTGGTGCCGCTGGGGAAATGATTTCCCGCAGATTTGAACGCGGTTCGCAGCGCTCCTAAAAGGACAAGGCCCACGAATGGGCCTTGTCGTATAACTAACAACGGGGCGGCTTGAAAGACGACGGGTATTACAGCGCTCTTAGAATGCGGTTCAGCAAGGGCCCCAGCACCTTAAACGACGCCGGTGAGACGATATCTACGTGCGCGCAATCCAGTTCATGAACCTGCAAGGCATCCACATATTCCGCCCAGGTTTGCTGCACGTCCATCCCTTCCTGCAAC
>Ga0105251_10003922_pt1 | contig 10568 bp, 8 predicted proteins | sample KBSS64metaG_FD_80424 | JGI IMG/M metagenome (GOLD analysis project Ga0105251, IMG submission 80424) | Switchgrass rhizosphere microbial communities from Kellogg Biological Station, Michigan, USA - KBS S6-4 metaG | ecosystem: Host-associated > Plants > Roots > Rhizosphere > Soil | place...
CATCAGCGCCTTGGCCAACGCGCTCAGATAATGTGAGGCCCAGATCAACTGGGGGTTATCGTCCATCAGGCCCGCGATGGTCAGGTCCCGCACGCATCCCATCAGTTCCGACGCTTGCTCGCGAGCATCCTGGCATGGGATGCCAGGCTCGATGCAGAACAACGGTCGTGTCTTTTTCTCGCCTTGATAGAACTTGGTCTTGCCGACCGTGGTTTTAATATTGATCTCATCTGTAGGCATTTCTTGATCTCCCTGGAGTCCTGGATCCTGGGCGGGCATCTTCGCGGGTAAGCACCTCACACTACCGCGCCGCTGTCACTGCGGGAGCCGGCTTGCCGGCGATAGCGCCAGCCCAGGCAATACACAATTAACGGCTTAGTGCTGGGTGCGCGGCGCCGCTGGCATCTGCATCTGAATCAAAGCCGACTCAAGCAGCACACGCAGCGATTCAAGCTCATGCATCGTGGCCATCATCAGAACCGACGCGGGCGACTTGGGCTGCATCGAAACAGCCTGCTGCGCCACCATTTGTGCGCACAGAGCGTACTCCGTAGCTTGGATGATGGTGTCTTCGAGGGAGTGGTGGTTGTGGGGTGGATCGGGGACGATCTTAAGCATTACATAGTCCTTTCAAGGTGCGCCCCCCTTGTTGCTGTCAAACAGAAGGGTGGCAGCTGTACGTGGGTTGACAGACCGGCGGACTATGCAAAGTTCCGGCGCACGCAAGCGTGCCCGCACGTACAGCCGCCATTGAAGGCAAGCCGTTTGCATAATACCGTCGCGGCCTGTCAAAGCCGATCGCTGAAGACAGCGACCTGCCGAGACTAGAGCGCTGTCAGAGCGACCGCAACGGAAAAAAGGTGGCGGGAGTATCTTTGGGAAACGGACTACAAGGAAGAAGGCAAATCTGATTTTTTACTCGGATTGGGTGTTCTTGTTTCCCAGTACGCAGGCATCATGATCGACCGCTTTCGATCCATGACTACCGTTGGCGAGAGGCAGCAATCGACCCATAGCTGACGCGGGCGGATGAAAAAACCAACGCCTATAGTGGCCCTTGCAGGCGTCCGTCCGTATGATTTCACCGGGCTCAGAGGGCTCGTTTTCACACGGGATATGATTTACAGGGATCGAACAATGGATATCAAATCGGCTAAGCTCGTAGCAGCTCTTGGACTGGCTGTGACCTTGGCAGGTTGCACAGAAGAAAAAATACCTGGGCCAACGGCAGACAACTGCGCTCCTGGGATGTATGAAAAAAACCTGGCTGGTTTGTCAAAAGAATCGAACCGGAACGAGTTCACTGCAAATTGCAAGAGCTTCCTGGCCGCAAAAAAGATGACTGAGTGGAAATTTGAGAAAAGCCCCGAGGGCAAGTATTGAAGCATTAATCACGTCGAAACCAGCCCACTAAAAGAGGAGCCTGATGGCTCCTCTACTTGTTCCTACTGTTGAGTGGCGCTATTCGCTGGCGCGCCTATTCGGACGGCTCCAAATCCTCACACTTGTCGATCAAAGCATCTGTCTTACTGTCATCCGGGAGCTTCTCCCAATACTCAGGCGTGCAATGTTCTTCTGAAACGGAGTAGTCCAGATCGTCGGCGGCGAAGGCGGAACTTGATAGAATTGCGGTAGAGATAAGCAAAAAAGCAGTTAACTTCATGATTTCAATCCTTTGAGGCGGCAGGGCGTTATAGCAGATCTGAGGTGCTTCACAAAGGCCAACTGCTCTCACGCTTCAGACGCGAACGTCCGCAATGGGTCGAAAGCGATCACTCGCGAAGGGCAGCTTCCGACCCAAAGCTGCCGTTGAGCCTAAACACAAGCCATCAATCAGTATCAGCGCCAAGCTCCCGCAGAGTCTGTGTCTCTGCTGTATTAATGCGGTGTGCAGGGCCAGCCACTGTTGCCAATAGCTTCAGCAGCCGGCCCTCTCAATCACGCCTTAGCGTAAGCTGGCTTCACAGTCTGGCGGATGTTCAGCAAGGTCTCGATGGTACGAGGCGGCTTGCCGACGGTGCGCGGGTACTCTACCAGGTTGACGCCAAGCATTTGCCCGGCCTCGAGTTGAACATCTGCCGCTGGCGCCGACGATGAGCCCGGTGAGGTGGTGCCCTCCAGCACCGCATTCAGGTTGTTGTTCGCTTGCTGATACGAGATGCCTTGGGCCTTGTCGAGGAAGGCTACAAAATTGGCATAGTCCTCGGAATTCGGGTCGAGGATAGATGCCTTTAGCCCGGTAACGTAGTACTCATACTTGAAGTTGAAGGTGATCTTCTCCACTGAACTGCAGGGGGACGTGAACGCCTGCTGAGACGAATCGACGGACAGGTAATAGTACTTGATCTTAGGGAAATAGACCGTAGTATTGCCGGAACTGTCGGTTGGCACCGCTTCATGGCACTGCGCGAGAATGGCGGTCTCGTAGTTGCGTTCGCGGTCATCCCAGCTGGCACGAAGGCTATTGCCGACGCCCTGGATGAATGCTGTCACATCTGCGATTACTGCTTCTGGCACGACTACCGCGTCAAACACAAGTTTCAGAAAGGCAGTGTTGAACTCGGTGATTACCTGCGTCACGGAGTAGGTTTCAGTTGTGACGCGATAGTTAGTCAAACCGCCAGCTTGTGCCAGCAAGAACTGCATGTAGTGCGTCACAGATGCCGACCACTGAGAAGTCGGTGCGATGTCCCCAGGTAATACCTTGCTTGGGTTCGCCTTCAGGAACTGGAACACTTTGATACGCAGCGTGGCGAAGAAGTTGGAAACTTTGTCGCATACCCCGCGGCCGGTGGTGAACTCCGGGTTTGAAGTCACGAACGAGCTGGACAGGTTAACGAACGAGATCAGGCCGTCCGAATCCTGGAAGGCCGACTGGTCATCGTCCGACAGCGCCAGTACGGAGTCCAGCAACTCGTGCGGGTTGGCCAACTGAGCTTGCTCTAGCGTCAACGCTGCGCCCGCATGGGCAGGCGGATAGGCGGTTGGCGCATGACAGATTACCGTGTTTGTGGTCACGCCAGGCACAAGGTACCCGGGAATGCTGCCGTTTGGTATCCAGATGTAGGTACCAATGGGGCGGAATTCGACATGGTTGGGATCGACTGGCTGCACACCAGGAGGCTGAGTGCCAATGACCGGTGTTGAACCGCCCCAGAAGTGTGGCGGGTTGGTCGACACCGGTACCCACCACGCGCCATTTTGCAGGGCCAGAACTTCATAGTGCTCGTGGTATTGGGTCGACCAATTCCAGTTGGCGGTAATGTCTGCATATTGGCCATGGTTGCGTTGCCACACGCGTACGCCAGGCCAGTTGCCAATCCAGGTACCAGGTACGTAGAGGGTACGAGACATGATGAACACTCCTTGTAGATCAATACTTCGTTTTGGGTAAGCCTGCCATTTGGCTCAGTCCATAACCGGGACGTTGCGAGCAGGCAAATGAAGAATCGAACAGCTGGCGTCGCGCCGGCAACGGCACCGATAGCGTATTGACTGTGTGGCTTTTTCAATCAGCAGCGTTGTCAGCCGCAGTGCTCTCAAGGCTTTGTGCAAATGACGGCCAGCAGATCGCCAGCTGGGCCGCGTCGCACAGCTCCAGCTTCCGGTACACATTTTCTCGATGTTTGCGAACCGTCAGGTCGCTGATGCCCAACTCGCGAGCGATTTGCTTGCTGCTCGACCCTCGCGCGACCAGGCGGGCGACTGTGAACTCGCGGCTCGTTAGCCGAGTGGCCAGCGCCAGCGTGCGTAGTCCGATGCCGCAGTCGCCATCTCAGATTTTTCCGCCAGGGCGAGCGCAACTAATTGCGCGGCATTTCGCGCGCCGAACTTGCGCAGCAGGCTTCCCCGGTGTTTACGAACGGTGTGCTCGCCAATGCCAAGCCGCCGGGCGGTCTGTTTGCAGCCCATGGCTTGTAACATGCAGGAGAGTACGTCTAGCTCGCGAGTACTGAGGTTCTGTCCCTGAACGGGTGATTCCTTTTCCTGTTCGATAGCGTGGGCTCCTGCTGGCTGTGGGATCCTTCTTGATTCTACATTTTAGAAATGCCGAACTGCTGTACCGCAGCGTGCGGCACGCTGCTGATGACACTCACTGTGCAGGGCCAGGCAAGCCGGCGAGAGGTGAAGAGCTAGTCCTATAGTATGGACCAAGTTCTGCTTGGCTGTTTGTCCTCCAGGCTATGGATGTCCCAGCTAAGGCTTTGGAGTTTTTTGCCGATAAGGGGTGTAGGCCATTTTGGAGCTTGGTATGAAAAGCGTCTGGGGTTTTGTAGCTGAAATATACGATCACTTTGGGGTTTTTAAATTCTCCTTAGGTGTATTATCCGTTTTTTTTCTGTTTTTTGATATCTGGCAGCTGTTTACCAGCGCTAACGAAATCTTGGCGGTGGTCTCGGTCATGTGCTTGATGATCACTGTTGCAGGGCACATGGGTTTGCTGGGTACTGAAAGCCAGGTCTATTATCTTGTATACCTTGTTCCCTGCTTTCTCCTGGTGTTCGGCTCGATCAAAGGTATTGAGTTGCTGGGACTTCGGTCGGGAGATTTCGAGCTGTCAGCGCTGGCGACTGTAATGTCTGCATTGGTACCTGTCCTGGGTGCGGCTTTTATTGCATCGATCATCGGTGTGAAGCGCGTAATTTTTGATTTGCTCAAGTAGCATCAAGTCACCGTAGAAGAGCTACGCTCCCACAATAGATTGTGTTTGGGCTCAACGGCAGCTTTGGGTCGAAAGCGGCCCATTGTGAATGGCTGTTTTTTCGACCCATGGCGGACACCGCCCCAACACTGTGTAGTCAGTACCGGCCTCATCGCCGGCAAGCCGGCTCCCACAGACATATAACCAGTCTCCGGGCCTGCGCAGTACCTGTGGGAGCCGGGCTTGCCGGCGATGGGCCGCGAAGCGGCCCCGGCCTTCGGATGTCCGCCATGGGCGAAATAGGCCAATGGAGACCGTCCGCTTTCGACCCATAGCTGCCGTTCACGGAGGGCAGCTGACGGCCATAAGCGGTCACTCAGATGTATCTACCAACTTGGAGGCGATGTAGAGTCTAAACGCAAAACAGCATCACGCACCGATGATCAGACAGCTAGCTTTTGCTGAGATTGGCACCGTACCGAAAAAACTGAGCGTCAAGTTTTTTACAAGCCCAATTGAGGGTAAAATGGCGTACCATCATCAGCAGGAACAGTCAGTGAAACTGACCTGACTGAGCTGACGTAGCACCGTAAATAAGGTGCATTCAAAAACGCAGAATTTATCCTATGAATTCAACTTTCTACCTTCCGCGCAGCCTCTTCAGTAAAGAAAGAATTTACACTGAAGAAGCGTTGCTTGCCGCTTCGAATTACGTTGTTGTCCTAGCAGAACCCGGAGGCGGAAAAACTGAATTTATGGGAAGCCTAGCGCGACAGCTAGGAACCTCAACCGTTACCGCAAATAAGTTCAAACACTTGGGGGCCGATACCGAGAATTCCCCACTCGTGATCGATGCGTTTGATGAGTTGGCCAAACTCGATCAAACGGGCATTCACAGCCTTCTAGCTAACGCCAGAAAAGCTAAGCCAACGCACGTCATTATTTCGAGCCGATCCAGCGAGTGGGGTACTGCTGCCACCAATGCATTCGAAGACTATCTAGGATGCTCACCGCTGGTGGTTTGGCTTTGCGAGTTTGAAGAGGGGGAGCAGCGAGAAATTTTTCATCATCATGTCCGGGGTGAGGAATTTTCAAAGTTCCAAGCAGAAGTAGCTCGATTCGACTTAAGAGCGTTACTCCCTAACCCCCAATTTCTCAAGATGTTTGCAGATGCCTATATTGAAAGCGGCAGACACTTTACAGATAAGCGAAATATATTTTCACAGGCGGTCGAGCGGCTGGCGAAGGAAGCTAACGTCAATGTAGCGCAAACGCTATCCATCAAGCAAAGGGTTGCTCTGTCGTCCGAAGTGTTCGCCAAGCTTTTGCAGTCCGGAGCAGAAGGCATAGGGACGAGCGAGTTAACCGCAGATCGAATCTATCCACTGCTGGCATCACTTTTTGACAAGCACACAGCTGCTGAAGGCATCTTGGCAACTCGGCTTTTCAAACCTGGCGATAGTGCAGATCAGCATCGACCCGTCCACAAGATCGTTGCTGAATACTGTGCGGCAGACTACCTTGCAAAGCGGATCGCTGATCCAGTTGACCCTCTGACATTACATAAATGCCTACCTATCATCGCCCCGAACAATGCAGTTCGAGATGAACTCCGGGGGTTACTGGGTTGGCTCGCGGCGCTAGGCAACAGATCCATTCAAGAGACTGCTATTGAGCTTGATCCCTATGCGGTACTTGCGAACGGTGATCCCTCTCAACTTGAGCACTCCTCAAAACGTCTACTTATACAGGGCCTGAAAGACGTCGAAACGAAGGACCCATATTTCCGCCGAGGAGATGCTTGGCGCCGGTTCAGTGCTTCAGGCTTCTTCACCCAAGAGGTTATGACAGAGATTAAACCCCTGCTAGCGAGCGGCAGTGATGGGCATTTGCGTGATTTAATTCTTGAACTGTTGACGGGGTCACCAGCGATTGCGCATCTGACGCAAGAGCTGCGTCAACTAGTGTTCGACTCAAGCGAGAGCGAACACACTCGCTTGTTGGCTAGCAGATGTCTGCTCGACCTGTCCGGCCATGACCATCGCGCCGATTTAGCAGTCCTAGTCTCTGAGGCCAGTCATACTTCTCTGAAAATTGCGGTAACCATCCTAACGACTATCGGCGTAGAAGCTTTAGGTTTAGATTACCTCGCCAGCTTTTTTCGAGTCTGCTCAAGCCTTTATCCCCGTCATCAAGTATCTTACAAGTCCTCACTCAGCACTCGTTACTTCATAAGGCGCTTCGTTGGCGGACTTGATTTAATGTCAATCGAGTGGCTACTTGATGACTTAACCAAAGATCTTGCTTGCACATGCAAGAAAAAACATTATGAATGCGACTGTCGAATTGGAATCAGCAAAATTGTAGGGCTAATGCTGGATCGATATTTTGACCTGGCAATGCCTCCTTTTGCCGCTAAAAAGGTTTGGCATTGGATCGAAAATCTGATTTTTCATGAGCAAAAATCAACAGATCAGAGCAAGTCAGTTCAAGTGCTTCAAAATGATCATGGATTGCGCCGAGAAATTATGGTGCAAGCACTTGGCCCACTTACCAATAGCGAGGATATTTTCGAGACCAAAATACAGAAATTTGATGTTCACGCTCACTCCGGCCTTCGCTTTCAATCCGATGATTACAAATTTATAGTCGACCTGGCATTTGAAATTGATAACCCAGCCCTGTGGGCGAGCTACATCGCAATGCATAGCTTCAATCAAAGCCAGGCACTGCGGGGTCCAAACAAATTGCGACGACACATGCGTGAACAGGCATTGGATAAGCCTTCTTTAATGCGCGAGTGGGCAAAGTTCAACAGAGCAATCGCGCAACTTGCACAATCCCAACAAAGAAGCATGTCTACCCACAGGCGGATAATGAGACGCCGCCACCGGGAACAAAGCGACATCAATAAGTTGAACATCCAATATTTGCGGGACAATCGAGAGCTTATTGAAAGTGGTCGGCATTGGAATTGCCTTGCGCGCTTTGCTGATCTCGTACTTAATGCGCCCGATCAAATTGAGCATGAATTCGGTGATGAAGTGCTCGTTCGTAAAGCTCTCAGAAACTGCCTGGATTTCATTGCTCCCAATGTACCTAATCTGCTCAGGCTTGCACAATTACAGTGTGCATCGCAGGGCGCGCAAACTGAGCCTGTTCTTTTTGCAGCTTGCTTGGAAATCATGCGCAGCGACGGAAACCTAGAAGATGTCGATCTGCCGTTACTGAATGCGCTACGAACTAATCTCGACATGGGCTACGGTGCAGTGTCGGATGAAGAACGTGATGCGCTGAAAGATGAAGTCAACCGATTGATTTTCGCAGGTACGGCAAGTGCCGAAACCTTTCTCCGGCAATATGTCGAGCCCCAGCTCGCACAAAAGGGCTGTCAACACCCCGAAATTTGGTTGTTACGCGGTGATGAGGTCTTCAGCCAACTACGGGCAGCAATCTCAATAGAATGGCTTGACCGATTTTCTGATCTGGCGCTCGGGCCGCTTGATACGCTCTTTGAAATTGCGGCCGAGTTCGGTGATCGCGATGCTCTTCAAAAAATCATCGCAGAACGTTGTTCTGCTTTTATGTCCGCGTGGCCTAGTCCGACCGGCGATGAAGACCTGGAAAATAGGCGCATTTTCTGGTTAGTGCGCGCTTTCTATTTTTTAGAAGACGCGCCTGAAACATATTGGAACTGGCTAAAAACCGAAAAGAATAACTTATTTTGGCTTAGTGAGCGCTCAGGACGATTTAACTATGGCGAGCACTCCCATTGGCCCAAGCTCACATTAAGTAAAGTGGTGGCGGTTCTAGAGGCCTTCATTGACAAGTGGCCAAAGGTAGACCTCCCGAGCCATTGGGGTACGGGAAGCCCCGATGAAGAAAATGCGTACCGCTTTTTGAAAGAAATTGTTTGGTTATTAGATTTAGACGTCTCCGATGACGCCGTCCGTGTCATTGATCGTCTCCTTGCCGATCCGAATTTCGCAGACATGTACAACGATCTTAGGAGCATACGTGCTCGTAAAATCAGTCAGATTGCACTGAGGTCTTTCGAACCGCCAACGCCACAGGAAATCGTCGATCGACTGGATCGCGACATGGTGGTGAATGTTGAGGGTTTGCGCCAAGTCGTCCTCCAAGAGCTTCAAGATTTCCAGAAAGCAATAAATGGTGGTGAATTTAACTCTGCGGATCGCTTTTACGACAATGATAAGCACTTGAACGAAGTGCGAGCTACCGAGATCATTGCTGAACGTCTCAGTCTAATACTCAAGCCTCAAGGCATCACAATTACGACGGAGCACCAGCTAAAAAGTGCTAACCGCAGCGATTTCACTGCGACAAAATTGATTGGCGGTACAAGACGGCTGCTTGTGACTGAGGTAAAGGGTCAGTGGCATAGAGAGTTATATACTGCGGCGGCGGCGCAACTATATGCGCGCTACTCGATCCATCCCGATGCTGAACACCAAGGCATTTATCTTGTGATCTGGTTTGGCCGAGATGTGAACGTCGCAGGAATTAAAAACCGAAATATCCACACCTCTCAGGAACTGAAAAGCAGCATCGAGAAAACGATGCCACCAGAGCTAGCTGGGCTAATCGATGTGTTTGTTCTGGACGTTTCTAAACCCTAAGGAAGGATCGTACCGAATAAGCGCATCAAGCCTAGAAGAGGCCATATATTGCAGTCCGAATCCTTCTAGTTTTGTACGCAGGCGGAATGACCGCTTCTCGCCGACTCCAGCCGATTGTGGAGGGCAGCAATGGGTCGTTAGCGGTCCTTCACATTGTGCCACTCGTGGAAGCCAAGACGTCCGTTTAGAAGCCTCGGTGAGTGCGTGAGCCAAAGTCAGAATCATCTCAATGCATGCTATTGGCCATTAGCATTCCAGCCGTCCGGAGAGGGCATTCCTCCCCAAACCGCCCCCGCGCTGATGATGCCTACGTACCCCTGTGATAACGGGCGCGTAGGCTATTGCCCGGCGTCGACGTTTTCCGCCGAGGTGCTTTCGATGCTCATGCAGGGTAGTTATGGCTGGGCGATGGCCACGGTATCGGCGCATGTGCTGGGGTCGTTGCTGATGACTTTCACAGGCTTTGCACTCGTGTGCTGGCTCGGTTGAGCCGCCACGTCATGTAGCTGTCACGTGCGCTTGCTAGCGTGCGGGTCCCTTCTCCGACACAAGGTGTGCGACACGGTGTACGCCAGCACAACCCGCAACACGTTCATGCTCCGGTCCGACAACATGCGCAGCGACGATTTCGCTGCGCTGTTCACGCAATTGCACGGCAACCTGTATGCCGACATGCCGCCGTTGGGGGAGGGCATCGCCATTGGCGGTGTGTATGGCCGCTTCGGGGGCATGAGCGTGCGGCGTATGCACTACCAGGGCGACTTCACCATCGCCTTGCCCACGCCGCAGGATGAGATCACCTTTGTGCTGCCCACGGCGGGCAAGATCATTTTCGATCACCGTGGCGAGTCGATCGGCGGGGCGCAGGTTGGCCTGGCGGTCGACAAGCTGGACATCCGTTCGGTGCGCTTCGCCGAGGGCCATGCCCAATGCGGGATGTCGATTCGCCGTGGGTTGTTTGCCGAACGGCTTTCGGCGTTGCTGGGCCGGCCACTGGCCGCGCCAGTTCGGTTTGCCCCGGTGGTGGACCTGAATGTGGCGGCGTTCAAAGGCATCCGTGCGTTGCTGGAAATGGCCACGGGCACGGAGTTCGATCAACTGATCAGCAGCGGCCTGCTGATGCCGGTGCGGCTGCAGGAGATGCTGGTCGATGCAGTGCTGGAAACCTGGCCGCACAATTTCAGCGAGGCCTTGCGCAGCCCGATGCCTTCGATCGCGCCCAGGCATGTGAAGTTGGCCATGGCCTATATCCACGAGCAGCCGCTGAGCCTGCTCACTGGCAGCGA
>Ga0105251_10003923_pt1 | contig 10565 bp, 10 predicted proteins | sample KBSS64metaG_FD_80424 | JGI IMG/M metagenome (GOLD analysis project Ga0105251, IMG submission 80424) | Switchgrass rhizosphere microbial communities from Kellogg Biological Station, Michigan, USA - KBS S6-4 metaG | ecosystem: Host-associated > Plants > Roots > Rhizosphere > Soil | place...
CACACGCACAGCGTGAACATAACAACCACACACGAGGTTTCAAATGGAAGCTCAACAGCACGGCGATCAGCTAAAGCGCGGGCTTAAAAACCGCCATATACAGCTCATCGCACTGGGCGGTGCTATCGGTACCGGCCTGTTTCTGGGAAGCGCATCCGTTATCCAGTCTGCCGGTCCTGGCATTATTTTGGGTTACGCAATCGCGGGTTTCATCGCCTTTCTGATCATGCGTCAGCTAGGTGAGATGGTGGTCGAGGAGCCGGTAGCAGGTTCGTTCAGCCACTTTGCTTACAAATACTGGGGCAGTTTTGCCGGTTTTGCCTCGGGCTGGAACTATTGGGTTCTGTACGTTCTGGTTGCCATGGCCGAGCTTACCGCCGTGGGGAAATACATTTAGTTCTGGAATCCGGATATCCCAACATGGGTCTCTGCTGCAGCCTTCTTCATTCTGATTAACGCGATCAACCTGACCAACGTAAAAGTATTTGGTGAGATGGAGTTTTGGTTCGCCATTATTAAAGTTGTCGCCGTTGTGGCGATGATCATCTTCGGCGGCTGGCTGCTGTTTAGCGGCAACGGCGGCCCGCAGGCGACGGTGCGCAACCTGTGGGAGCAAGGCGGGTTCTTGCCTCACGGCATGACCGGTCTGGTGATGATGATGGCGATCATTATGTTCTCTTTTGGTGGTCTGGAGCTGGTTGGTATCACCGCAGCAGAAGCGGATAACCCGGAGCAGAGCATCCCGAAGGCCACTAACCAGGTTATCTACCGTATTCTGATCTTCTATGTGGGCTCGCTGGCGGTCCTGCTCTCCCTGCTGCCGTGGACGCGCGTAACCGCTGATACCAGCCCGTTTGTGCTGATCTTCCACGAGCTGGGCGATACCTTCGTGGCAAATGCCCTGAACATCGTGGTATTGACCGCTGCGCTGTCCGTTTACAACAGCTGCGTATACTGCAACAGCCGTATGCTGTTTGGTCTGGCGCAACAGGGTAATGCCCCGAAAGCGCTGCTCAATGTCGACAAACGCGGCGTGCCGGTGAACACCATTATCGTTTCCGCAGTGGTTACCGCCCTGTGCGTGCTGATCAACTACCTGGCGCCGGAATCTGCCTTTGGCCTGTTAATGGCACTGGTGGTATCGGCTCTGGTCATCAACTGGGCGATGATTAGCCTGGCGCACATCAAGTTCCGCCGCGCCAAGCAGCAGCAAGGCGTGACCACTCGCTTCCCTGCCCTGTTCTACCCACTGGGTAACTGGGTGTGCCTGCTGTTCATGGCAGCGGTGCTGATCATCATGCTGATCACCCCGGGCATGGCCATTTCGGTGTACCTGATCCCGGTCTGGATTGCGATCCTCGGCGTGGGTTACCTGGTTAAACAGAAAAACGCCAAAACGGTGAAAGCGCACTAACCGTTTCTCCGCTGTACCCGTTTTGGCGGGTACAGCGTGTTGTTACCTTCCTCACAAATTCTCCTCTACAGCCATTTTATCCATATCACCGACCTTATACTGCTACGCATATATTCCTAAGCCAGCGAATAATTCTCTCCATACCGAAACCCGGAGAGCTGTCGATGGATAACAATAAACTGTCAGTAAAAGAAAAGATCGGCTATGGCATGGGCGACGCGGGATGCAACATCATCTTCGGCGCCATCATGTTGTTTGTTAACTATTTTTATACGGATATTTTTGGTCTGGCCCCGGCACTGGTCGGTGTGCTGCTATTATCAGTCAGCGTCATTGATGCCGTAACAGACGCCATCATGGGCGCGATTGCCGACCGAACCCGCAGTAAATATGGCCGGTTTCGTCCATGGCTGCTGTGGATTGCCTTCCCTTATGCACTGTTCAGTATCCTGATGTTTACCACGCCAGACTGGAGCTATAACAGCAAGGTTATCTATGCGTTTGTGACCTACTTCCTGCTGTCACTGACCTATACGGCGATCAACATCCCCTACTGCTCGCTGGGTGGTGTAATAACCAACGATCCAAAAGAGCGCGTGGCGTGCCAGTCCTACCGTTTTGTGATGGTGGGTGTTGCTACACTGCTGTTGTCGCTCACGCTGTTGCCGATGGCCGACTGGTTTGGCGGGGACAACAAAGCCAAAGGCTACCAGATGGCGATGACCGTGCTGGCGCTGATCGGTACCTGTATGTTCCTGTTTAGCTTCTCGACAGTGCGCGAGCGCGTGCGTCCCGCGGTACAGACCAACGACGAGCTGAAAAACGATCTGAAAGACGTGTGGAAGAACGATCAGTGGGTACGCATCCTGCTGCTGACGCTGTGCAACGTCTGCCCCGGCTTTATCCGCATGGCCGCCACCATGTATTACGTCACCTGGGTCATGGGCCAGACGACGCATTTCGCAACCCTGTTTATCAGCCTGGGCGTTGTGGGCATGATGTTCGGCAGTATGCTGGCGAAGCTGTTAACTGACCGCTGGTGTAAGCTGAAAGTGTTCTTCTGGACCAACATCGTTCTGGCCATTTTCTCCTGCGCGTTTTACTTCTTCGACCCGAAAGCCACCACGTCCATCGTGGTGCTCTACTTCCTGCTAAACATTCTTCACCAGATCCCGTCTCCGCTGCACTGGTCTTTGATGGCTGATGTCGATGACTACGGCGAGTGGAAAACCGGGAAACGCATCACCGGGATCAGCTTCTCAGGCAACATCTTCTTTCTCAAACTGGGGCTGGCCATTGCGGGCGCGATGGTAGGCTTCCTGCTCTCCTGGTACGGTTACGACGCGGGCGCGAAAGCCCAAAGCCCGGATGCCATCAACGGTATCGTGCTGCTGTTCACCGTGATCCCGGGCGTAGGTTATTTGATTACCGCTGGCGTGGTACGTCTGCTGAAGGTTGATCGTGAAACCATGAAGCAGATCCAGGAGGACCTGGAGAAACGTCGCAACAACTATCGCGAGCTGAACGATTATCAAGAACTCAAAGCCGCCGAGACGAAATAAATAAGGAAAGCTGAATGCAAACCTGGCCCAACCCGTTTATTGAACAACGCGCCGATCCGTACATTTTGCATCACGAGGGGCAGTACTATTTTATGGCCTCCGTGCCGCAGTACGACAGGCTGGCGATCCGCCGTGCAGCGTCTCTGGAAGGATTACGCAGCGCTAATGAGGTGGTTGTCTGGCATAAACCCGCTACCGGCCCAATGAGCGAACTTATCTGGGCGCCAGAACTGCATCATATTGACGGCAGGTGGTACATCTATTTTGCCGCAACGCATACCCAGGCGCTGGACGGCCTCGGGATGTTTCAGCATCGCATGTTTGTTCTGGAGTGTGCTGGCAGCGATCCGCTTTGCGGCACCTGGGTAGAAAAAGGGCAAGTGATAACGCCGTTCGACACCTTCGCGCTGGACGCTACCTTTGTCCATCAGGGCAAGCGCTGGTATCTGTGGGCACAAAAAGCCCCGGATATCTCCGGTAACTCCAATCTTTATTTATGTGAAATGGAGAATCCGTGGACGCTGAAAGGTGAGCCAGTCATGCTCAGTAAGCCGGAATATGACTGGGAGTGTCGTGGATTTTGGGTCAATGAAGGCCCGGCAGTGCTGGTGCACGGCGATAAGCTGTTTATTAGCTACTCCGCCAGTGCGACCGACGAGAACTACTGCATGGGATTACTGTGGATCGACATGCATGCCGATCCGCAAAACCCGGTGAACTGGCACAAGGCTTCGCGCCCGGTGTTCGTCACCAGCTACGAAACCCGTCAGTACGGGCCAGGTCATAACAGCTTTACGCGGACGCCAGACGGTGAAGATGTACTGGTGTATCACGCCCGGAATTACACCGAAATTGAGGGCGATCCGCTTTACGATCCAAATCGCCATACCCGCCTTAAGCTCGTCCGCTGGGACGAAAACGGGATGCCTGATTTTGGCATCCCGCCTGCAGATATTGTCTAACCGGTACGGTGCGCTGGCTTACACCAGCGTGCCGTATATGGACAGCAGTGCGACGACCACCACCACCACAAAAGAGGTTTTCTTCGCCATTGAGACAGCGGCTTTTGGCGTTTCAATCTTGTCAGCGTGCGGCTCACGCGCCAGAGAGAACTGTGCCAGGCGGGTTAATACCTGATACTGCGACGTATGGCGATCGCCCAGAGAAGCAAACCACGCGGGCAGCGCTTTTTCACCGTGACCAATTAATGCATACACCACACCGACTAAACGCACCGGGAGCCAGTCCAACACGTGCAAAATGGCATCAATCCCTGACAGCAGGCGCTCGCGAGGTGTCAGGTAACGCGCAAGCCAGGTCTGCCAGGCGCGCAGAAACGCATAGCCCATCAGCAGGACAGGGCCCCACGGGCCACCCACCACAAACCAAAACAGCGGTGCCAGGTAGTAGCGGAAGTTAATCCACAGCAGCGCATTTTGCAGCTCGCGCAGAAACTCCCGTTCATCGCAATCCGGCGGCACGCCGTGGATCATGGTCAGCTCGCTGGCCATTGCGCCGCGCGCATGGGCATCATCACGGGACGCCGCCTTCAGGTACGCGTGATAGTGCAAACGCACCTTACCAGCACCAATGCACAGCAAGCCAAGAAGTATCGACACCACCAGCAGCGGTACATTGAAAAAGAGGCCGTGAAGCGAGCGCAGCAGCAGGAAGGTAACAACCATCACACCTGCGGCCATCAGCAGCGTACGTAGCATGGAAAAATGTTTAACCCGGCGGAAAAGCACCTCCAGCCGATGATCTAATTGCCAGTGTTCACCGAGTTTGAACAGACGTTCGGCGATCATCACCAGCAGCATGGTAAACAACGTCATGTTATCTCCTTATCTGACGAAGCGGTAAGCATGGCGCGAAACCGAGCCCAGTCGAATGCCGGGCCAGGGTCAGTTTTTCTCACCGGGGCAATATCACAGTGCCCAGCGATGTTCTCAGCCAGTGCGGGATAAAGCCCAATAAGCGTTTGGGTGACAGCGACCAGCTGTTGGTACTGTGCATCCGTGTACGGCGTCGTATCCGTTCCTTCCAGTTCGATCCCAATCGAGAAATCATTACAGCGTTCACGCCCCTGATAGGCCGACACGCCAGCATGCCAGGCGCGCTTATCAAAAGGAACGGACTGAACCACTTCCCCGTCGCGTCGGATAAGGCAATGCGCCGACACGCGCAAATGTACAATTTCGGCAAAAAAAGGATGGGCCGTGGGATCTATCTTTCCCGTGAATAACGCGTCGATCCACGGGCCGCCAAACTCGCCCGGCGGGAGACTAATATTATGAACCACCAGCAGTGAGGGTTTTTCATCCTCCGGGCGGCAATCGTGGTGCGGCGAGGGCACATGCCGCGCGTCCACCAGCCATCCGTTATCTAACAACATGCTGGAACTCCTTCTGTATGGTGCTATTACTCGGTTCAGAGTAGCATGTTTCAATATTATGATTCGTTACCAATTTGAAGTTTTATCATGCCGCCTCGCCGCTACAACCCCGACCATCGACGTGAAGCACTTCTGGAACGTATTAACATGGATATTCCGGCAAGCGTTGCCCACGCGTTGAAAGAAGACCTGGGCGGCGACGTTAATGCCGATAACGATATTACCGCGCAATTGTTGCCGAAAGAGACACGCTCACACGCGGTTATCATCACCCGTGAAGATGGCGTCTTCTGTGGTAAACGTTGGGTTGAAGAGGTCTTTACCCAACTGGCAGGCGACGATGTGCAGATAACCTGGCATGTCGAAGACGGTGACGCGATTACGGTCAATCAGCCGCTGTTTGAACTGAATGGCCCGTCCCGCGTGTTACTCACGGGCGAACGCACCGCCCTTAACTACGTGCAAACCTTGTCAGGCGTGGCGAGCGAAGTGCGCCGCTATGTTGATCTGCTGGCAGGCACCCGCACGCAGCTTCTGGACACCCGTAAAACCCTGCCAGGCCTGCGCACGGCATTGAAGTACGCAGTGCTCTGCGGCGGCGGCACAAACCATCGTTTGGGGTTATCCGACGCTTTCCTGATTAAAGAGAACCACATCATCGCGTCAGGTTCCGTGCGTCAGGCGGTGGAAAAGGCCTTCTGGCTGCACCCGGATGTGCCGGTCGAAGTGGAAGTAGAAAGTCTGGAAGAACTCAAGCAGGCGATAAAAGCTGGCGCTGATATCATCATGCTGGATAATTTCGAAACCGAGCAGATGCGCCAGGCCGTCAGGTTGACCAATGGACAGGCGCAGCTTGAGGTGTCTGGCAACGTAACCTTCGAGACCATCCGCGAGTTCGCGCAAACCGGTGTTGATTACATCTCCGTTGGCGCACTCACGAAACACGTGCGCGCGCTCGACCTTTCAATGCGCTTCAAATAATTTGCCCTCCCCTCTCAACCAGAGAGGGGAATTCCAGCCCTGCTCGCAGTTCCGCTGTGCTTTACTGCAACCCCGCACGTAATCCCTGAAAGCCCCTTCACGTTTCATTTTTTGCTTCTCGTTTCTGCTCCCCCACGCTGCCAGAGTAGCGCCACCTAATCTCAGGAGCAGACATGAACAGACAAAAAGGATTTACGCTCATTGAACTGATGGTGGTCATCGGCATTATTGCCATCCTCAGCGCCATCGGTGTCCCCGCGTACCAGAACTACCTGCGCAAAGCAGCGTTGACCGATATGCTGCAAACCTTCGTGCCTTACCGCACGGCCATTGAGCTTTGCGCGCTGGATCATGGCGGCGTGGAGAGTTGTGATGGCGGCAGTAATGGCATCCCTTCTCCGGCCACGACCCGTTACGTTTCAGGAATGAGTGTGACAAAAGGCGTCGTCACCTTAACAGGGCAGGAGAGCCTTAACGGCCTTGAGGTTGCGATGACGCCGCAGTGGAACGATGGCAACGGCATGACGGGCTGGACGCGTAGCTGCAACATCAGTAACGACAGCGCGCTCAAACAGGCCTGCGAAGACGTTTTCCGTTTCGACAATAACTGACAGGAGTGTATGATGAATTCAGAGCAACTCATCGCGCTGTGCCAGCGCCATCACGCCCTGTTACTGACCAGCGATTCCGACATGATAAGCATCGCCGTAGTGGGAAACCCCGGTAGCGAGCTGATGGAAGCGCTACGCTTTGCGACGCAAAAACGCGTTGATATCGAGTGCTGGAGCGCCGAACGCATGGAAAAACACCGCCAGATGGCGTCGCAATCCCCTCTGCCCACCGCTTCCAGCTCGCATTCAGCGGTCGATATTCTCAACCACACGCTGCAGCAGGCGATAAACCAGCGGGCCTCCGATATCCATATCGAACCTATGGAGCACACCTGCCAGGTCCGCTTACGCATCGATGGCGTACTGTGCCCGCAGCCTCCCCTCGCCCCCGCCCTGGCTACGATGCTCAGCGCGCGGTTAAAAGTGTTGGGGAATCTGGATATTGCCGAACGCCGTTTACCACAAGACGGTCAATTTACGGTTGAACTGGCAAACGAGCCGGTCTCATTTCGTATCGCGACACTCCCCTGCAGTGGCGGTGAGAAAATTGTGCTGCGCCTGCTTCATCAGGTTCAACAGGCCCTGGAGCCTGGGAAACTGGGAATGAGTGCGGAACAATTGGCACAATTTACCGAGGTGCTCCATCAGCCTCAGGGGCTTATTCTGGTCACAGGCCCCACCGGGAGCGGTAAAACGGTGACGCTCTACAGCGCGTTGCAGGCGCGCAACACCCCTGACGTCAACATCTGCAGCGTAGAAGATCCTATTGAGATCCCCCTTGCGGGGCTGAACCAGACACAGATTAACCCCCGCGCAGGCTTAACCTTTCAGAGCATCCTGCGGGCACTGCTGCGTCAGGATCCCGACATCATTATGGTGGGTGAAATTCGCGATGGTGAAACGGCGGAAATCGCCATTAACGCCGCGCAAACCGGGCATCTGGTGCTGTCGACGCTGCACACCAACTCGACGGCAGAAACCCTGGTTCGCCTGCATCAGATGAGCGTCGCGCGCTGGATGATTTCTTCCGCGCTCTCGCTGGTAATTGCCCAACGACTGGTGCGCCGCCTCTGTCCACATTGCCGTGAGGAAACCGGCAGCCGCACGGAGTTGCCTCGTTCCGTATGGCCTCATCCTCTTCCGCGCTGGCAACCTACCGGCTGCGATCGCTGTTACCACGGGTTTTATGGCCGGGTAGCCATTTTTGAAGTGCTTGTTATCGACAACACACTCCGGCAGGCCATTGCCAGCGGAGCCGATATCGAGACGACTGAAAGCAGCGCCCGTCAGGCGGGCATGACATCATTATTTGAGCATGGCTGCATGGCGATAGAGCAAGGACTCACTACGCTCGAAGAGTTGCTGCGCGTTCTGGGGATGCCCAATGGCTGCTAATTCTCTCTGGCGCTGGCGAGCGCTTTCCCTGGAAGGTGAACCCGTAAGCGGGACGATTTGGGCTACCGATCGGGCCACGGCGTTTGCCGGATTAATGCATAAGCAATTGCATCCGCTGGCGCTGCACCGCTGCTCTTTGGGGCATCGCTGGCGTCCCCACCACTGCTACGAGATTTTTCGCCAACTCGCCACGCTTTTGCAGGCAGGTTTGACCCTGTCTCATAGCCTGCAAATGCTGGCCGAGCAGCACCCGTCAAAACACTGGCAGGCATTGCTACAAAGTATCAGTAACGATCTGAGTGAAGGGTGTGCGTTCTCTGAAGCACTAAAAAAATGGCCCGCTGTGTTTAGCCCTCTTTACGTTTCAATGGTGAAAACGGGCGAGTTAACGGGGAAGCTGGAGTCATGTTGTCGCGAACTCGCGAAGCAGCAAAAATCCCAGCTGGAGCTCAGTGCAAAAGTGAAAAAGGCGCTGCGCTACCCGCTGATCATCCTGACGCTGGCAGCACTCGTCGTCATCGCGATGGTCACGCTGGTGTTGCCGGAGTTCGCGTCAATCTATAAAACGTTTAATACGCCACTTCCCCTTCTGACACAGATGGTCATGCAGCTGGCTGCGTTTATTCAGTCCAATGGCATCGCCCTGTTCATACTGCTGCTTATGCCTGTCGCCATGACATATGCTCTGCGTCAACACCCTTACTTGCAGCGTCTCTTGCTGCACATCCCAGTCATGGCTGCACTGGTGAAAGGGCAAAAGCTGGGACGGGTCTTCACCGTTCTGTCGCTCACGCAGCGGGCAGGCATTGCTTTTTTACAAGGGCTGGAGTGCGCAGAAGAGACCGTTGAGAGCCGCTACTGGCAAGGGCTGCTTCAGAACATCCGGGAGGATATTGGAAAGGGGCTGCCCATCTGGTCGTCATTCCAAAAAGTAGCCGTATTTACACCGTTGTGCATCCAGTTGATTCGTACCGGAGAAGTCTCGGGGGCTCTCGATGTCATGCTGGAGAACCTTGCACATCACCACACGGAGCACACTTTTCAGTTAGCGGATAGCCTGGCCGCACTTCTGGAGCCATTACTTCTGATCGTGACGGGGATGATTATCGGCACGCTGGTCGTCGCCATGTATCTGCCCATTTTCCATCTGGGAGATGCGATGAGCGCGGGATAGCGCTGGCGCATGGGCATGCGCCAGCAGAAACCATTACAGGCTATTGAATACGCGGTTTTCCTGCTCCTGAACGCGGATAAACGTTGTGCGTTTCGTCAGCTCTTTCAGGCGTGATGCGCCAACGTAGGTGCAAGCAGAGCGCAGGCGTCCCAGAATATCACGCGCCGTATATTCGACCGGTCCACGCAGAGGCAGCTTCACGGTTTTGCCTTCTGCCGCGCGGTATTTGGCTACGCCACCAACGTGACGCGTCATCGCAGATTCAGAGCTCATACCGTAGAACAGCATAAATTTCTCGCCGTCTTCATCAACTACGGTACCGCCGCTCTCTTCATGTCCTGCCAGCATGCCGCCGAGCATCACGAAATCTGCGCCGCCACCAAAGGCTTTAGCAACATCACCCGGCATGGTGCAGCCACCGTCACTGATGATCTGGCCGCCCAGGCCGTGCGCAGCATCTGCACACTCAATGACAGCAGACAGTTGCGGATAGCCAACGCCCGTTTTCACGCGCGTGGTGCATACAGATCCCGGGCCAATGCCCACTTTCACGATATCTGCACCGGAGAGGATCAGCTCTTCACACATTTCGCCGGTCACCACGTTGCCTGCGATAATGGTTTTGGTCGGCCAGGCTTCACGCGCCTTGCCGACGAACTGCACGAAGTGTTCGGAATAGCCATTTGCCACATCAATGCATACAAAGTTAAGCGCCGGGTTAGCTGCCAGAATGCATTTGGTTTTCTCGAAATCAGCATCTGAGGTGCCGGTAGAAACCATGACATGCTTAACCACATCGTCAGAAGCAGACGCGACAAAGGCGTTCCACTCTTCGGTGCTGTAGTGTTTGTGTACAGCGGTGAGCACATCAAATTGCGCCAGGGCAGTTGCCATCTCAAAGGTACCCACCGTATCCATGTTGGCAGCGATGATCGGCACGCCAGACCAGGTCTGACCGGAATGCTTAAAGGTGAATTGACGTTCGAGTTCAACGTCTGAGCGACTTTTCAGTGTAGAGCGTTTAGGGCGGATA
>Ga0105251_10003924_pt1 | contig 10559 bp, 10 predicted proteins | sample KBSS64metaG_FD_80424 | JGI IMG/M metagenome (GOLD analysis project Ga0105251, IMG submission 80424) | Switchgrass rhizosphere microbial communities from Kellogg Biological Station, Michigan, USA - KBS S6-4 metaG | ecosystem: Host-associated > Plants > Roots > Rhizosphere > Soil | place...
CTAATAACTCAGATCAAGGTTTGCCTACGCATGACGTATCCTCTTTGCAGGGAAAAATGCTGGCTATTTTCATGCAAATGTCACGTGCTGTTCGGGTTCTTGAAATAGGAACGCTTGGGGGGTATAGCACCATATGGATGGCCAAAGCTCTCCCACCACATGGAAGCATCACGACAATTGAATTCAACGAGCATCATGCAGAAGTGGCCAGCCAGAACATTAATAAAGCGGGGCTGGCTGAGCGCGTCACGTTGCACAGGGGAGCTGCGCTTGAGGTCTTACCCACGCTTGATGCTCCTTTTGACCTGATTTTTATCGATGCCGATAAAGTGAATAACCCCCACTACCTTGAATGGGCTATCAGACTGTCGAAACCAGGCACTGTTATCGTAGGAGATAACACAGTGCGCGGTGGCAATGTCATTGACTCCACGAGTGAGGATCCTAACGTTTTGGGCCTGCGAAAATTTGTCGGGATGATTTCTGAGGATGAACGCCTTGAAGCGACGGCAGTTCAGACTGTTGGTGAAAAAGGATGGGATGGTTTCGTTATAGCTATCGTTAAAACCCTATGATGGTATTCAGGAAAACGCACTGACCTCAAATGTTCATTCACTGTTTCTGAACGATAAATAAAAACTGTACTGTTTATGGTGTCTAAAAGTTATATACAAAACGTTCGCTTTTCTCTCATAACGAACATTGTTTGTTGCACATGTCCGCTTTGTGCCAGAAGCGGACTCAGAGTAAAGCTATTCATCAAATCGTTATTCGATTCGTTCCACATTTGGATGACGCTCGGTTGAGGCTTCATGAAAAATATCACTTAGCCAGCCAGCAATCTCACCTTCTGTCATATCATCTGGAATAGCGACGTCATAAAGCCAGGAAAACTTCCTTTCCGTCAGGTCAGCACGAAACACCAGCCACCGATCATTCTAACGTTGAACGCCAAGATGTCGCCCAAAAACGTTATATACCAACATATGCAACCTCCAAGCATGCTGATGAATCTCTGAATTAATGGTATATACGTCTGGGCAGGTCAACGAGAAAAACGAAGATATATAAATGGCCTGCGTCCGATTTTCACTCAAAGCGAACATCAATAGAGTTGCATATCATGGAAATAAAGATTCCGGTAGAAGCTCTCATCCTTTCCCAAAGGAGATGCATACTCTCATTCAGCCGTAATCTTTCATAAGAAATAAAGTTTCTGATAAGCGAACCGATAAAAGCTATGCCTGTCGGTATGATTGCCTCTGTCACTGACAGCGTTTGTCCTTTTAGAAGTGGTTCCCGGCTTTGCCTCCCCTGAGCCGGGATTTTTTATTTCTGTCACCAGATCTGCCGGAGAAACGCTGGTTTTAATCAAAAAAAAATTATCAAACTATGAACAGGTAAGTGCATCGATATGCATTCCCTAGTCCGACATTTTACACAAGCCGCATACAGCAATGGCCCACAACTGCCTATGAATGACCCTACAAAAAAATAAAAAATTAGCGTTAACCCACATGTAAAGCTCTATTAAATAAACGTTATTTCAGCCAGGAACATTATGAACAACATCAGAATTGGCACGCGGCTTGGCGCTGCGTTTGCCTTCATCCTTCTCCTTTTGGTCATCGTTGCTTTTACCGGATTTACCCGCATTCAATCCCTCGGAGAGACGGCGGATACGCTTGCAGGCAGCCGCTACCAGAAGGCCTCAACTGCAACCAATCTGCGTTACTATTCAACTGACCTTAGCCGGCTGGTCCGTAACGTTGTCCTGGCGGATGCACCTGACCGTAAAGCCGTCTTTAAAAAAGATTATGACAGGGTACATGATAAAATTACCGCTACGGTTGATCAGGTTGACGCTCTGCTGAAGGCACCAAAAAGCCGGGAACTCATTGCGCAAATTAGGAGCACCGGCAGTCAGTATCTTGCTTTTTCTGATGATGTTGTCGCGCTGGGAATGGCAGGTAAGCGGGAAGAGGCCGCGCAACTTCTTCTTGGTCCGCGCTACCAGACCCAGGTTGACTACCTGAAAACTATTGCAGACCTGGTATCTTTTCAGGAACAACAGATGCAAACGGCGCGTATTGCTGCTGAAGATGAACAACATGCGGCCACCATTCTGCTGACCTCACTGAGTGCTATCGCCGTTCTGCTTGCAGCGGCCGCTGCCTGGCTGATCACCCGCAGTATTACTCGTCCGCTGAGCATCACGCTTGCTGCCGCACAACGTATCGCACGCGGAGACCTGAGTCAGGCCGTCCCTGTCAGCGGACGGGATGAAACCGGCATGCTGCTCACCGCAGTTGCTGAGATGCAGGACTCGCTGGCGCAGACGGTCAGCGCAGTACGCCGGAACGCCGAAAGCGTTGCCGCAGCCAGCCTGCAGATTGCGCATGGGAACACAGACCTGTCTCAGCGCACCGAGGAGCAGGCCAGTGCACTGGAGCAGACCGCTGCTACCATGAGCGAGCTCAGCGTCACTGTCAAAAACAATGCCGACAATGCCCGTCAGGCAGCACAGCTTGCCGTTAACGTGAGGGAGGTCGCCCGCCAGGGCAGTGAGGTGACTTCCGACATTTCCGGAACAATGAAATCTATTGGCGAAAGCTCAGGCCGAATTGCCGATATCACGTCAGTGATTGACAGTATTGCTTTCTAGACCAACATACTGGCCCTTAATGCGGCGGTAGAGGCGGCGCGTGCAGGCGAACAGGGACGTGGCTTTGCCGTCGTCGCCGGTGAGGTGCGCACGCTGGCCAGCCGCAGCGCCACGGCCGCCGGTGAAATCCGTCAGCTGATTGAGGCAAACTCGGCAAGCGTAAGTGCAGGCAGTACCCTGGCGAGCCGGTCTGTGACTACGATGGCGGATATAGTGTCATCAGTCGGTCAGTTAAGTGACACCGTTGAGGAAATTACCGCTGCAAGTGCCGATCAGGCCCGCGGTATAGAGCAGGTAGGCATTGCCGTAACCGGGATGGATAGTATGACGCAGCAGAACGCGTCGCTGGTCGAAGAATCGGCGTCAGCCTCACAGAGTCTGCGCGAACAGGCATCACTGCTGCTGCAGTCGGTGTCAGTGTTCACGCTTGCTGCAGTCTCACATCCTGCAGCCACCCGGCATGTAATCGCATCTGTACCAGCCACAGTGAAGAAAGAAGCGCCTGCTGATACAGACGGAAACTGGACTACCTTCTGATATCTGGCTGCGTCCTGCAAAGCGCAGCCTCACTCCTTTTCCGTATTGACTCTTAAGAACGTCCGCTTTGTGCCAGAAGCGGACATTAGTGATCATTGGTCGGCCACTTGCTGAGCAGCAACATGACATGCCCTATATGTCTGTTAGTATCCGCATATTACTAATGTTTCTGGGTAAGACTGACATGTCTCAAATAACCATCCATATTCTGAATGCTCAGGAAAAACTCACTGTTCACAGTAAATGGCTGAGAACTAACCTGACCGATACCTACGTCCAGGTCACAAGGTTGATGCCGACTCCTTCAGTAGACGTCATAGTTAAGTCCGGGAAGTTTGTTATCCCTGAGAAAGGGCATGTCGGTTTTTGTCCTGAAGCTGGAGTTATTTATATAACAGTCGATCCGGAAAATCCTGCATTCTGCAAAAACGTTGAGAACTCCCTTGAACGTATGTTTGCTCATGAACTTCACCATGCTGCGAGGTGGGCAGGACCGGGATACGGCTCAACGCTGGGCGAAGTACTAGTCTCTGAAGGACTTGCCGGGCATTTTTCTCTTGAGCTTTTTGGTGGTAAATCTGAGCCCTGGGAAAGCCTTATGACTGATACTGTTAAGCCCTACTATCCACTCATGCTTGAAAACTGGCATCGTACTGATTATGACCATAATGCCTGGTTTTTCGGAACTGGAGATTTACCAAGGTGGCTGGGTTATACGGCAGGTTTCAACCTGATATCCAGGTATCTCGCATCATCCCCAAACTTGAAAGCATCAATGCTGGCGAACATAAATGCTGAGTAGTTAAAGGCTTTTATATGAAGTACATACTTTTATTTCTCTTAAGCTTTTATTCAACTTATAAGCGAAAATCTCATGGTCCGCTTATCGCTCATAGCGGACGTTGTGCCGCCAGGCTAACAAGTCTGACAAAATGCTGAAAAGTCAGCTGCAGAACTCCTTTTCTCACCGTTCAGTCTCACTCTGAATGATTTTCTGCTGAATATTTCTTACCTTATCAAACAGCTCGTCCAGAGTTTTGCTGGGGATGCCCACTGCCCAAATCATCTCTTAAGGTATATCTGCATTTCAGCTTTCACACGTCCGATCCGCTTTGATGAGAAGGATGACTACCCTGCGTTCATCCTGACCAATGCTACCTACGCAACTGATGAATCCTGCCAGTTCAACCTGCTTCAGCAGGTGGCTGATTGTATCCTGGCGCTGGCCCAAATCGGACACCATGATACCGCCTTGCTTCAACGGAACCAGAAGCGTCAGATACTTGCAAAGCGCAGTCCGGGCAGTTTCAGGTTCGGCTTATTCAGCTTATGGGATGGGAAATGGTTATCCTCGTCAATGGCCCCGGAAAGAGAAAAACTGATACAGGGTTTTGGCCACACAACCCTGCACTTCGCATGCGACAAACAAAATACATAGCCATCAACTAAATTGTGCACAATTTATTTTTGGCTGAGTCTGGAGTTTTCAGCTGTTGCCGCCGATATTCCTCACACTGATATAAAACCCGGAAAAATGATAAAGGTTCGACGCGACTGGCTAAGGCTTTGATTAACAGATCATCTGGGTAGCTAAAGGGCTTTTAGCATGCGGGAAACACAGTCAGACACCCAACAGAATGTTTGCCTGTCGGGGAGGCGCAGCAGCAGCCCTGACTGAACATCGCAATGCCTGTACCCGAATACACACAGCAGCATTACTTCATAACGAGAAAATATGAAAATATCTACCCGACTGATCGCAGGCTTTGGCCTGCTTATCCTCCTGTTTGTTATCTGCACCGGGACTGCATTGCATGCACTGAACCGGGCCCGTACAGGTATGGACGTTATCGTAAACGTCAAAATGAAAAAGTATCAGATTGCAGAAGACATGCTCGGTGAAATAAGACAGATGGCCATCGATGTGAGAACGCTTGGACTGCTGACTGATCCCGGCGCAATGAAACCTGTATCAGAGCGTATGCAGGAAACGCAGGCGCAGTTTACTGCTAACCGTCAGGCCCTGGGGAGCCTGCTGGAGAAGGACTCACTTCCGGCCGGTCGCACAGCATTTAAAAGGCTGACTGACACGGAAACATCCTTTTTTGCTACCTTCGCCAGGGCCAGCCAGCTCGGTCTGGCCAACCGGGATAAAGAATTTTTTGAGTGTCTCACAAAAGAAGTACAGCCCATACAGGACACGCTGCTGAGTGATCTGCTGGTCGTGACCGGAATACAACAGAAAACCAGTACTTCTGAGGTGGCGAAGAACAGTGCTTCAGTATCGCAGTCATCTCTCATCCTGATGTTACTGGCTGGCGCATCCATTATTGTCAGCGTTATTGCCGGTGCTGTCGTTATCAGGGTGCTGATGCGCCAGCTGGGTGGTGAACCCGCGCAGGCTCAGGCGCTGGCATCGGCCATTGCGGCAGGTGACCTGACAACTCCAGTGATACTTCGTCATAACGACTCAACCAGCCTGCTGGCCTCCCTTGACGGCATGCAGGCAAACCTGCGCGGTCTGGTGTCACAAATCATGGATACCTCTGCCTCCGTTGCGCTTGCCGCCGACGAAATCTCACAGGGTAACACCGAGCTGTCTTCACGCACCGAGCAGCAGGCCGCCGCCCTGCAGGAAACTGCTGCCAGTATGGAGCAGCTTTCAGCCACCGTAAAAAGTAACGCCGCCGGCGCCCGGCAGACGGCCGAGTCGGCACGCGAAACGGCGCAACTGGCGCGCAGCGGTGAGTCTGACGTAAAACATATGTCAGACACCATGCATGATATCTCCGTGAGTGCCACGGAGGTGCGTGACATCACCTCAGTTATCGAGAGCATCGCGTTCCAGACGAACATCCTGGCGCTGAATGCAGCGGTTGAAGCTGCTCGTGCGGGTGAGGAGGGGCGCGGCTTTGCCGTGGTTGCTGGTGAGGTCAGAACGCTGGCGCAGCGCAGCGCTATCCCGGCACGGTCACGGTGGACTACCAGTGAGGAAAACCTGAAGTTGTTATGCCGGGCGCAGCTCATCCGGTTGTTTGGAGAGAAAGCCGGGCAGCCCGTTGCTGAACACTTAAAGGACTGGGCAGATGACCCCTTTACCGCCACGGAAAAAGATTTACTCATTCAGGCCGGACATACGGTTCCAGCTGCTTACCCTGACCACGGAGCGTGGGCGGACTGCCTGCGCGGAATAGGCAGTGAATGGTCAGCGCAGTTTCCGGGATACCTTGCAGGTGCAGTTGAGGCCTCTCTGGAGGGCGTCAGGCAGTTGCAGCAGAAACTCGCAAGAAAGAACTGAACATCTACGGCCGGGGGCGTGAATCAGCACGCTCCGGCTTCCCGTTTATGAAGGCTGGCTGGAGAATATCTATGACCCGACATTTTGATTACATTGCAATTGGCGGCGGCAGCGCCGGAATCGCCTCCGTAAATCGCGCGGCTGCGCATGGAAAAAAATGTGCCCTTATTGAGAAGGGGCCCATCGGCGGAACCTGCGTAAACGTGGGATGTGTGCCAAAAAAAGTGATGTGGTATGCCGCACAGGTAGCAGAAACCATCCGCACTTACAGTTCCGGCTATGGCTTCAGCGTGTCGGGGTGTGAATTTGACTGGGCTACGCTGGTGAAAAACCGCAGTGAGTACATTGAGCGCATTCACGGTTCCTATGATGCGGTGCTCAGCAGGAACGCGGTTGAAGTCATTCAGGGAACAGCCCGCTTTACCGGCCCCCGCAGTATTGAGGTCAATGGCGAAACGCTGACGGCCGATCATATTCTTATCGCCACCGGCGGGCACCCCGTTCGTCCTTCTGTATCCGGCGCAGAGCTGGGAATTGATTCGGATGGTTTCTTTGAACTGAGCGCACAGCCCCGTAGGGCAGCCGTCATCGGCGCGGGTTATATTGCCGTTGAGCTCGCGGGCGTGCTGCATTCTCTCGGTACGGAAACACATCTTCTGGTTCGCGGTGATAAACCTCTGCGCCATTTTGATCCTCTGCTCGGGGATACCCTTGAATCTCTTGCAGAGCAGCGAAAAATCTCCGCGGTGATTACGATACCCAGTGGCCACAATCCACTTGGCTTTGTCATGCCTTCAGAAAATCGTCAGCGCCTGGCCCGCATGGCTGAAACCCGGCAGTTCGCCGTAATAGAGGATGTCATATATGCCGAACTGCAGTTTGGCGATACCTGCATACCCAACATTCGTGCCTTTGATCGTGATGGCTGGGTGATGGTGTGTGCAAGCTATACCAAAACGATTGCGCCAGACTTTCGCATTGGCTGGCTGGACGCCGGACGCTTTCGCGATGTCGCCAGGCAGATGAAGTTTACCTCCACTGTCGCTGAGTCCGGATTATTGAGTGAAAGCCTGGGGATATTCCTTGAGAGCGGCGGATATGACCTGCACCTGCGCCACCTCAGGCGATTATATGAACGACAGATTGATGCTGTAAGAGCCTGTATTGCAGATTATTTTCCAGCAGGCACTCGTGTCAGCCGCCCGCAGGCAGGCTTTATTTTATGGATTGAGCTACCGGAAGGTGCCGACACGCTGGCTCTATTTCATGCCGCCCTGGATGAAAAAATACTATGTATGCCAGGCCTTCTGTGCTCCGGAAGCCGGGCATTCAATCACTGTTTCCGTATGGCGGCGTGTTTTGAACTGACGGACAGGCACCGCATGGCCATATCGCGGTTGGGTGCCCTGGCCGCTCATCAGCTGAACGAAATGAAGTAAACAGAAAACCAGAAGGCCCGCCGGTATCAGGCTTTTCAGATTGCCTGGCCCGCATGGCTCAACTAATCCATTACGGAAAAATAATATGAACAGCATAACGAGAAGCGATTCCTTCCTGCAGGGTGTTAAGGATGCGTCTCCTTTGCTCATGGCAATTGCGCCTTACGCAATTATTCTGGGGGCTCAGGCTTCCCGATCGGGCCTGACCCTGCCCGAAACAGGCTTCATGACGGCGCTGAATTTTGCTGGAGGATCGGAATTTGCCGCTATACAGCTCTGGCACGAGCCCTTGCCGGTGCTGACCATTATTCTGCTGACGTTCCTGATTAACAGTCGCCACATCATAATGGGGGCAGCCCTGACGCCCTATATCAAGCATCTTCCCCGTCGTCAGATATTACCTGCCTTATTTTTTATGGCCGATGAGGGCTGGGCGGTCACCTATGCGAAAATGCTAAAAAACGCTGCCACTTTACCGCCTGAGCAGTCGTTTACCATGGCTTATTACCTGGGGGCCAGCTTTCCGTTTTATCCCGTCTGGGTTGGATTTTCAGTCACGGGTTTTCTTGCGGGCCCCGTGCTTGGAAACATTGAGCAGTACGGTTTTGCTATTGCTTTTCCTGCCACCTTTATCGTCCTCCTGCGTAGCATGTGGAAAGGCCTGGACGCAGCCATCCCCTGGCTTATCAGCCTGACGGTGGCCGCAGTCTGTTATCGTCTGGTACCTGGCCATACTTATGTGCTGGCAGGGACGTTCAGCGGCATATTTTCAGCATGGGTACGGGGAGTGAAAGTAAAATGACACTGGCTGCATGCATGACAATTCTGGGTATGGCAGTGGTCACCTATCTGACGCGCATCCTGGGTTATCTTATATTGAGGAACCGTAGCCTGAGTCCCGGCACGCGCAGCGTGCTGGAAAGTGCGCCGGGATGCGTGATGATTTCTGCTATTGCTCCTTATTTTGCTTCCGGAAATCCGGCACAAATCATTGCATTGATCGTTGCGGCAGGCTGTGCCATCAGGCTGTCGATGTTACCAACACTGATTATTTCCGTCGCGACGCTGGGCATTCTTCAGCTAATAATATCCTGAATTTCCTGGCCCTCTCACTACCGGTTTCAAATGATGAATCTGCGGACTATTCTACGCCGCGGGCGGTGGAAATCAGCGTTGGCGTGACGAAGATCCTGAAGGAAGCGGAGCGACTGATGATGTCTGAAGTGACCTTCGTACAGGCAAAAAGTACGCAGTCATTCTCGGGCCGTATGGCAGATTTGCTGGGCCTGATGCTGCTACCTGATTTGTTGTCTATCGTGACAGGTCAGCCCCGTGTATAAAATTAATATTGAGCACACACCTGTCGATAAAACAATTCCTGCCCTGGAAGACGGCGACCTGAATTGTGTAGTCAGCTCTCACCTCCGTCACACGTCTGGAATTGTCAGCGACCCCGTTATCACCGACAGGCTCAACTGTATAATGCGCCAGAACCATCCGCTATCTGATGCACCGCTGACACTGTCTGAGTTTCTTAGCGCCAGTCATCTGCACGTTGCAACGAGTTCTGCGGATGTTCGCTTTGTGGACAATATACTGTCAGGTCAGCGTTTCAGCCGAAAGATTGCCGTCACGACACCGCACTGGCTGACGCTGCCTTTTGTATTAGTGAAAACCGACCTCATCTCGGTAGTGGCAGAAAAGATGGCATCCACACCTCTTTTTTCCGGGCTTCAGAGGATAGAACTACGCTTTGAAGCCCAGCCTGTTAGCTGGAACCTCTACTGGCATAAGCGTGACGAGAACAATGCGGCACACCTGTGGCTGAGGGAGCAGATATACAGGGTTTGCAGGGTAATCTGACTTTTAAGGTAATTACAGGCCATTAAGGCTAATCCAGTTTGAAATCATCTGAGCCAGTTCCCTGGGTTTCTCAAGCGGTATCATGTGCCCGCTGCCTTCAATGATTTCTGCCGGACACCGGAAAAGCTCAGAAAGTTCAGCCGCCTCACTGAGGCTTCTGAGCCTGTCTTCTCCGGCTGCAATAATCAGCACCGGACAGGTCAGTTCCCTGACGGTTATTCCTCCGCGTTTCAGCAGGGACTGGGCTCTGAATACTTCCGGGCCAAGGCGTTTTCCCATTTCGCGAATACGCCCCAGCAGAGCTGTATCATCATGAAATTTCGGATGAAGCGAATGCCTGATAGCGGCCGGACTTATCCCCCTGAACTCACCCGAAAGCACAGCAGCATCCAGCCCTTCTCGTTGCCGGTATGAGTCTTCACGCAGTGAAGTGGCAATAAGGACCAGGCCGGCAACTTTTTCCGGAGCCGTTTCGGCTATAGCGCGGGCAACATATCCTCCCAGCGAGAACCCTGCCAGTACAAAACGCTCAGGAAGCGACGCGACGATTACTGCAGCCATCCCGGCAATACTTTCTTCCTGACCAAGGCTGACGCGGCAGAATGTCTGACCGGGCGGATAAACGTCGATGAAGTCATCCCACAAAGTTTCATCAAGCATGAACCCGGGGATCAGTACGAGAGGTGTCATATCCTGAACCATTCCTCATTTTTTATGTCCGGAATGCCATCCTGCTGATGGCATAAGGTTTCGTCAA
>Ga0105251_10003926_pt1 | contig 10556 bp, 10 predicted proteins | sample KBSS64metaG_FD_80424 | JGI IMG/M metagenome (GOLD analysis project Ga0105251, IMG submission 80424) | Switchgrass rhizosphere microbial communities from Kellogg Biological Station, Michigan, USA - KBS S6-4 metaG | ecosystem: Host-associated > Plants > Roots > Rhizosphere > Soil | place...
AAGTCAGCTGGCGCTTTCGCTACCAAGGATGTTTGTTATTATGCCGCCACATCCAGCTTCTGGCTCTTACTGTGAAACAATTCATCGACTTCATCCCGCTGTTGCTGTTTTTCATCGTTACCAAGCTCGACCCCAGGGTCATCGAAATCGCCGGTCATGCGTTCTCGTTCGGGGGCATCTACAGCGCCACCGCCGTACTGATCATCAGCTCTATCGTCGTCTACGGCGCCATTTTCATCTCCCAGCGCAAGCTGGAAAAAAGCCAATGGCTCACCCTGGTCGCATGCCTGGTATTCGGCGGCCTGACCCTGGCGTTCCACAGCGAAACCTTCCTCAAATGGAAAGCACCGGTGGTGAACTGGCTGTTCGCCCTGGTCTTTATCGGCAGCCACTTCATCGGTGACCGCCTGTTGATCAAGCGGATCATGGGCCACGCGCTGACCCTGCCGGATCCGGTGTGGACACGCTTGAACGTTGCGTGGATCGTGTTTTTCCTGTTCTGCGGCGCCGCCAACCTGTTCGTGGCCTTTACCTTCCAGGACTACTGGGTCGACTTCAAGGTCTTCGGCAGCCTGGCCATGACCGTGCTGTTCCTGGTCGGCCAGGGTATCTACCTGTCGCGCCACCTGCATGACGTCGCCCCTACCACCCCGAAAACCGAGGATTGACATGCTCTACGCCATCATTGCCACCGACGTTGCCGACTCGCTGGAAAAACGCCTGAGCGTGCGCCCGGCCCATGTCGAGCGCCTCAAGCAGCTGCAGGCCGAAGGCCGTATCGTGCTGGCGGGTCCACACCCTGCGGTAGACAGCAACGACCCAGGCGACGCCGGTTTCACCGGTAGCCTGATCGTCGCCGAGTTTGCCTCCCTGGACGATGCCCAGGCCTGGGCCAAGGCTGATCCTTATGTAGCTGCCGGCGTTTACGCCGACGTCGTGATCAAGCCGTTCAAGCAAGTCCTGCCTTGATAACGGCCACGCCGAACCTAATCGGTTCGGCGCGCTCCTAATTGCTCATTATTCTCGGTAACCTGCCGACAACATTCTGAATATTCGTGTGGAATCAGGAGTTCCGATGCGCTTACGTCAGTTGTGTCTGTTGGCAGTGGTAATGATCGGGGCTACGGCCCACGCTGAAGAAACCTCGAACACCGGCAGTTCCACGCCTCTGTCCTTGAGTGCCGGCGCCCAGATCACCGAGTTGCAGCAGCGGTTGAAAGAAAGCGAACACCAGCGTGAAGAATTGAGCAAGCAACTGCAAAACGTAGAGGCTACCCGCGAAAGCGCCCAACTGAGTCGCCTTCGCCAAGAGAACCAACGCCTGGCCCAGCAACTCAAAGAAACACAGGGCGGCGCCTTGACCCGATGGCTGACCGAGCAGCAACAATGGTTCGTCACCGGTGGGGCCGTCGCGCTGATCGCCTTGCTGTGCGGGATCTTCGCCAGCGGTGGGCACCGTCGCCGTCGACAATGGCTAAATTGAGTGAGTCATGAGCGAGCTGTTACTGATAGATGATGACCAGGAGCTCTGCGAGCTGCTGACCAGTTGGTTGAGCCAGGAAGGCTTCCAGGTGCGTGCCTGCCATGACGGCTTGAGCGCCCGCAAAGCCTTGGCTGACAGCGCCCCGGCCGCGGTGGTACTCGACGTGATGCTGCCCGACGGCAGCGGCCTGGAACTGCTCAAGCAATTGCGCAACGACCACCCGGAGCTGCCGGTGCTGATGCTCTCGGCACGCGGCGAACCGCTGGACCGCATCCTCGGCCTGGAACTGGGCGCCGACGATTACCTGGCCAAGCCCTGCGACCCACGCGAGCTTACCGCCCGGCTGCGCGCCGTGCTGCGCCGCAGCCACCCGGCCGCCGTGTCCACCCAGCTCGAATTGGGCGACCTGTGTTTCAGCCCGGTGCGCGGCGTGGTCAGCATCGATGAACAGGAATTTTCCCTCACCGTCTCCGAAAGCCGCCTACTGGAAGCCTTGCTGCGCCAGCCCGGCGAGCCGCTGGACAAACAGGAACTGGCGCAGATCGCCCTGGGTCGCAAGTTGACCCTTTACGATCGCAGCCTGGACATGCACGTGAGCAACCTGCGCAAAAAAATCGGCCCGCACCCGGACGGACGGCCACGCATCGTGGCGTTGCGCAGTCGGGGTTACTACTACAGCCTGTAAAAACACGCGGGTTCCGTGCTGATGCAAAAAGCCCAGCTGGCAGGCTGGGCTTGTTGTTCAAGGGGTTTTCATCGCGTCGGTCGTCGCCTTGATGATCGCTTTCGCCGCTTCGACACTGATGGGCAGTGGTGCCTGCAAATCATCTGGATCAGATTTGGGCCGGTGGTGGAAATACCGTAGCAGCGCGATCAACAGCAGGGTCGGGACGGTTGAGAGGGCCACGATGATCGGAATATCACCCGTACTGTGCGGACGCACGGCGCTGAAAAAATACCAGGCGCCTACCGAGACGCGAATGTTCCCCAAAAAGACAAAGCCCAACAGCGCTACGTAAAACAACAAGATCAATACCACGGTGACGGTCGTCAGTCGCTTCTCCCACCTGAAGCGCCAGGACTCTCTGCGCAGGTAGTCGCTGATCAGGCCAGGATTCTCAGCCTCCCCTCCCGCCAGGTCGTCGCTGGTGTCCATCATAAAAGCCCAATCGCCTTCAGCCTGAATTCCATTGCTGCCGTCGACACACCAAAAGCATTGGCCAGCTTTACGATGTCTGTGACGCGCTGCTCAAGCACCATATGTTTCACCAGCGCGGCAGGCATCAACAGAGCAGCGGCAAATCGATTGGCTGCGATCTCTTTCGGGTCCCTGGACTTGGCACTGAACTGCTCGGAAGTATCTCGAGGTGCGTCCAGGTCTCCGTGCACATGGTGACCAATCTCGTGCGCAATGGTGAAACGCTGCCTTACCGGCGCATCCATGAAGTTGTAAGTAATCAGCGGAGCGCCGTCCCGGAAGGAGTAATGGCCGCTTTCATTCGGTCGCCAGGTATCCGGTTCAAAAGGTGCAAGCGCCTTCACCTCGATAGCCATTGCCTCGGCAATGGCTATCGGGTTCACCGGCAACCGACCATTCCAATGGGCACGCAGGACGTCGTCTGCAGTTCGGTACTCCATGCGGCCTCCTTATAGATGGCTGGAACGGTAGTTTGACGGGGTCAGAAATGAGATCGAAGTCTGAACAAGTCGATAGACCCCGTCAAATTGTAGTTGACAGGTTAAAAATATTTAGCATTCAGGACCCCATCGAAAAAAACTGTTCATTTATACAGTCATCGCAACCACACGCCAACTCCCTTAAGGCATGCTGTAGCAATTGAGTGAGCCCCTCTTTTCCTATAGCTATCGGCAGTTTTGTCAACTCAGCCCAAAACCCTCTTTACCCAAGCTTTACCCACACCTGACCGCCGCTGACCTTGATCGCCTTAATCTACTCACATCCGGACTCACCGGAATAGAGACAGGAGAATCACCATGCGCAAGACCCTTATCGCTTTGATGTTCGCCGCCGCCCTGCCGACCGTTGCCATGGCGGCAATGCCCGAAGGCCCAGGCCCGATGGGCGGCCCTGAAGGCCATATGATGGGTGGCCCGGGTCACGGCGGCGAACACGGTCCGCGTGGCAAAGGCGGGCCCTTCAGCCAACTGGACCTGAGCAAGGAACAGCGCGAGCAGATCCGCAAATTGATGGGCGACCAGTGGCACGCTCGCAAGGACCTGACCAGGAAGTACCTGGACAAGCTCCCGGCTGCTGACCAGAAGGCCATGCAGGACGAAATCGCCGCCGGCAAGCAGAAAACCCAGGCGGATATCCGCGCCGTACTCAAGCCTGACCAGCAGAAGAAATTCGACGAGATCATCAAGCAGCAGGAACAGCGCCGCGCCGAATGGAAGGAATTCCAGGCCTGGAAAGCGCAACAGCCGCAAAAAGCGCAATAATGCCCCCGCGTTAACGCTCCCAGCCCAGTGGCCCCCGCCACTGGGCTTTTCCTGCTTGAGGGTTTCCTGTGCGTTCATTGTTCTGGCGCATCCTGGCCAGTTTCTGGCTGGCCATCGCCTTGGTTGCCGGGTTGTCGATCCTGCTTGGGCATATGCTCAATCAAGATGCCTGGATTCTCAGCCGTCACCCAGGCCTCAACAACCTGGCCGAAGAGTGGACCCAACTCTACGAAACCCAGGGTGAGGACGCTGCCCAGGATTTGCTGCAACAGCGCAAACGCCAGTACCACATCGACGTGCAGGTGCTCAACGAAAGCGGCGAGCCGGTGGTGCGCGGCACCTTTCCCCGCCGCGCCGCCGCCTTTGAAGCCCGCCAGAACGATAGCAAGGACAGCCACCTGCCCTGGCGCCGCCTGACCGCTGAATACACCAGTGAGAAGACCGGCGACACTTACCTGTTGATCTACCGCATCCCGCACCCGGAACTGGACGAATGGCATCGCAGCAGCCTGACATGGCCGTTGAGCGCATTGGTCATCGCCTTGGTGGTGCTGACCCTGTTCAGCCTGTTCGTGACGCTGTCCATCACGCGCCCCTTGAGCCGACTGCGCGGCGCCGTGCATGACCTGGGGCAAGCCACCTACCAGCAAAACAGCCTGGCGCAGCTGGCCAACCGACGCGATGAATTCGGCGTGCTGGCCACCGACTTCAACCGCATGGGCGCGCGCCTGCAAAGCCTGATCGGCAGCCAGCGCCAGTTGCTGCGCGACGTGTCCCATGAACTGCGTTCGCCGCTGGCCCGCCTGCGCATCGCCCTGGCCCTGGCCGAACGCGCCAGCCCCGAAGAACGGGAAAAACTCTGGCCTCGCCTGACCCGCGAATGTGATCGCCTGGAGGCACTGATCAGCGAGATCCTGGTGCTGGCCCGCGTCGATGCCGATAACGCCAGCGCCGAAGAGATCGACCTCAACCCGTTGCTCAAGACCCTGCAAAAGGACGCCCAACTCAGCGCGCCCGACCAGGTGGTGCAGCTCACCACCGATCCCGAACTGCATCTCAAGGGGTGGCCGACCATGATCGAACGGGCAGTGGACAACCTGCTGCGCAACGCCCAGCGCTTCAACCCGCCGGGCCAGCCGATCGAGCTGCACGCCCACCTTCACGGCGAGCATATTGTGATCAGCGTGCGCGACCACGGCCCCGGCGTTGACGCCGAACACCTGAGCCAATTGGGCGAACCGTTCTACCGCGCCCCAGGCCAGACCGCACAAGGTCACGGCCTGGGCCTGGCGATTGCCCGTCGCGCCGCCGAGCGCCATGGTGGCAGCCTGTTCCTGGCCAATCACGCCCAAGGCGGTTTTATCGCCAGTATCGACCTGCCGCTGGAACCCGGGATTGCCACACCGGCCTGATGATCTTCTATAGTGGCCCTTCTCTCAAGGAGGGCCATTGATGACTGACCTGTTGACTCCCATCCAAGCCGCACTCGATCTACCGCGCACGCCGCTGACCAGCACCGAAGCCGGCGCCCTGCCCTCGGCCTTTGCCGTCACGGACCTGGCCGTTGCCAGTATCGGTGCGGCCGGCCAGGCCGTGGCCCAGCTGATCCAGCAACAGACCGGGCGCCTTCCCGGCGTCAGCGTAGACCGGCGACTCGCGTCCTTCTGGTTCTCGTCTTCGATTCGTCCGGTAGGCTGGGAGACCCCGCCGCTGTGGGACCCGGTGGCCGGTGACTACGCCAGCGCCGATGGCTGGATTCGCCTGCACACCAACGCCCCCCACCACCGCGCCGCCGCCGAACGGGTACTGGGCAAGGTGGCTGATCGCATCGCGATGGCCAACAAAGTTGCCACTTGGAATACCGCCGAACTGGAACAGGCGATTGTCGATGAAGGCGGTTGTGCCGCGCAGATGCGTACCTGGCAAGCCTGGCAAACCCACCCTCAGGGCCTGGCCGTCAATGCCGAGGCATTGGTGCAGCGCCAGACCTTTGCAACCTCCGTCAAAAAGCCCTGGCTCGGCTCGGTGGCGCGGCCGCTGGCGGGCCTCAAGGTGCTGGACCTGACCCGCGTGCTGGCCGGCCCGGTGGCCAGCCGCTTCCTCGCGGGGTTGGGTGCGGATGTATTGCGTATCGACTCGCCGACCTGGAACGAACCCGGCGTGGTGCCGGAAATGACCCTGGGCAAACGCTGCGCCCGCCTGGACTTGAAAAGCGCCCAAGACCGCGAGGTTTTCGAACGCCTGCTCACAGACGCCGACATTGTGTTCCACGGTTACCGTGCCGACGCCCTGGAACAACTGGGCTACAGCGCCAGTGACTTGCAAACCCTCGCCCCCGGCCTGATCGACGTGAGCCTCAACGCCTACGGCTGGAGCGGCCCGTGGCGCAATCGCCGGGGTTTCGACAGCCTGGTTCAGATGAGCAGCGGGATTGCCGCCGCGGGCATGGCCTGGAAACAAGCGGACAAACCGGTGCCGCTGCCATTGCAGGCGCTGGATCACGCCACCGGGTATTTGATGGCGGCCAGTGCGATTCAGGCACTCAGTGAGCGATTGAAATCCGGCCGTGGTGGGTCGGCGCTGTTGTCGCTGGCGCGTACGGCGAAGTTGCTGGTGGACGCCGGACAAGTGCCGGAGCAGCCGGCGTTGCGGGCCGAGCAACCGAGCGATCAAGGCCTGGTAGTGGAACAGACGGCCTGGGGCCAGGCGCATCGATTGTTGCCGCCGGTGACTATCAGCGGCACGCCGTTGCAGTGGGATCTGCCGGCTGGGGAACTGGGTTCACACCGAGCGCAGTGGTGACTCGACTATCGCCATCGGGGGCAAGCCCCCTCCCACATTTTGACCACATTCCAAAGGTTGTATTCGGTCAAGTGTGGGAGCTGGCTTGCCGGCGATGAGGCCAGTACAGGCACCATCAATCTGAGCGCTGCAACGACGTCCAGAGATGCTGCGCTGCATACGCCCGCAACGGCCGCCACGCCTCGGCCCGCGCCAGCAACTGTCGCGCCGACACCGGCCCTCCTTCCAGTGCCGCCAGCGCATTGATCAACCCGATATCCCCCGACGCAAATGCATCCGCCTCACGCATCTGGCGCATGGCGATGTACTGCGCGGTCCAGTCGCCAATCCCCGGCAACGCCACCAAGCGCGCCACACCTTCCTTGAGGCTGGCCTTGGGTTCGAACACCTCAGGGTCATCCAGGAGCGCCTGCGCGACACCGGACAAGGTCCGCCCACGCGCCTTCGGCATGCCCAAGGTGGCCAGGTCCGCCGCCGCCAGCACCTCGGGCGCGGGGAACACATGGGTGATACCGGCGTACGGCGTCTCCAGCAGTTGGCCATACTGCGCCACCAACTTGCCTGCCAGGCGAATCGCAGCCACCACCGTAATCTGCTGGCCCAGCACTGCACGAATCGCCAACTCCAGACCGTCCCAGGTGCCCGGCACACGCAGGCCGGGACGGGCCGCGACCAACTGCGCCATCAAGGGGTCCGTGGCCAATTGCGGGTTGAGCCGTTGAGGCTCGGCATCCAGATCAAACATGTTGCGCACGCGCCGCTCGATCTCGGGCAGCGCCGCCGCCTCCGGAAAATCCACCGCAACGTCCAACCAGTCACCCGCGCCCGGCGCGACGCTGAGCCAGCCATGCCGGCCACACACGCTGATGCTGCGCCGGTAAACGCCGGCCTCTACGGTCTCCATACCCGTAATCGCCCGCGCCGCCAGAAAACCCACCATCGCCGCCCAATCATAAGGCGGCTGATACGTCAGCCTCACAACGACAATACCCCACTGTACAGCCCATACGCCGCCAGCCCTGCGCCGGTGATCACACAGCTGAAAATGCCTTTTTCCATGTGGGTAAACAAGGGCTGGCGCTGCTCACGCTTGGCGAGGGCAAACAGGATCACCCCCGGCGCATACAACAGCGCCGACAGCAGCAGGTACTTCAAGCCCCCGGCGTAGAGCAGCCACACGGCGTAGCCGAGTGCAATCAGGCCCACCAGCAAGTCCTTCAAGCGCTGGCCGTGGGCATCTTCGTAGGTTTCGCCGCGCCCGCTCAATAACACGGCATACGCCGCCGACCACAGGTAGGGCACCAGGATCATCGACGAGGCCAGGTAAATCAGGGTGGTGTAGGTGCTGTGGGAAAACAGCGTGATCACCAGGAACACCTGGATCATCACATTGGTCAGCCACAGCGCGTTGACTGGCACCTGGTTGGCGTTTTCCTTTTTCAGGAACGCCGGCATGGTCTTGTCATGGGCCGTGGCGTAGAGGATTTCCGCACAGAGCAGCGCCCAGGACAACAAGGCGCCGAGCAGCGACACCGCCAGGCCGATGCTGATCGCCATCGCACCCCAGGGGCCGACGATATGCCCCAGCACACCGGCCAGGGACGGGTTTTGCAATTGCGCGAGTTCCGGCTGGCTCATGATGCCCAGGGACAACACATTCACCAGCACCAGCAGGGCCAGCACGCCCAGAAAACCGATCACCGTGGCGCGGCCCACGTCCGAGCGTTTCTCGGCCCGCGCCGAGTACACACTGGCGCCCTCGATGCCGATAAACACAAACACGGTGACCAGCATCATGTTGCGCACCTGGTCCACCACGTTGCCCATATTCGGGTTGCCCAGGCCCCAGATATCGCGAGTGAAGATATCCGCCTTGAACGCTACGGCGGCGATCACGATAAACATCAGCAACGGCACGATCTTCGCCACCGTGGTGATCTGGTTGATGAACGCTGCCTCCTTGATCCCGCGCAGCACCAGGAAATGCACGGCCCACAGCAACAATGATGCGCAGCCGATGGCCACCGGCGTGTTGCCCTGGCCGAACACCGGGAAAAAGTAGCCGAGGGTACTGAATAGCAACACGAAGTAACCGACGTTGCCCATCCACGCGCTGATCCAGTAGCCCCAGGCCGAGGAGAACCCCATGTAGTCACCAAACCCGGCCTTGGCGTAGGCATACACGCCCGAATCCAGTTCGGGCTTGCGATTGGCCAGGGTCTGGAACACGAAGGCCAGGGTCAGCATGCCGACCGCGGTGATCGCCCAGCCGATCAACACGGCCCCCACCTCGGCGCGTGCGGCCATGTTTTGCGGCAAGGAAAAAATCCCGCCGCCGATCATCGACCCCACCACCAAGGCAATCAGGGCACCAAGACGCAGTTTCTGGGCCGGTTGAGACATGAACACTCCTGAATGAACAGCAACTTGAGCTGACAACCGTGCACTCGGCTAATTAACTCAGCGAGTGTAGCGGTTATTAGTGAAGGCGATAAAACAGACGAGCTCATAACACAATGGCATGTCAGGTCGTCCCGTTCAGGCGTATTTAGAATTTAAATACGCCCGGGGCTGAGACTTCGTAAAACATCGTTCAAAAAGTTTGCACATTCAGGAATACGGACTAGCTTCAAACGTCCATAGACTTGGCCAAATGATTAATCAAAAAGGGATAGATGGCTCTGCGCCAAGCTTTCCCGAGGATTTGCATCGCCCACGAACTTCTACCCTAAGTCATTAATTCACAATGGAATGTGCCAATGAAGTGATCTGAGTCAGCTGTTTGATTAGCGCACGGATTTATTCTGTGGTCTCTCTTCTCCTGCATTGGAGTTATGCGATGTCTGAATCTCCCGGAAAACTACGACTCGGCGCACTGGTTGCACTTGTCGTGGGCTCGATGATTGGCGGCGGGATCTTTTCACTGCCGCAAAACATGGCTGCCAGTGCCGATGTCGGCGCGGTATTGATTGGTTGGGTAATTACCGCCATCGGCATGTTGACCCTCGCTTTTGTGTTCCAGACCCTCGCCAACCGCAAGCCCGACCTCGACGGTGGCGTGTACGCCTACGCCAAGGCGGGTTTCGGCGATTACATGGGTTTCTCGTCCGCCTGGGGTTACTGGATCAGCGCGTGGCTGGGCAACGTGGGTTACTTCGTGTTGCTGTTCAGCACCCTGGGTTACTTCTTCCCCATTTTCGGCGAAGGCAACACGCCGGCTGCGGTGATCGGTGCCTCGGTGCTGCTGTGGGCCGTGCATTTCCTGGTGCTGCGCGGGATCAAGGAAGCGGCGTTCATCAACCTGGTGACCACCGTCGCCAAGGTCGTGCCGCTGGTGCTGTTCGTGCTGATCGCGCTGTTCGCATTCAAGCTGGACATCTTCACCGCCGACATCTGGGGCGTGAAAAACCCCGACCTGGGCAGTGTGATGAACCAGGTGCGCAACATGATGCTGGTCACCGTGTGGGTGTTCATCGGCATCGAAGGCGCGAGCATCTTCTCGTCCCGTGCGGAAAAACGCTCCGACGTGGGCAAGGCCACCGTGATCGGCTTTATCACCGTGCTGCTGTTCCTGATGCTGGTGAACGTGCTGTCCCTGGGGATCATGACCCAGCCGGAACTGGCCAAGCTGCAGAACCCGTCGATGGCCGCCGTGCTGGAGCATGTGGTAGGCCACTGGGGCGCGGTGCTGATCAGCGTCGGTTTGATCATCTCGCTGCTGGGGGCACTGCTGTCGTGGGTGCTGCTGTGTGCGGAGATCATGTTCGCCGCCGCCAAGGACCACACCATGCCGGAGTTCCTGCGCAAGGAG